>Ga0247739_10000802_pt1 | contig 11301 bp, 12 predicted proteins | sample UWRJL058202B2_FD_180943 | JGI IMG/M metagenome (GOLD analysis project Ga0247739, IMG submission 180943) | Plant litter microbial communities from Arlington Agricultural Research Station in Wisconsin, United States - UWRJ-L058-202B-2 | ecosystem: Environmental > Terrestrial > Plant litter >... | reverse complement strand
CAGGCGCTTCGTCAGGATTTGCCGCGGACAACGTCTCGCCTACGCCGAGGCGGGCGCCGGACACCCCGTTGTTCTCATTCACGGCACGTTGACGACGCTTGAGGACATGACGATCGGGCTGTCAGGCGAACTGTCGCGCCGCCACCGCGTAATCGCGTTCGACCGGCCCGGGTGCGGGCGCAGCGAGACGAGCCCAATGGGGAGCACAGGGATCGCCCGTCAGGCCCGCCAATTACTGGCCGCAATCGGTGAGCTCGGCCTCGAACGGCCGGTGCTCGTCGGGCATTCGCTGGGCGCATCTGTGGCGCTGGCCATGGCGTCGGACGCGCCCGACGAAATCGCAGGCGTCGTCGCGCTCGCGCCCCTCGTCGTGGTCGAGCCTCGCCTCGAGCAGGCGCTGTTCGGCGTCCGGGGGCTGCCGTTCGCCGGCAGCTTGGTCGGGCGGGTCGCCGAGGCGACATCCGATCAAGCTCTGCTTCCGGCCCTCTGGCAGGCGATGTTCCTGCCGCAGGCCATGCCCGACATCTTTGCGGCCACGTTTCCCTTCGCCCTGGCCGGACGCGCCGAGGCGACGACACAGGTGGGCCAGGACGCCCTCGCGGCGGGCCCTGGCCTGATGCGCACCTTCGCCCGGGCGCTGACGTGCATGGTCCCGACATCCATTGTGGGCGGAGATCGCGACCTGGTGGTGCGCAACGGGGTTCACGGCCGGATGCTCGCCGCCCTCATGCCGAACGCCGAATACGTCGACATGCCCGGTCTGGGGCATATGGTTCATCACTTCGCCGCGGCGCGCCTCGCCGCTATTGCGGAGGGCCTGACCGGGTCGTTGCCGGATCCCGGCGTTGGCGACCGACATCGCCGCCGATGACGCCCAGGCACACCGCCACGATCATGGTCGACGCCTGCACGCGACCGCGCCCACAGGCCTCTGTCCCAGCACATAATTTGCGGTCCGGCTGGAACGGGACAGGTGCTTCCATGTTGGTTTCGCCATGACATCCCCCGCACAACATCCCGTCGTCCTGGTCGTCGATGACGAGCCCGTGCTGCGTCTTGTCGCCAGCGAGGCGCTCAAGGACGCCGGTTGCGACACCTTTGAAGCCGGCGAAGCGGAGGAGGCGCTGCAAATACTGGACGAACATCCCGACATTTCGGTGCTGTTCACCGATATCAACATGCCCGGGGCGCAGGACGGGATCGCGCTCGCCGGTGCGGTCCATGAAAGACGGCCCGACGTCAGGCTGATCCTGACCTCGGGCCGCGAGCAGCCTGCACCGTCTGACATACCCGACGATGGCCAGTTCATCGCCAAACCCTATGAGCTGGATCTGATCACGACCGTCATCACGTCCTTCCCGGACCGGACGACGGGCTGACCGCGGATGCAGGCGCCCTCGCCGCAAGGCCCGGATCCTTCCCTGATCGAGACCGCCCGCCGCGCCTTTGGCGGCGACGCCGCGATGGCCCGTGAGCTTGCCGGGGTGGCGGGCGTCTATTCGGTGCGGCTCCTGGTCGCGCTCCTCATCCTCGGCGTGACGATCTGGGCGTCGAAGCGTCTGGCCCGGCTCGCCCACAAGACGATCGATCGTCTGCCGCATCATCATGCGGCCGACGAGACCCTGGCCGACTTCGTCTCGGCCCTTGTCCGCTACCTCGTGATCGCCATCGGCCTGATCGCCGTCCTGCAACAGATCGGGGTCCAGGCGACCTCTGTACTCGCTGTCCTGGGCGCTGCCTCTCTCGCTGTCGGCCTCGCGCTGCAGGGGACGCTCGGCAATGTCGCGGCCGGGGTCATGATCGTGTTGCTGCGTCCTTATCGCGTCGGAGACAAGGTCGAGCTCAACGGAAGACAGGGCAAGGTCGTCGACCTCGACCTGTTCAACACCAAGGTCGTCGACTTCGACGGGCTGACGCTCTACCTGCCCAACGGCAAGGTGTTCGGCGAGATGATCGTGAACATGAGCCAGTCCGGTCACCGCCGCATCGAGCTGACGTTCGGCATTGATTACGAGGACGACCTCGGGACCGCGCTTGATCTGCTCGTGGGGTGCGCGGCGGCGGACGGGCGGGTCAAGACCGACCCCGCGCCCTGGGCCAAGGTCACCAGCCTTGCGGACAGCGCCGTGAACGTGACCCTGCGCTGCTGGACAGAACCCGACGACTATGCCGACACCCGGTTCGACCTGACGAAGGTGATCAAGGAAACCTTTGAGGCCAACGGCCTGAGCTTTCCTTACCCTCACCAGGTCGCTGTCGAACGCGTTCCCACCCCCGCTCGCCCGCCCGTGGGTCGAACCTGATCCCGGCGGCTCCGCCCCCATTCCGACACGGAGGATGCGACGGGCGGCAAGTCAGATACGGCGACCCGATCCGCCGAAAAACCAGGAACGCCGATGCGTCGGCGACACCCGATAACCAACCGAGGGACGAGATGCGACAGTATCAATCACTGGCGGCAGGGTTCCTCGCCGGCGCCGCGGCGACCGAGATGGTGCACAGCCTCGTTCACGCGCTGAGGCGGGAGAAGACGATTTCGAAACAACAGGGAGACGCGGAGGTGGGAGGCGATGCCTCCCCGCCGAACCTCGACGAAGCGGCCCAGGCCGGACGCGGTCGCGACGCCGAGACGCCCGCCGAAATCCCTGTGCGCGGCTGGAAGGACATCCTCAAACGCACCCTCAAGGAGTTCGGCGACGATCAGGTCCCCTTGATCGCGGCCGGCTGTACCTTCTACTCCCTGCTCGCCCTCTTCCCCGGGATCACGGCCTTCGTCTCCCTGTATGGTCTGTTCGCCGACGTTTCCGACGCCCGGCGGCATATCCAGGAGATGTCGGCGGTCCTGCCGGCGGGCGCTATCAGCCTGATCGGCGACCAGATGCTCAAGGTCGCATCGGCCGCGGACGGCCAACTCTCCTTCACCTTCCTCCTCGGTCTGCTGACGGCGCTCTGGAGCGCCAACGGCGCCATGAAGGCGGTCATCTCGGGCCTGAACATCGCCTATGAGGAGAAGGAGAAGCGCGGCTTTGTCGGGAAGATCCTGACGCCGCTCGCATTCACGATCGCCTTTCTCGCCTTCGTTATCGGCGCCATCGCCCTGGCCGCCCTGGGCGCCGCAGTCGGCAGAACGATCGGAGCCACCGCTGAGCTCATCTATAACATCCTCTACTGGGCGCTGTTGTTCGTCAGCCTGGCGGCGGGCATGACCCTTCTTTATCGCTTTGGACCCAGCCGCAGTCGGGTGGCCTGGCGCTGGATCAGCTGGGGCAGTGGATTTGCGGCCCTCTCTTGGGTGATCATGTCCGGCGGTTTCAGCGTCTACGTCTCCAACTTCGCCCACTACGACGAGTCCTACGGCGCCCTCGGCGCCGCGGTGGGCTTTATGACGTGGACTTGGCTGTCGAGTATGGTTCTGTTGCTCGGCGCCGAGCTCAACTCCGAGATCGAGCACCAGACTGCGCGCGACACCACGACTGGTCCGCCTCTGCCCCTCGGCAGCCGGGGCGCGGTCATGGCGGACACCATCGGTCAGTCCCGGCCCTGAAACCCGCCCCGCCGGCCAACCGTAGCAGACAGACGCATTCCGGCTCGCCGTGAAGCGTGTGGTGCGATCTTGGCATGCCCGCGACCGACAAGCGCCGGCCTCTCCGGAGCCTCGAGAGGCGATCAGGAGCAGTGGCCTTGCTTGTGCGACTGCCGCGGCCCTGGATGAGCGACGGTTCGGGCCGTTCGCGACGCCACGCCCGTTTTGCGGCCCGCACAGAGACCGCATCGGTCTGCCCGGCTGAGGTCGCGCCGGTCCTGGCGGCGCCGGCCAGGGCAGGCAGACCGGCGCCGAACCCAGGGCGTGACGGGAGGACCCGGGTGATGCCGCTGATGGACCGAAGGCTGGCCGACGGGACCGCCGGGCCGTGCTGAAAACCAGGCATGGGCGCGCCGGCCTTGTCAGGTTCGGAGAGGAACAGATCGCGCCGGGGCTGGATTCTCCTGGCGTCCTCAAGCTGCCCAAGGGGATAGCGCCGCCGGAAAGACCGGCCCGTTTGGGTCCGAGCAGGCGTCCGGCCTCGGCGGCGCTGCGGCCGCCACTCGACCCTCCTGTGCAGAAACATCCGCAAGGCAAGACGTCAGATGTGCCGCAAACGACTCTCAGCTAGCTCTGCCGTTGGAACAGAGCCGTCCATCTGTGTCTTTTCCCGCCAGACACGCCACGCTGTCAGGAGGAGAGACGTCATGGCCCGGACCTATGAAGAGATGGACGCGATCGCGATGCTGAAGGCCGACCACCGCAAGGTGGAAGAGATCTTCGCCGCCTTCGAATCCGCCACCAGCCCCGCGAAAAAGCAGGCCCTCGCGCTGCAAGCCTGTCTCGAGCTGAAGGTGCATACCACCATCGAGGAAGAGATCTTCTATCCGGCCTGCGAGGGCAAGGTGGAGGAAGACCTGCTCAAGGAAGCCTATGTCGAGCACGATGGGGCCAAGTCGCTGATCAACGAGATCGAGGCGGGCAGCCCCGACGACGAGTTCTATGACGCCAAGGTCAAGGTGCTGTCGGAAGAGATCGAGCACCACGTCAAGGAAGAGGAGCAGCGCGTCGAGGGCATGTTCGCCCAGGCCCGCGCCGCCGGCCTCGACATGGAGGCTTTGGCCGACCAGATGCGCGCCCGCAAGGCGACCGCCATGGAGGAGTTCCAAGCCGGCAAGCCCGCCGAGACACGCACCATGGCCGGCGACAAGGGCGTCGAGCCCGCGAACGCATCCCCGCCCGTCTGAGGCGTTAGCGCGCGGCAGGTTTGTCTTCGTCTGCGGAGACAGGCGTCGGGGCGGCGGTCGCAGCGAACCAGTCCCCGCCGACCGGCTCATCACCATCGCGTCTGGGCAGCGTCGCGAACCGGCCCGGGATCTGTCCCGGGGCCTGGCCTTTGAACGAAGACGGAATCGCAACGTCCGGGATGGGAGTTTGAGTGTCACAGCGGGTACTGGTGATCGAGGATGACGCACTGCTTCGCGATCTCGTCGATCTCTTGTTGGAGCAGGTAGGGTTTCGCGTCGCCACTACAGGCGTCGGACGCGGAGCCGCCGATCTCGTCGCCCGCTTTCAGCCGCATCTTGTGCTCCTCGATATCCAGCTGCCCGATACTGACGGCCTCAAGGTCCTAACCAGCCTGCGGGCCCGTGGGCATGCGATGCCGATCCTGATGATGACGGCCGACAGCCGCCCACAGACCGTACGCGACGTGATGGCCATGGGTGGGACAGGCTATCTCCTGAAACCATTCGAGCCTGACGCTCTTGTCGCCCGGGTGCGACTGGCCCTGGATCCGGGCAGCGCGACAAGGCGTTTCACCGATATCTGAGCAAGCCACGTCGCGGTCTTTGAGACCGCCAGCGCGCGTTCAAGCGCATCGGGGCCTTGGCGACGGGACGCCGAAGGCCAGGTGCAGGAGGCCGCCAGGAACGACACCCACCTGCGAAGCTCTGGCGCGCGCCCGGGCCTGCCGGCTGGAAATCTCCTTGAGATCACGCCAAGCTCCGGTGTCGCCGTTCTCTCGATCACACGCGTTCGACGCCTGATCGAGCGAGGCGACGGGACGGGCGGCGCCGATGATGATCTCGCCGCGCTGCTTTGCACAGACCTTCCGATTTCGCTGTCACGCGTCGGCATGTTAGCCACCGCCACTGATCGATGGGGCGACGCGCCCACCGCCCTGCAGGCGATCTTCCCATGCCCGGACCCAGCCCTCGATCGCCGCGGTCACCATGATGTCGACATAGCCGCCGCGCCAGGCCAGGCTTTCGCGGGTCAGGAGGGCCTCTGCGCCCTGTTGATCGATCAGGCCCATGGACGCCAGGCGGCCCTCGATCAGCCAGGGTCGCAGCACGTCCAGACCGTCCGCGATCATTCGGCCGTAGAAGGCCGTCATCTCCCCCTTCGACCGTCGCGATGCGATGGCCTGCGGCAGGCGATCGCCGAACGCAAGGCGGGCGAGCGCGCGATCGCGGCGGCCGAGGGTCAACTGCGGCGTCGGCAGGGCGAGACAGGCTTCGACCACCGGCTGGCTCAGAAGCGGGTGGATCACCGCAACCGCCTGTGTCTGGAGTGACGGGCCGTGCAGTCCGAGACCCTGGACGAGCCCAAGGATCTGCCGGCGCTTTGAGGGGCCCAGGTCGCCGATGTCCTCCAGCCAGGGATGCCGGTTCAGCGTGGCGTGTTGGCGGGGATTTAGAAGTGCATTCGGGGCGTCGATCGCATCCGGCCTCCAGTGTTTGTGTCTCGCCTGGGCGATCAGGGTCCAGACGGAGCGCTCGTTCCATCGCGCCAGCCGGACGAGGTCGGGGCTGAATATCGCCCGCCATCCCCGCGCCTGCCACAGGTCGACAAAGACCCCGACATCGGCGGGTTGCACAAAGAGGGTGTCGCCGCCCTTCCCGGTCAGGACGCGATCGACCCCGGCGGCTCTGAACCGGTCGGCCCAGTCCGCGTCGTGCAGCCCGTCGAGCGCCGCCAGCGCGGGCCGAAATCCCTGGGGCATGCCCTCCAGCAGGTCTATCGTCACATGGCCGGTCGATCTCGGCACGCTCGTCGCGGGGATGTCGAGGCTCAGGGCCAGGGCCTCGACCCACGGTCGCTCGTCGCCGGTCGCGTCCGGCCCCCAGGCGTTGAGCCACAGACCGACCCGGTCCCGCGCGGTCTTCGCGAGCGTGGCCGCCACGATGCTGGAATCCAGTCCGCCCGAGACCTCGCAGGCGATGACACCGGGTCGGCGCGCCAGGCCGCCGACCGTTTCATCCACGGCCCGCCGCACGGCTACGGCCGCAACCGCGTCCGGGACCGCCCGGGCGTTGCGCGCGATCCAGTCCGGGCGCCACAGGGCGACGGTCCCGGCGTCCCGGAAGACCTGCATCGTTCCGGGCAGAATGGCGGTCGGACCCTCCAGCAACAGGCTGCCTGCCGTCGAATAAGGGTCATGCAGGGCGGCCTCGACCCGTCCGACGTCGATCCGCCATTCCCGTCGCACCCGCCGCACGAGCCAGTCGGGACAGAATGAGGAGACCACCGTCATGGGTCCGTCTGTCCAGCCTACGCAGTCGAGGCCTCCGGACGGATCGCGAAGCACCGCCGCAACACACCCTGCCGGATCGAGGCGTACGCCGATGTAGCGACCCCAGAAGCGGGCGAGAAGTTTCTTCTCATAGAGATGCGGATCGGCTTCATCGACCCGCCGGACGGGCGCAGCATCGCGGTTGAGGATCTCGCCGATGAGGGTCCAGGCCCCCGCCGAAACGGTGGCCGGCCGGTCGTGCGTGGCCACTGCGAGCCATGTTCGGGGGGACAGGCTTGAGACCGTCATCCCGGCCGTTTCGGCCGAGGCCTGCAAGCTGACGAAATCGACATGCTCAGGAGGACAGGCGGCGTCGAGGCTGACGAGGAGATAGTCGCCCATCAGACGGCCAGGATCGGAGTGAACCCGGCGACCCGGTCCAGACTGTCGCCGACGATCCGGTCGCCCACCTGGACCCAGCAATGGGCGAGAAAGGGCCAGGTCCGCACGCCGAAGACCCACCGGGCGGAGATGCCGGTCCGCCGCAGATGGTGATGGAGCCTGTAGGCTCTCTGCAGGCAGTCGCCTTCGAAGGGAATGAAGGGGTGGACCGCCTGGAAGGCGGCCGTCGCGCGTGCGGCACGACCCGCGTCGTGGCCCCTTCCGGCCTGCCGCCGTCCCCTCGCGGTCGCCACCAGCTCGGCGAACGACTTGCCCTGGAAGTCCGCGGAGGACACGATGCTGTTCAGGGCGGCCGCAGCGAGCCCCCAGTCCGGTCGGCCGACGCCCGTCAACGCGATTTCGCCGGTCCGCGCGGGCGGCGCGGGCCGATCGTCAGCCGCAGCGCCGGTGAGGATCAAGCCCAAGGCTTCGAGATCCCCCTGCAGGTCGGAGCGGACGACAATCGCGCCGGCGGTCTCGCCCGGTCGAACGACCCCGGCGGCGTCAATGAGGAGCGCGTATTCGTCGGCCTCGATGTCCAGCACCACCACATCGGGGCCGCACCAGGCGAGGTGAATCCGGGCGGGGAGGGCGCAGGAGAGAAAGCGCGGGTCTTCCATGTCGTACCCAAAAGAGGCCGGGCGACCGCCGTATGGCGACCGCCCGGGGAAGATCAGATCGGGGTCTTGCTGCGCATCAGGCCGATCTCGGCGTAGGGACCGGAGGTCTCCTGCCGGGTGAGGCGACGGGCGCTGCCGAGGCGAACGAGGGTGGTTTTGGTCGTGGACATGATCGTCTCCAGGTGGGGAGGCATCCAAAGACCAGACCGCACGGGCGGCCGCCTTGAGAGGCGGCCGCCCTGCCGCTTCAGACCGGGGTCTTGCTGCGGTTGACGCCGATCTCGGCGAACGGGCCTTCGGGTTCGAGTTGCGTCAGAGCCCGGACGCTGCCGATGCGGACGAGCGCGATCGTGGTGGTCTTCATCATGGTCTCCCTGGTTGAACGCCACGGATGTGGCCGGACCAGAGAGCGCCCGGATCTCAGGCCTGCAAAGCTATATCCGGGGTATATTCGGGTCAGCGTCCGGGACGCGGCCGCCGGGAGTTCAGGTCGCGCTGCCCGGCGTCGAGGAAGGCCGCTGCCTCGTCCGCCCGTTGTTCGCCCTTTGCCGCAAGGCTGTCGAACATGGCTCCGAAGGCGGCGATCAGGGCGCGAGTGTCGAGGTCGCGGATGCGGTCGCCCATCCGGCCGTCGTAGGTCTGCAGCAGGACCGTGAACGCCGTCATGAATTTGTTGTCGGCCGTGCGCACGGCGAACTCCGGGGAGCCGATCGCTATTGCGTGCATCAGACCGTAGAAGTCGCTCTGGGTCGCCTCGCTGAACCGGTTCAGATAGTCGAGATTGAGCCGGCCATGGCCGGCTTCGAAATGTTCGTAGGTGCGATGGGCGATCCGCATCGCGGCGGCGGTCTCCTGGGTCGACATTCCACGCAGCTTGCGAACGGCCTTGAGGGAGGCCGAGCGCAGGGCGCCGTCCTCTTCCGGCTGCGGGGATACACGGGTCATCGTCGTCCTTTCCGGTTGCGCAACCTCGCCATGTGCGTCGCGAAGGCTTCACAATCAACGCCCGCGTGTAAAGCGTAACCGTATTCATGGTGCGCCCGCAGGATTCTTGCGGACGATCCGCAGGTTTTTGGCGGCCAGCCCGACGATTTGTTGCGGATCGGTCGGTTTCGGCGCTCAACCCATTGGCGAGATTTCGCCGCCTGCGGATAACGACGCGTCTCCAAGTATCGGAGTGTGTACGTGCCCAGACTTCGCGACCCTTTCAGCCAGGCGCTTGAATCCCTGCGTGACCGTGTGATGCGAGGCGAGTTCGCCCCGGGCGCGCCTGTCGTGATCGTCGAGGAAGCGCGGCGGCTCCAGATCTCCACGACCCCTGTGCGCGAAGCCCTCGCATGGCTTTGTGGAGAGGGTCTGATGGAAAGGGCGCCCCGCGCCGGGTATCTGACCCCGCGCCTGGACGCCGCCCTGCTCAGGGACAGGCTCTGGGTTCGTTTCAGCACGCTGAAAACCAGCCTGGGTCTCGTCCAGACCCTGCCTGGCGTGGGTCGCGCCGACGACGGCGCTGAAGCGGAGAGTGCGGTCAGAAACCTGTTCGACAGCCTGGTCCGGGCGACCGGAAACCATGCCCTGGTGGACGCCTTCCACCGGGTGGACGCCCAGCTGCAGATGATGCACCGGGCGGAGGCGGATGTGTTCGCCGACGTGGACACGGAAGCCCGGGGTCTGCTCGAGGTCGAGCGCGGGGGATCCAATCCGGAGCTTCTTGCCGCGATCGACGCCTATCACCACCGGCGCATCGAGAACGCCGCCTTCATTGTGCTCGGGGCCGAGCGGCGCTGGCGCCCTACGGGGGAGAGACCGTAGTGGCGCTCCGTCTCGTCTGGCTTCTGATCGGCCTCGTTCTGGGGTCCCAGGCCGCCACCCAGGCCTTTGCTTGGATCTATCACAATGCGCCCGCCCTCGGCCCGGCCTGGACCCTCGGCCCCGACCTCTCCCTCTACCCGCCCTGGGCGATCTTCCATTGGCGCGTCGCATTTGGCGTAGAGGCCGGGTCGGCGCTCTCCCACACCGCGCCCCTGATCCTGCTGGGCGGCGTTTCCGGCCTGGGAATGGGGACCCTCCTCGCAGGCTCGCGATCCCGGCCTCGTGCCCGCGGCTGGGGCGGATTGAAGGAGGCCAGGGCCGCCGGTCTGCTGTCGTCAGAAGGCGCGATCCTTGGCGTGCTTGAGCGGCGTCTGCTCGCGACCACTGATCTGCGGCCCACCCTGGTCACAGGCGGCACCCGAAGCGGCAAGGGGCGAGGCCACGTCACCCCGACGCTGCTATCGTGGGGACAGAGCGTGCTGGTCCATGATCCCAAGCGCGAGCTGTGGTCCGTCACCGCCGGTTGGCGCGGCCGGTTCTCTCACGCCCTTTACTTCGATCCTCGCGATCCGGCCTCGGCGCGGTGGAATCCGCTGGCCGAGATCCAGCCTGGCCCGGGCGAGCTCGCCCAGGTTCAGCGTGTGACCGCCATCCTGTCCGATCCGGGCGGGACCCGCGACGACGAGGCCATCTGGGACAAGGCCGCCTCCGAGATCCTCGAGGCCGTCATTCTGCACGTCCTGTATTCAGCCGCCGATCCGGACAAGACCCTGCTCAAGGTTCGCGAAATGCTGGCTGATCTCGACGGTGCGGCGGACGTCATGCTGAAGACCTGGCACCGCTCCGGTCCCGACGGCGAGCCCGAGACCCACCCCTTTATCCGCACAGCGGTCACAGGCTACGCCGCGATGCATGACCGGTTCAGGACCTCGGTCCAGGGCACGGCGCGGTCCTACCTCAAATGGCTGGCCGGCGACGACCTGGAACGGGTGCTGTCGGCCTCCGACTTTGCGATGGGCGATCTGATGTGCGCCGAGGCGCCCGTGTCCCTCTATGTGCAGGTCGCGCCGGCGGACGCCGCAGCCCTGCGTCCTCTGGTGCGGCTGCTCTTCTACGCCGCCGCCCAGTCGTTGACGGCGGAAGAGGGGAGGGACGCGACCGGACGCGCCAAGCGGCACAATCTCCTCATGGTCATGGATGAGTTCCCGCTGCTCGGCCGGCTCGCCTTCTTTGAGAAGTCCCTGCGTCTGATGAGCGGCTATGGGGTCAAGGCGATGTTCGTCGCCCAGTCGCTCAATGACATTGTGGAGACCTACGGACAGCACAATACGATCCTCGACAATTGCGCGGTCTACACGGCCTTCTCCGCGCTCGATCCTCTGACCCAGGAC
>Ga0247739_10000801_pt1 | contig 11307 bp, 10 predicted proteins | sample UWRJL058202B2_FD_180943 | JGI IMG/M metagenome (GOLD analysis project Ga0247739, IMG submission 180943) | Plant litter microbial communities from Arlington Agricultural Research Station in Wisconsin, United States - UWRJ-L058-202B-2 | ecosystem: Environmental > Terrestrial > Plant litter >... | reverse complement strand
CCGAGGCAGACCTCGAAAGCTTCCTCGCCGAGCACGGCGGCCGAGCGGTCGTCAAGACACCGCGCGGCGGGTACGACGGCAAGGGTGTGCGCGTCGTGTCGTCCGCCGCCGAGGTCGCGGACTGGTTCACCGGCGACGGGCCGCTGCTCGCCGAGGAGCTCGTCGACTTCCGCCGCGAGCTGTCGCAGCAGGTCGCGCGCCGACCGTCGGGCGAGCTGGCGCTCTGGCCGGTTGTCGAGTCGATCCAGCGTGACGGGGTCTGCGTCGAGGTGATCGCGCCCGCACCCGATGCGTCCGAGAAGCTCGCCGAGGTCGCGGCCGGCATCGCCACCACCATCGCGGAGGAGCTCGGTGTCACCGGCATGCTCGCCGTGGAGCTCTTCGAGACCACCGACGAGCGCCTGCTCGTCAACGAGCTGGCCATGCGCCCGCACAACAGCGGCCATTGGACCATCGATGGTTCGGCGACCAGCCAGTTCGAGCAGCACCTTCGCGCTGTGCTCGACCTCCCGCTCGGGCCGACGATCCCGCGCGAGCCGTGGAGCGTCATGGTCAACGTGCTCGGCGGCACGACCGACAACCGCTACCCGAACGCGCTGGCTGACCAACCCGCTGTGAAATATCACTTCTACGGAAAAGAACCGCGCCCCGGCCGCAAGGTCGGCCACGTCACCGCCGCGGGATCCGAGCTCGACGACGTGGTGTTCCGGGCGCGTGCCGCAGCGGCGTTCTTTGAGGAATGACACCTACTCTTGACGGGTGAGTGAACCCCTCGGCGTTGTCGACCCGCTTGTAGCCGTCGTTATGGGCTCCGACTCCGACTGGAGCATCATGGCCGACGCCGCGACCGCCCTCACCGAGTTCGGCATCGCGCACGAAGTGCAGGTCGTCTCCGCGCACCGGAGCGCCGAACGGATGCTCGCCTTCGGCAAGGAGGCCGCGGCCAGGGGGATCCGGGTGATCATCGCCGGGGCCGGCGGTGCCGCGCACCTTCCGGGCATGCTCGCCTCGGTGACGACGCTTCCGGTGATCGGGGTTCCGGTGCCGCTCGCGAAACTCGACGGCCTCGACTCGCTGCTCTCCATCGTGCAGATGCCCGCGGGCATCCCGGTCGCCACCGTCTCGATTGGCGGCGCTCGCAACGCCGGCATCCTCGCGGCGCGCATCCTCGGCTCCGGTGATCCGGAGCTCACGAGCAGGCTCGCCGCCTTCTCCGACTCGCTCGAAGCGCTCGTCGAGGAGAAGAACTCGGCGCTGAACCGGTCGCTGTGACGACTCTGAGCCCGGTCCGCAACCCGGACCTCCGTGACACCGGCGTGATGACCAAACGCGCGTGGATCCTGCTGCTGCTGAACTTCCTCATCCCGGGTTCGCCTCAGCTGCTGGCCGGAAGCCGCAAGCTCGGCCGGTTCGGGGTCAGCGCCACGTTCATCCTGTGGGCGGTCCTGATTCTGGCGTTAGTCACCTACCTCGCCGCGCCGACCGTCATCTTCACAATCGCCAGCACCCCGTTCGCGCTGTGGGGTCTGGCGCTGGTTCTCGTCTTCTACGCGGTGCTCTGGCTCGCCCTCACCCTCGACACCGTCCGCCTAGTGCGCCTGGTGCGCGCCTCGCGCGGAAGTCGCGGGGTGATCGCGGCACTGACGGTGCTCGCCATGGTCGGTGTCTCGGGCGGCGCCGGCTACGCTGCGTATCTCGCCGGCACCGCGGGCGGGTTCATCTCGGGCACCTTCATCTCGGCACCCCCCGAGCCCCCGGTCGACGGGCGCTACAACATCATGCTGCTGGGCGGCGACGCTGGAGTGGACCGCGCGGGCTTGCGCCCCGACAGCGTCACGGTGGTGAGCATCGACGCCGAGACCGGCGCGGCGACGCTGATCGGTCTGCCTCGCAATCTGAGCAACGTGCCCTTCCCGGAGGACTCTCCGCTCCACGCGAAGTATCCGAACGGCTACGGCGTCGACGGCTGCGCGGTCGACGTCTGCATGCTCAACTCCATCTACACGGAAGTGGAGCTCAAGTCGCCGGAGATGTACCCGGACGCGCTCGCCAACGGCAGTGAGCCCGGCATCGAGGCGATGCGCGACGCGGTCTCGGGCGCCACCGGCCTGACCATCCAGTACTACGGGCTCATCGACATGGCGGGATTCTCACAGCTGATCGACGCGCTCGGTGGCGTGACGATCAACGTACCGAACGCCATCCCGATTCACGCCGACGCCACGTTCACCACCGTGCTCGAGTACATCGGCCCGGGCGTTGTCCATATGGACGGCTACCACGCCCTTTGGTACGCCCGCTCGCGCCACGACACCTCGGACTACGACCGTATGCAGCGCCAGCGCCAGCTGCAGGAGGCGATTCTGGCGCAGTTCAATCCGGCTAACGTCCTGAGCAAGTTCCAGGATGTCGCCGCCGCGGGAGCACAGGTCGTCAAGACCGACATCCCGCAGTCCACGCTCGGGTACTTCGTCAACCTCGCGGGCAAGACGAAGGAACTGCCGCTCACCGACGTCGAGCTGACACCGGCCGACCAGATCGACCCGGATCAACCGGATTACGAATACATCCACGAGATCGTCGCGGCCGCGGTCGCCCCGATCGAGCCAGCGACCGACTAGAGGTCGGCGTGCAGCTGCCACACGCGCTCGGCTGACGTGCGCCAGTTGTACGCGCGTGAGCGGTCGAGGCCCAGGTACTTCAGGCGTTCAGCCGTCTGCGCGTCATCCAGGACCTGACTGAGCGCGGCGGCCAGGAGCGCGGGATGCTCGGCCTCCGGCGCTCCCTCGAGGGCAACCGTGATGCCAGCGTCGGCGGTGAGTTCCACGGCGGATGCGTCATCCGAGTGCACAACCGGCGTGCCGAGCGCGAGCGCATCCAGTATCGGTCCGCCGTAGCCCTCGGTCGGCTCGACAGCCGAGAACACGCTCGCTCGGGCCAGGACCACGGCCAGGTCGGCATCCGCGAGTTGGCCGAGCCCGCGCACCCTCGCGGCGAGACCGGCATCCGTCGCCGCGGCGGTGAGCTCGGCGTCGTCCTCCGCGGGCCCGACGATGAGCAGGTGGGCAGTCGAGTCGACGTCGGCCATAGCCCCGACCAGCGTGCGGATCGCGGCGGGCGATACGGTGCGCGCAACAACATACGAGACGGGGAGCCGGAGGGCTTCGGCGCGGTTATCCGCGTCCATCGGGAGCCGGATGGCGGTCGCGGGCGCTCCGCTGATGACCCGGATGCGCGTGCCGAGTGTCAGCAACTCCGACAGTTCGGCGGCCACCGCGTGCGTGGGGACCACAACGGCATCGGCGTAGCGCTCGGCGCGCTTGCCCAGGGCCTTGGTCGCCGATACGGCTCGCGAGCTCAGCGCTTCGGGGTGCCGCCACGCCAGGGTGTCGTGAATCGTGACGACGAGTTGGTCACCGTTGTTGAGGCGGTCGTGTCGGCGGAGCGGCGCGAGCAGGCTCGGCGCGTGCACCATTCCGGCGCCCGGGAGCCGGGTGAACCCGTGCGACCATGCCGCCACCAGTTCACGCCGGGCGAGCGCACTCTTGTGCAACCGGGCGAGGCCGGGCAGCAGGTCGGCGACGCGCTCGTAGTCGGGTTCGGTCGAGGCCGAGACGAACCCCTCGACGATGCAACCCGGGGGAGCGGTGACGATCAGCTCGCGCGTGAGTTCCTCGGCGTACCGGGCGGCGGCGGGGCTGCCGTGGAGCATGTCGTCGATGATCACCCTGAGCGTTAGCATGCTGTCGCTCACCATATCCCAAGGGCGATGAGCGCCCCGATGACCCACCTGTCGCGCGGTCGCCGGCGGAACTGGGATGCCGCGCGCACAAGCTGCCATCGCGACCGCAGGCTTCGGGTCTCGAATAGCTGGACGAGTCGGAGGAGCTGCCGATTCGTCGCCTCGGGCGCCACCGTCAGCGCGACCCGCGCCATCGCGGCAGCCTGCGACCGATGCCAGTGCGAGCGGATCAGGTCAAGCCGCGACAGGGCCGAGGCCACTCCGACATTCGCGCCGATCACGTTGTCGTCGTGCTGGCGGTAGTCGACGCTCGGCATCGCGTCGATGTGCCAGCGCCAGCCCCGCGCTCTAGCGATCACATAGAGGAAGGAGTCGTGGAAATCGACGGCGATCGCGAGGTCGTAGGAGTTCGCCAGCACCTCGCGAGCCAACTCGAGCAGCCGCGGGGTGATCAGGAACGTCGAGCCCGGGCCAGGGCTCTGCAGCAGGTAGTCGAACTGCCGTTGCGGGTCGTTCTTGCGCAACAGGGTGCGTTTGCCCGCAGCAGTGAATGACGTGACGTTCGACGAGACACCGTCGACCGACGATGACTCGATGATCGCGGCGTGCGCGGCCAGCTTTCCGGGCATCCAGAGGTCGTCCTGGTCGGCGAAGGCGACGTACTCGCCGCTGTCGATGTCGGCGTGCTGGATGAGGCGGAAGAAGTTCGCGACGGCGCTGCCCGAGGGGCCCATCGGGGCCATGACGGTGACCCGGGCGTCGGCCGCGGCCTGCTGCAGCAGCCACTCGCGGGTGCCGTCGGTCGATTCATCGTCGAGGGCTATGACCCTGACATCCACGCCCTGCTGGTCGAGGATCGTTCGGAGCTGGTCGGGCAGCCACCGACGGCCGTTGTGCGTCGCGAGAAGCACGGCGATCTTCGGTCGCGGGGCCGGGGTCGGGGAGGCCGGGGTGTCCATACGTCCACCATCGTAGTTGGGCGGGTTACGGCAGAGCCCCGGTGCGGAAGGCCTCGCCGAGGGCCTCCTGCCAGGGCCGCATCGGGCTCAGACCGGCGTCAGACCAGGCGCCGTGGGACAGCACCGAATATGACGGTCGCGGCGCGGGACGCACGAACTGGTCGCTCGTTGTGGGGGAGACCCGCTCCGGATCGAGTCCGGCCTGCGAGAAGATCTCTCGCGCGAACCCGTACCAGGTGGTCTCGCCGGAGTTCGTGCCGTGGAAGATGCCGGTTGTGGTGCCGCTGTCGGCAAGCGCGACAATCTGCGCAGCGAGGTCGGCCGACCATGTCGGTTGGCCCAACTGGTCGTCGACCACGGTCAGCGTGTCGCGGTCGCCGGCGAGTTTCAACATGGTCTTGGCGAAGTTGCCGCCGCCTGCGCCGTAGAGCCACGCGGTTCGCACGATCATGGTGCGTCCCGGGTTCAGCGCCATTGCCTGCCGTTCGCCGGAGGCCTTCGTGCGTCCGTATGCCGACACCGGATTCACCGGCGCGAGCTCCGCGTACGGCTCGGTTGCGGAACCGTCGAATACATAATCGGTGGAGACCTGGATCAGGGTCGCGCCGATGGCGGCTGCCGCGCGTGCGAGGTTAGCCGCGCCGGTTCCGTTGATGGCCTCGGCTTCGTCCTCGTGCGATTCGGCGTCGTCGACCTTCGTGTACGCCGCCGCGTTGATGATCACGTCGTAGCCCACGACCGCTGCGGTCACGGCTGCCGTGTCGGTGATATCCAACTCCGACCGGGAGGCGATAGTCACGTCGCGCCCCTCGAGTGCTCGTGCCAGGTCGGCGGCGAGCATGCCGGCGCCGCCGGTCACCAGGTAGCGGGTCACAGTGCTGCGCGCGCCTTCAGCGGCTCCCACCACGACCGGTTGTCGCGGTACCACTGCACAACGTCGTTCAGGCCCTGCTCGAACGGAACGAGCGGCTCGTACCCGAGCTCCTTGGTGATCTTGGAGATGTCGACGCTGTAGCGCAGATCGTGACCGAGGCGATCCTCCACGCGGTCGACGTACGACCAGTCCTTGCCCGTGGCATCCAGCAGCAGCTGGGTCAGCTCACGATTGGTCAGTTCCGTGCCGCCGCCGATGTTGTAGATCTCGCCAGCGCGGCCGCCGACCAGCACCATCGCGATGCCGCGGGTGTGGTCATCGACGTGCAGCCAGTCGCGGATGTTGTTGCCCTCGCCGTACAGCGGCACGTGCTTGTCGTCGATGAGGTTCGTAACGAACAACGGAATGACCTTCTCGGGGAAGTGGTACGGCCCGTAGTTGTTCGAGCACCGGGTGATCGAGAGGTTCATGCCGTGGGTGCGGAAGTAGCTGCGGGCGAGCAGGTCGCTGCCAGCCTTCGACGCGGAGTACGGGGAGTTCGGCTCGAGCGGCCGCTGCTCGTCCCAGCTGCCCTCGGCGATCGATCCGTACACCTCGTCGGTCGAGACGTGCACGAAGCGCTTGACATTGTTGCGAAGCGCCGCATCCAGAAGCCGCTGGGTACCGAGCACGTTGGTCTCGACAAAGATTCCGGAGTCGCGCACCGAGCGGTCGACGTGCGATTCGGCCGCGAAGTGCACGATGCTGTCGATGTCGGGAAGAAGGCCGTCGAGCAGATCGGCATCGCGGATGTCGCCGTGAACGAAGCTGTACCTCGCAGAATCGGCGACGGGCGCGAGGTTCTCGAGGTTGCCGGAGTAGGTCAGTGCGTCGAGCACAACCACCTCTGCACCCTCGAGCCCGGGGTATGCGTCTTCGAGCGTGCGGCGCACAAAGTTGGAGCCGATGAAGCCGGCTCCGCCGGTGACGAGGATCTTCATGTGGTGGTTTCCTTCGGGGCCGGGGCGGTCAGTCGATTGTACCGAGAGCGGGGTGACGGCCCGACGGAAGCCTCGCTGGCGTGCAACGGTAGACTTCTGCGGTGCAGATACGCGAGCTGAAGGTCCCCGATTCATTCGAGATAACACCGAAGATTATCGGCGACGACCGCGGGTCGTTCATGGAGTGGTACCGGTTCGACAAGCTCGAGGAGTTCCGGGGGCATTCCATCGATCTCCGCCAGGGAAACATGTCGGTGTCGAAGCGGGGCGTCGTACGCGGCATCCACTTCGCAGATGTACCTCGGGGACAGGCGAAATATGTGATGGCTACTTCGGGCTCCGTCATCGATTACATCATCGACGTGCGGGTCGGTTCGCCCACATTCGGCCAATGGGACTCCGTTCTGCTCGACACGGTCTCCCGGAAGGCCGTCTACCTTGCCGAGGGCCTGGGGCACGCGTTCGTCTCGTTGGAGGATGGCTCGACCGTGAGCTACCTTGTCTCCGATCTGTACCGTCCCGATCGCGAGCACGCGGTCAGCCCACTCGATGCCGATGTCGCGCTGAATCTGCCGGACGGAGTCGAGCCGCTCATCTCCCAGAAGGACGCGGACGCGCCCACTCTCGCGGATGCGCGGAGAGGCGGGTTGCTTCCTTCCTACGAGGAGTGCCTGGCCTATTACGAGGCGCGCCGAAGTGGGGCGCAAGCGTGAAAGGGATAATTCTCGCGGGCGGCTCGGGCACCCGACTGTGGCCCATCACGAGGGGCATCTCCAAGCAGCTGATGCCGATCTACGACAAGCCAATGATCTACTATCCCTTGTCGACACTGATGATGGCCGGCATCAGGGAGATCCTGGTGATCACCACCCCCGAGTACAACGCGCAATTCAAGGCGCTGCTGGGCGACGGCAGCGAGTTGGGGATCTCCATCGAGTACGCGACCCAGCCATCTCCAGACGGTCTGGCGCAGGCCTTCATCATCGGTGAGGAGTTCATCGGGGATGACCAGGTTGCGCTGGTGCTCGGCGACAACATCTTCCACGGCACCGGCCTCGGCTCATCGCTGCGCCAGCACGAGAGCATCGATGGCGCCCTGATCTTCGCGTACCACGTGTCGCAGCCGAGCGCGTACGGCGTGGTGGAATTCGACGAGGGCTTCAAGGCGGTGTCGATCGAGGAGAAGCCCGCCGTGCCGAAGAGCAATTACGCGGTGCCGGGTCTCTACTTCTACGACAATGACGTCGTGGAACTCGCGAAGACGATCGAGCCGTCCGCTCGTGGCGAGCTGGAGATCTCGACGATTAACGAGCGATACCTCGAGGCAGGCACGCTGCAGGTCAAAGTTCTCGATCGAGGCACCGCATGGCTCGATACCGGCACGTTCGACTCGATGATGCAGGCGTCAGAGTACGTTCGCGTAATTGAGCAACGGCAGGGCTCCAAGATCGGCTGCATTGAGGAGATCGCCTGGCGTGCCGGCTGGATAACCAATGACGATCTCAGTGCGATCGCCGCGAAGCTCAAGAAGAGCGGTTACGGCGAGTACCTGATGGGGTTGCTGCGGGAGTAATTGAGTCCGATTACGCCGGATGAATACTCACGGTCGAGGGGAATTGGACAACGCCGCCGCCGCTCGGATCCGGTTCGAAGTCGAGGTGGCCGGCGAACTGGACGTTGTCGATGATCACCCCACCGACGGTGGTGGCGCCAGCGCTGAGGATCAGTCGTTCACGCCCGAAGTTGACTCCCGGCACCATGAAGTCGATCTCGTAGGTCCCGACATCCCGTGGCGGCTGCACCTTCAGGCCCTCCGTATTTACGAAGTAGACCGTCTGACCCAGCATCGATTGCAGCGTGAACCCCGTGACCCAATCGACGGGCTTGACCACCTCCGCCTTGATCGTGAAGGTGAGGTCTGATCCCGTCTTCACCGGTCCGTCGACCACCGCGCCGCCAGTCTTTACCGTCACCGACTCGATGCGGATCGCGCCATCAGCATCCGGCTTTTCGGATCCCTTCTCGGAGACCGTCTCGAGACGGTCACGCTCGTACCCCTCCCGTAGCACGCGAATGCCTTCGCCGACATCCCCATCGTGCACAACCTCGCCGGCGTCGAGCACGATTGCTCGCGTGCACACATCAGCCACCTGCTCCGCGGAGTGACTGACCAGGACAATCGTGCGTCCCTCGCGCTGGAACTCTCGGATCTTGTTCATGCACTTTCGCTGGAACGGCTCATCGCCGACAGCGAGTACTTCGTCGACAAGAAGAAGATCAGGATCAGAATGCACGGCGACGGCGAACGCCAGACGCACGTACATGCCGGAGGAGTAGAACTTCACCTGCGTCCCGATGAAATCGCCGATCCCTGCGAACTCGACGATGTCATCGAAGACGGCGTCTGTCTCTGCGGTGCTCATTCCCAGGATGGCAGCGTTGATATAAACGTTGTCTTTGCCTGTTAGGTCGGGGTGGAAGCCAGCTCCGAGTTCCAGAAGCGCGGCAACCCGCCCGCGTCGGCGCACCGATCCGCTCGTGGTGTCGATGATGCCGCCGATGACCTTGAGCAAGGTGCTCTTGCCTGAGCCATTGTGGCCGATGAGGCCGACGGTCTGACCCTGCAGCACATCGAGGGACACATCTTTCAACGCCCAGAACTCCGAGCGCGATTTCTCCCGGTTTCGGAAGTAGAGCACGCGCTCCTTCAGCGATTTGTCTTGGTGCAGCACGAACCGCTTTGAGACGTCGCGCAACGAGATCACGAGGTTAGAAACGTCAGCCATGCCTTACATCTCCTGTGCGAAGTTGCCCTGGAGGCGCGAGAAGACCCGCTGCGCCACGTACAGGGCGATCAAGCTCAAAACGAGGGCGATGAGCATCCGAAGCCCGAGCATTGGTGGCCAGTACTGGCTCGGATCGTTGGACCCTGCCATCCATAGAGCTCTCTGCATTCCTAGGACCGCAAGCGTCACCGGGTTGGCTAAGTAGATCTGCTCAAGCCACGAGCCGTCGAGTGCTTTATGTACGAACCCGACGGAGTAAACGATCGGGGACGCCCAGAACAGGACGAGCAGGAAGATTTCAACGATGTGCTGCACATCTCGCAGGTAGACGTTCACGGCCGAGAGGACGAGGGCGATGGCCGTGCCGAGGACGATCATTAGGACTATGGAGAGAGGCGCTAGAAGGATGTAAATCGTCAGTGGCGGGCGACCTACCACGAAGGTGGCCGCGACGAGAACTAGGAACTGGACTCCGAAGTTGAATAGAGCCCCTCCTACTGCGGCAAGAGGGAAGATCTCGCGCGGTAGGTAGACCTTCTTCACCAAGCCAGCATTCGAGAGAATGGACGAAGTCCCCGCCCCGATGATCTCGGAGTAGAGCGTCCAGATAGTCAGGCCAGTGAACACGAAGACAGCGAAATCGGGGATCTGCCGCGCAGCCCCGAGGAACTGACCGATGGCTACGTAGTAGATGATCAGCTGGGCGAGGGGTCGCATGAGCGACCAGAGAATTCCAAGGCTGCTGTCCTTGTACTTTGCTCTCACCTCGCGACTGACCAACCGCACGAGGAGTTGGCGGTAAGAGAGGATCTCCCTGATCGACGAGACGAAGCCGCGTTTTGGGCCAACGCCTCGGCCGATTTCGACCAACGAGCCGGAGATCTCCCGTGGCGTGGGAACGCCCCCGAACGGTTGTCGATCCATGTGCGCTCTTCCAACTTCCGGGTCCGGGAGAGTCCAATAGTACATCTCGGCCGCTCGGCCAATCATGTGGGTCGGCCCGCTCTCAGCCGACTCGGCTTACAATCCAAGTGACAAGGCAGCACCGATCGCCCGCAACATCAAAGTCGATTCACCGGCGAGACCCCAATCACGACGAGGATCACAAGAACGTTGAAACGCGCCGGCCGTACCTTCGCACTTCGTCTCCGCAATGCGGTGATCGTGCTTCTCATGGGGATCTTCACCCAGGCAAAAGTGCTCGCAAAGTGGGGTCCTCGGGGTCTCCTTCGTTACTGGCGGCTGCGCCCGCAGAGCCCGACCCATGTGTTCGGCCAGGGACTCACCGCTGGCCTCAATGCGGCTTACGCCGAGCGATGGTTCCTTGCCGATGCCAAGCCCGTGGCGATTGCCCTCATCGGAGTCCCTCCGGAGTCCGTTGCAGAGTGGATGACTCTGACGAGGAGGATGTCGAAGGCCCTGTTTCTCGTGGCCCCGGACACGGTTCCCTTCCTGGCAGGGGTCGACAGGTCCTCGTATTTGATATGCGCTCCGCTCGGCGAATCGGAGCCGAGCTTCTTTGCGATCAAAGACTGGTTGATGCAGCACCTCGCCAAGTGCGACCTTCTCTTGCTGGACTCCGCTCAACCCCTTCCGCATTGGCGTGACGTCATACAACTCCAGCACGCCGCCTATCAGTACGATCGCGGCCAGCAGGAAATCGGGTTCGTGAGTCCCGCCCTCAAGACAGGCGACGACCGAATTCTTGGGTACGAATGGGATCGTCGTGCCATGAGTTGGGCCTCGCGCCAGCCAGATGATGACCACGGACAGGGGACGATGCCGCGGTACGTTCTCGCTGCGAACGGGCATGGGCTCTATTCGGCGTTCCGTGCACTCGACCAAGTCCGGTTCGGCAGTGCAGACGCTCGCGGTCTCGACTTCGACGAGCAAGTCCGTCGGATGATCGCGCTCGCCTGGCAGCAGAATATCCGCACACTTGCCGTTCCTTCAGTGGAGCTCGTTT
>Ga0247739_10000800_pt1 | contig 11308 bp, 5 predicted proteins | sample UWRJL058202B2_FD_180943 | JGI IMG/M metagenome (GOLD analysis project Ga0247739, IMG submission 180943) | Plant litter microbial communities from Arlington Agricultural Research Station in Wisconsin, United States - UWRJ-L058-202B-2 | ecosystem: Environmental > Terrestrial > Plant litter >... | reverse complement strand
ATAGAAGAAGGTCTTATTTGTTTTATGATGAAATAAAATTTAATTAGAGACGATATTAAAATAAAAATATATTTTTTTGATTTAAAAAACGGTGCGACATTTCCGCTAATGAAGCAATGGGAAATGTATGGTAATCTTGTAAAATAATTATTTATGGATATCGTTTTGATGCCTCGGAATCTACATGCCATCCATGGATTTATAGCATTTAAAATAAGCCCATGTGCATTGGTTAAAGAAATGGATGAAAGGCAGCAGCCAGAGGAATGCCTGATAAAATTAAAGGAAGAAGTTGAAGCTATTTGTAAAAATGTTTATGGAAGTATTACATCATGCTACGCCCATCAGCCGGTTAACAGAAAGATTGAAAACTGCGGTTCAGGATTGATTGTACTATTAGAGACGGTATTATATTATTTGTGGCAATCCAATGGCTGCGGGCATAGATATCGCAGGCCGCTCAATGTGTTTTATAACCGTGTTTGTTACGAGTTAGAAGAGCTGTTACTGTCGTTGGAAAAGAATTTCTCAGGCAGTGATTGATTGCCTTGGTACTTGGCATTATTACAATATTTTTATTATACACGATTAGATATATTGATAGCAAGATTTAATTATCGGATTAATTTTACATTAGTTTATATAAGTGTAAATGGATGCTTTTTTTTTTAATGGGTTTCTTTACCTACCTTAGTAGGATTTTATCCGCAAGCTAATTTACTTATCATTTTTTTTATAGATGATAATCAGACTACAGTTGCAACTGTAGCTTTCTTATTGCTTTATTTTTCAAGACAGCAAATAGATATACTGTTCTTTCTGAACCGTGAAGCCTCGGAGTTATCTACCCTTACGTAAAAGCAATGGTGTATAACATATCCGTAAGCAGGCCAACTTTAGCATGCCTATCAATGGTGTATCCGTGCAAACACTTTTGATTCGATTCCCCTTACTAAATTTTTTTTTTATTTGATTCGATGATCGCTTCTTAGGTAACAATCAATAGAAAGGTCGGTTATTATTCTACGGCCGATAAAAACAACCATCAAAGTTGTCTCGCAGCAAATTTATGCGGCCGTCGTTCAACGACAATTGTTTTGCGATAAGGAAATACGCTGATAATTCGATATATTGTATGATAGTTTTCTTATGTGTTTTTATTGAAATGATTTGTGTAACCAAACGCCGAAATTATTATGAAAAAACTCCTTTTGATATTCTTGATACTATCTTTTTCCCATGCTTTTTCGCAGGATTGGCCCGTAAAACGGTTGATAACCGAACGCCTTAATCGTAACGCGTCGTTTCTTTCAATACCGGCCTTCCAATTCGTGGGCAACAGAGCAATGGAAAGCCTGGGAACGTATCAGGAAGTACAATTAAGCAAAACTTTTATTACCAAACTGATGACGCAAAAGCCGGAAGCTATACAGATTACGGTCCCTATCTCAAATAGCCAATCCATTACTTGCCAGTTGGTGAAATCCGATATGGGTAATATAAAATTTACCGAAAATGATAATCAAATCATTTCTAATATACGAATGCCGGTAGCCTATCATGGCATCGTGGTGGGCAAACAGGAAAAAAACAGCGTCATCCTCACCGTGAACGATGACTATATTTCATTGGTTGCCGTTGCCGCAGACAGGACACTACAAATAACGAAAGCAGATGCCACGAACCCATTTACTTATCGATTATACAACAGCACTTTGATACGGTTACCAGCGGCAACATTCGACTGCGGCACCAAAGAAAGCTATCCGTCCCAAACCCCCAATGGCATCTCGCTGAACGGCGTGGTCAATCGCACAGATACCTTGCGGAACAAATGCGTGAACGTGTTTGTCGATTGCTTCGATAGCCTATTTCAATGGCGGGGCAGCAGCCAACAGCAAACGGTGAATTATGTTATCGAGTTGTTTAATTTGGTGGCTACCGGTTATCTCAACGACTCCATCAATACTCGCTTGATCGGCATTAACATTTGGACATCCCAAGACCCTTATCGCCAAGATACCAAGGCAAACGCCCTTGAGGATTTGGGCAGCCACTACAAAGATAATTTTTGGGGAAATATATGTGTTGGGCTCGATTATACCGTCGGTCTTGGAGGGCTTGCATGGGTGGCCAAGGCCAAAGCGGTATTGCCCAATACTTGCCCAATGTATGAATCGAACCAGAGCTCGGGTGCCTTCAGTTACTGCGATCTAAACTTCGACGGAAATCTCCAAAATTTCCCCACGGGCCCCAATGCCACGCAGGGCCAAGTAGCTGTTATGATGCACGAAATGGGCCACCAGTTAGGCGCTCACCATACCCATTGGTGCGGCTGGCAGCTCACGTCTTCCACTACCGGCGCTATTGATAATTGCGCTCCTGTTGAGGGTAGTTGTATGCCCGGGCCACCGCCAACCGCTGCCGGTGGAAGCATCATGAGTTATTGTCACTTGGCGACGAACAACAGCTTTATCGATTATAGAAATGGCTTCGGCACCTTGCCAGGCAATGCGATTCGCAACTTCGTTGACCAAACGTCCTGCATTTCCAACTGTGTAAACTGTACTACTTTCCTGCGACCTCAACCCCAAAAGAGCAAGCAACGATTCGCTAGAGAGCAGTCATTGCTTTCTCAAAATCGTCCTTTTACATTCAGCACAGCCCTGCTCCATCATACCGCATTAGCTCCTGTTCCTGTTGTACGAAAGCAACCGATTTTCGTTTCATTTTGATCCAGCTTTTCCTCCTGCTACTTGTTGGGAACGAGGAGCCTATTTATATTCGGTTTTAATTATAGATATCCATGTATATGAAAAATATATTGAGCCTATTATTGTTAGCTGTTTGTTCATCAGCCACCGCACAATGGAGCAACATCACCAATCAGTTCTTCGACAGCCTCCATATGCCAGTAAGCAGAGTAACGCAAGAACAAGGCAGCCCCTTGGTGTTGCGGAGCTATCCAGATGGCGGCTACTTTGTTATTTGGCAAGATGACCGTTCGTCGGCCACCAGCAAAACGGACATTTATGCGCAGAAATATGACAAGGATGGCAATCGACTTTGGGCCATTAACGGGAACCCTGTTACCACCGGACCCAATGCGCAGTATTACAACTTCAGCTCCAATGAGGATTATCGCAATCGCTCCTTTGCGGCCACCGATAGCGCCGGTGGCTTTTACGTTTGTTATGTGGACGATAGTGTGAACACATATAGCTGGCCTCGCATAGCCGTACAGCACATGCGCAGCAATGGCACCGCGGTATTCGGCGGCCCCGGTTACATAGTGGCCTACACACCTTCCTCCGAAAACGACAGGCTCTCCCAACCACTTTTGATACCAGATGGCAACAAGGGTTTTTATATCTCCTATATGAAAAGCCAATACGGCAACTTTATTTACGCCGAATGTTTTCGGGATGAAAATGGCACTATGGTATCGTACGGAGGAGGCCTCATGAACCAGAACGCCGTGCAAAAATCTCAACCGTCACCATGTGGCATTCAAGCGTATGTCGAATTTCCTTTACCTGCTGTTGGTGATTACAATATTTGGTCTGATAAACAAGGCGGCTGCAACGTTATAATGAGCTTGAACCAGAACGGCACCCAAGGCAAGATGCTAGGATTCAACCGGCTTTGGCGGGCAAAAAAGAATGCGGCCGTAACGGATTACCACCGGAACGAAGGAGGATCTATTTGTCCTTATTCCATCGCTTACCAAAAAGACCAAGTATACCCCTTGTACCGTTTTTTAATGAGTTCGATCACGATTGTATGTGGCGGGCCGGTGCCTTATCCTGTTTATGCCGTTCGGAGCGATATCCTACGTTCCAATGGTTTCAAAACAATCGATAACGGTGCTTACGACTACAATTTCCCTAAAGGCGTTACGGTGACGACCGATGGGGATATCAACGTGGATGTGATCGCATCCACACGAAGGGATCTGGTCAATAATTCGCCAACAGATTTTGCAGTGCAAGCCATTGCGTACAAGGTCGAAAAATATGATAGCATTCCTTACCAGCGCACCACTTTCAACGACCCGGAAATCGGGTATAACATAACGGAGCCAGCGGTGCTCAATAAGTTTTTGACCTTGCGTGATACGGTGCTTGGACGCGGAACTTACTACTACGATTTCTCGCTTTCGGCGGGCGGAAGTGAAGTGTATTTAGGTGGATTGATGAGTACCACCTACGGCTTCCGGGAGGTACGCTTGCAACATTTAAAAGTGCAAAGGGCGTCTGCGGATTCATTCGGCATCCGGTATCTCGCACCTAAAATCGGACAGAAAATCGGGACGGAGGTGAGCACGGGTTTTAGCGGTTCTGATATTTTCTACGACCTGCCAATAGTAACGGTGGATACCAATGGCAAGGCCTTGTTTTCAATCAAGGAGTCTGGCCGCTCTACCCGCATTAGTCCCATCTTGGATTCAACTCAACTTCGTTGGGGTGCCATGGGCAGGGCAATAGGTACGAGCATTTCCAATTACGGCTATTACAATTCCGACCAACCCGTAGTAGCACTTGACCCTAACGACGGTTCTGGTATCATCGCTTGGCGGGATGCCAGATATATAGCGCCCACCAGTACAGGCAACGACATTTACATGCGGCATCTCGATAGGCTGGGCGAGTTCCTATACACGCCACCGCTTAGACCTATACGCACATTGCCCAACCCGTACGGACCTACGCCGGCAAATCCCGCTGTGCTATATGGAACCAGCCACCAGTTCACAGCGTTCGAGACCTCGAGCATTTCGTACGAACCCAGTACGACGACCCTTGCAGAAATGGTGGATGACTACAACCTTGGACGGGTGCAGATGTCCGTCCACCAGAACAGGACAGGAATCCGATCGTATAACGGTCTACCTTACCTTGATCGCAACCTGAACGTGAAAGTTGATAATGTGCCATCAAGTAGCAATATGTTAATGCGGATATATTTTACTAAAACAGAATTTGATGCGTTCAAGGTAGCCAGTAGTTTTATTACCGACCCAAGCGACCTGGCCATTATTAGTCAGCCAAATAATACTGGCAATGTACCCACAGTATATGCGCCAGTGGCCGGCGAAAAAACAAGCTCCGTAGTCGACTGGGATTCGCTGCCGGGCGGTTACTATGTGCAGTTTTACACAAGGCAATTGGGCGATTTCTTTTTGATGAAAGCAGGCAAATTGACCCTTTGCCCCGGCGGAAGCACATCTATCTCATCGGACATAACGGGAGCTACTTATCAATGGCAGGTAGACAACGGAACCGGATATTTCGTGCCGATAAGCGACAATGCGAATTATAGTGGTACCACTACTTCGACCCTCCAATTAAACAATTTGCCTTCCACTTTTTATGGTTACCGCTACCAATGTTTGGTGAATGCCACGCTCGGAAACACGAGCAACATCTTTACGCTCCAGTTCTTGGCAAACTGGGTAGGTGGTTCCAGCACCGATTGGAACAACCCGGCGAATTGGGGCTGCGGTTCCGTGCCGGATGCCAATACGGATGTAATGGTGAATTCGGGCAACGTGATCCTAACGAGCAATGGTAGCTGCAGGACATTGACGGTAAAACCAGGCGCTTCGGTAACGGTTAAACCTGGGGTCAATCTAATTGTAACACATTAATCAGTCCTGGGGCTAATAAGTAGATAGACGTGTTTGTTTGCTTCCAATTGTTCTACCGGGTGTCTATAAATAAATTTGTAATATTTTGTATGATAAATATAAGTTAGACTATATAAGTTAACGTTGTGTCGATTGTTGTGTCGATCAATAAGCTGATGTCAATTAATATACGAATTGCTTTAATATATATGACTTTGTTGTCATGAAAAAAGGCCACCAAATTGGCGGCCTCCCGATTTATATACGGCAAATAATATTGGTTTAATACCCGGGGTTCTGGTACATCTTTTCTGGGTTCAGCTTATACTCGTTGTAAGGGATGGGAAAATAATAATCCTTGGTGGTAATATTGCTCAACGGTGAATTGTCGTAGTCCGCTTGGCTTTTTGATTTGATATAGTTGACTAATTCCGTAGCGTTGAAAAAGCGGGTAAGATCGTGCCAGCGGTGATGTTCAAACGCAAGTTCCACCCTTCTTTCGTGGAGGATAGCCAGTTTTAAAGTCGGATATTTTGCCGTGTAGGCAGCGTTACCTTGCATAGCAGCATAGGTAGGCATACCAGCACATGTACGCACCATATCCAAATATTTGATTGCATTTACATTGTCGTTCTGGTACATATACATCTCTGCAATGTTTAATATTACGTCTGCATAGCGAATCACGATCCAATCATTTCCACCATACCCTAAAGTGCCGGCGGCAGCACTATTGTCGCGGAATTTAGTGATGAAATAGGCTAGCACATTTGGAGATGCCGCGTACTTAATCGAATAATTCGTCCGAGTATCTCCGGTTTCAAACTCTTTTAATAGGTCATTCGTAAACCGTCCACCAGCACCTTGAGAAGGGAACAATGAATTGATGGTTTCACCCTTTGCTTGGTTATTGGCAGCCAAAGAAGAATAATAAGTAGGGTCGCCTTGTTTATAAACAATCTGGAATATAATTTCTGGATTGGTTGATTTTTTGGCCACATCGAATACATCTGCAAATGGGATATCCGACAAATTAGCAAACGTTTTTTGATTGAAACAAGCCAAAAGATAGGTCTTGGCGTTATTTAGGTTCGCAGTTGCATTGGCGGCATTTAAATTGGTGGCCATGGTAAGGTACACTTGTCCCAACAAAGCATTAGCCGCTTGCAGCGAAACCCTGCCTTTATTAGCTGCGGTGTGCACAGTTGGCAAGTTGCTTGCTACCACATCCTTAAGGTCAGCTACAATTTGGTCGTACACTTTCTCCCTGGTTTCCCGGTAGGTAAGGGCAGTTACTTGCTCCGTGGTGTACAATCGTTCTGTTACCATTGGCACTGGCCCAAATTCACGAACAAGATTGAAATACATCAATGCTCGTATAAATTTAAGTTCTGCTATATATTGTGTTTTCGTTGCATCACTGGTAAAAGAAATTTTGTTGATGACCGACAAAATTAAGTTGGCCCTTGAAATAGGCGTGTACAGGGCTGTCCAATGGCTTAGCAAATAACTGTTGCCAGGTACCAAAGAAAATGCCGTGAATTGAAATGGCTCGCCGCTGTTCGATTGATTGTCCGTGGTGTTGATGTCATCTGCTCGGTCATCTGTCCAAAGTTGGGCGCCCTCGCCTATACAGTTGGATGTACGCAAGGCCTGGTACACACCATACACACCTGCAGCAATGTCGTTCTCTGTTTGAAAACCTTTGTCTACCGAAACTGCATTGGGATTGCTCTGTTCCGTAAATTCTTTTTTGCAACTGCCCATGGTCAATGCCAAAGCAAAAGCGGCTGCTATCGATATTTTATTTTTCATAAATTATATTATTTGTAAGGTGAATTAAAATTGAACTTTGATGCCAGCGCTCATGGCACGTACCAGTGGATATTTACCATAGTCTACACCTGGTGTTAAATTCGCTCCGTTATTAAAATCCACTTCCGGGTTATAACCAAGATATTTAGTAATGGTAAAGGCATTGTCCAATCCTGCATAAAACCGAACATTGCTGATGCCCGCCTTTTTCATGATGCCAAATTTGCTAAGGTTAATACCCACTGTAATGTTGGTACAGCGAAAGAATGAACCATCCTGAATATAATAATCACTCAACCGGGTGCTGTTGCTTTGGCTACCACCACGAGAAGCCCTGTATTCATGGCCGTTGCCTGGTTGCGCCTCGCTACGGTACCGGTCGGCTACTAAAGCGTATTGGTTGCCTGAGCCTTCCATGTTGCGGATATAATAATCTTGTCCATCCAACACTTGGTTGCCCTGTGATCCATTGAAAGAAGCAGAGAACTCGAATATCTTATAATTCATATTCAAATTGAATCCATAAGTAAATTTGGCATAAGGCGTTCCGATAGTGGTTTTATCAGCATCGGTGATAATGCCATCGCCATTTGTATCTTGAAAATACAGGTCACCTGGATTAAGTGGTGTGGAAGAGAACGTTGAAATAGGGAAACCTTTCAATTTGTATCCGGAAGGCATCTTGTTACCGTTCGCCTTGTACACTGCAAGGTCGGCATTTACGTTCGCCATATCGGCTTCACGCACCATACCTGCTACCTTGAAACCGTAGAACATACCAATTGGGTCTCCCTCGCGGGTGATGTGCGTGATGTAGATACGTTCAGCACCGTTTGTTTGTATTTCGCTAGCACCGCCCAAGCTGACAGCCTTGTTTTTGTTTGCAGTAATGTTGCCATTAAAATTCAGGTTGAAATTCTTGCCCTGTATCGCTTTGATGTCCAATTGGAAATCGAAACCTTTGTTTTGAATATTAGAATTGCTCAAGTTGGTCAGTATAGAAGTAGTACCAGATAATGCCGAAATATTTTGATTGAACAATAAGTTGTACGACTTGCTTATATAATAGTTCGCCATAATGGATACACGGTTCTTGAACAAACCCAGGTCAGCGCCGAAATTGTACTGAGAGGTGGATTCCCATCCCAACTTGTTGTCTCTAATGCCGCCAGCCCAAATAGAATTGTTTACCGTGCTGCCAATTACTTCGCCACCAGCGCCAGTAAGGTTTTGTTCGTATTGGTAGTTGCCAATGTTGTTGTTACCCGTTAAACCCCAACTAGCCCGCAGCTTTAAGGTTGAAGTCCTGCCGAAGGTATTTTTGTAAAAGTCTTCATTGGAAGCATTCCATCCCAAAGAAACGGATGGAAAATTACCCCATCGGTTGAGTGGCCCAAAGCGAGAAGAAGCATCTGTACGGAAAGAACCTGTTATATAATATTTTTGATCAAAATTATAAATAACCCTTGCCAAGTATGAAACCAAGGTAGTAGTTGATTTGCCAGAGTTTGACAATTTCGAAAAGTCACCTGCTGTTGCACCACCAGCAGTAATTTCTGGCACTAGGTCATTGGTAAAGTTTTTGGCAGCAACAGCCAACACATCGGTCTTTGTTTCCTGTGCGGTATAGCCACCCAATACATCAAAACTGTGTTTCTTCAACTGTTTTTTGTAGTTAAGGGTAAATTCTGCCAACGCATCCTGTATAGTTAGAAATTGCGCAGATGCATTCGCTGCTAAGATGGCTTGCGATGATCCGGCAGGGTTGATACCACTACTCAGGTTGGTTGGATAATAATATTCGTATTTTTCGGTATAATTAGTTCCCCCCAAATTTAATTTGGCCGATAGGCCAGGCAGGATTTCATAGTTACCATTTACATTAAAAACAGCACGAGCGCCTTTGCGGGTAATTTTTACCCTTTGTGCCAAAGCCACTGGATTCTCTATTCCTTGAAATGAATAAGCGAAACCATCCGTTTGAGCGGAAGCTTGACCAAGTTGCAGACTGCCGTCCGGATTGTTCAAAGGAAAAATGGGCATGTATACCAATGCACCTAGAATAGGCCCTTGGTTAAAACGACCTTCTTGCACTTCCCGTCCGTCTGTATTCGTGTAAAAAATGCTAGAACCTACCTTGAATTTTGTAGATAAGTCTGCATCTATATTAGCCCGAAGATTGATTCTTCTTTGGAACGTGGAGGTAACGATACCGTCTTGGTCTTGATAACCAGCGCTGATCAAATAGCGGGTGTTGGTGTTGCCTCCGGTAAATGAAACGTTATGCCTTTGCATCAACGCCTTCCTATATAAAGCATCTTGCCAATCGGTATTGTATTGTGGTTGAATGATTTTTTGCGTAGCGAAATCGTACAATGATTTGATGATACAAACGGAACATCCAGTGGCCGTTTGTCCAGACTTCGTTAAGCGAGTAGCGTTGTCGTCACTATAAAATGCATCGCTCCAAGTAACTCCTTTGGCTACTAAAATGTCCTTGTAGTTCGCATTCCTACCATCCACAAATACAGAAGCGAAACCTGTAGCATCCAACAACTGTACTTTATGGGCCAGTTCGTTTGAGCCAATTTGATAATCATATTCAAATTTGCCTTGTCCTTGTTTGCCACGCTTGGTGGTGATGAGTACCACGCCAGCAGAAGCCCTCGATCCATAGATAGCGGCCGATGCAGCATCTTTCAATATCTCTATCGATTCGATATCTTCGGGATTAATGAATATGTCATTTCCAGATGTGTTTGGGTTGTAGCCGTTGGTGCTGTTACCGCCGTTGCCCTGTCCTGCTGTTTGGTTGCCGCCAATTGGGTAGCCGTCAATTACATACAATGGCTCAGAGCTAGCGTTTACAGAGCCAATACCGCGTACCCGTATCTTGGTACCAGAGTATGGTGCACCACTTACCTGAGATACCTGCACACCAGCAACCTTTCCCACAAGCGCCTGCCCAAGCGTAGGAGTGGAGAGGTTCAATTCCCTAGCCCTTACACTCGAAACGGCACCGGTAACATCGCTCTTGCGTAACTTTTGATAGCCAATAGCCACCACTTCGTCCAGCACTTTACTGTCTTCTTTTAAAGTAATGGTGAGTTCTGTTTGTGTTCCTATATTTATTTCTTGTTGTATATAACCTGCGGATGAAAAAATCAATTTGTCGGCGGTAGAAACGCTGAGCGTAAAATGCCCAGATGCATCTGTGGTGGTACCATTTTTTTGATTTTTAACACTAACGGAGATGCCTTCTAATGGCTGGTTCTTTTCGTTAAGGACCGTACCCGAAATTTTTGTCTTCACCGTTTGCGCATGCAATATGGATAAGCCCATAAACAGCGTCAGTAACGGGATTGTTAGAGAGCGTTTAGCCCATCTAAAGGAATGTAATAGTGGTTGCATAAATGGTTTTGGTTTATTGTTTGTAATGATTATGTAATCTGTTTACCATTCGATGTTCATAGTGTTCACATTGTTCTTCCGAGCGGAAGAAACGGCGATTCCTTTTTTGTAGCTATCCAAGAAAGTGAACCCTTCCAGTTCATCAGGTCTGTCTATGTCCAAGGTTTTTACGATTACTGCTTCACCTGTTTCAATGGATTTGGCAAGGTCTACGTACGTAAACCGCCACTTCCTCCCTTCAATCTGGTTTTGTATCAAAACCAATAAGCCCTTTTCATCTATCCAGTGCAGGTTTTGCACCCAGGCTGGGCATGTGAATTTTTTATATAATACGCCTTTTGCAGATGTCTTTTTTGTGTTCTTCAGAGCCATTGGGTCGTATAGGCGTACCTCGTTTTTTTTGTCGCCATAGTCGGCGGTGGCCACGTACCATTTTTTCTTGTAAGCCACATA
>Ga0247739_10000797_pt1 | contig 11322 bp, 8 predicted proteins | sample UWRJL058202B2_FD_180943 | JGI IMG/M metagenome (GOLD analysis project Ga0247739, IMG submission 180943) | Plant litter microbial communities from Arlington Agricultural Research Station in Wisconsin, United States - UWRJ-L058-202B-2 | ecosystem: Environmental > Terrestrial > Plant litter >... | reverse complement strand
GCTTTACTTCTCGGCAAATTTCCCCCAGCAACTGGTTGCTGAGGGTCTTACTGCTAATTTGGAGTCACTGAGCTTGAATATTCTCGATACCTATGAAAATTTTGCGACCGCGGGCGAAAGCCAATCGTTCAAGGCCCTGCTAATGGCATCGCCAAAACTCCGCAAACTTGAAATATCTTTTGAAGGGTTCGCGACTGTGCCCGTGACCATATTTCCCTCTTTTCACTTTCCCTGCTTGGAAAGTCTGTCCCTCGTCACGTTTTGCAAAGACGGGACCTCCGGCCCACTTCTCGAATTCATTACTTTGCATGTCTCAAGCCTTCGGGAGCTGCAAATCATCAGTATTAGGTTCGAGGACGGCAATACCTTTCGAGGATTTATGGAACGCCTTCGTGATGATTTTGGAGATACGCTTGAGCGATTCCAGATCTGTGGAAGCATTCTAGAGAGCGATAATCAGATGATGATATTCCCCTATTATAATATGGATTGGACCCCGTATAAGAAGGCGAGAAGCACCATAGCAAAGGAGCTTGAGGATTTTGTGCTAAGAAATGGTCCTTGGCCTTTGCCTGAACTGACGGCGACTATGCCGCCGTTGATAGGCCCATAGTATTCTTAACAATGTGATGTGACGATGTGTGCTGGAATGGTGTTCATTTGGTTCGTGTTTTCCGATTCCACCATGGATTTTGTCTGCGAATTCGCCTTTTGTCTTTTCTTTCATAGCTGAAGGGAAGCTCAACCTCTATCAGAATACGAGGTTATCTGTCTGGGTATAGTCAAATAGCAACCAAGGGGTATATGGTATACCTACGAATCTAAACAATCACGTAGAATGCAGCCTTATTGCCTTGACAAAATACCTCCTGTGAATTAGAGCAAGCAAGCCCCCTTAGGCAACAACCACCACTTGTTCCCAATTTTTCACTTCTTCCCAACCATTCAAAGACGAATCTGCAAAAGAAGGAAACTTGGTGGATTGTTTTTGAAAAAGTGTGCAATCCTCCGTGTAGGCTCCGTGCTGATCTGCTCTGTACCATTTTAAATGCCTACATGTCTAAGTTTAGGCTGTTTTATAATCAAGATGTTGCAGAAGTATTCCAAGGAAAGGAAAGTCTGGCGAAGTGGGAGGAGTCTTCTATTAACTATGCACGGAAGGCCAGTGCCAGTACTCTCAGTGTGGTATTTCGGAGAATGCTGCTTCAATAGGAAGATTCCTAGCAGCCTCAGTACCCCAATTCAACCTGACGACGACGAGTCTCAATAGATGGCCATGCGTCATTGTTCCGGATTTGAAAAGGGGAGTAGGCTGGTATTTGGTATTATGATGCTGGATCGTCCCGACAAGACTGTGCTTAGGAAATTTTTGGGTTGGAGAGATGGCTTTATAAATTGGCTGGCAGTTGTACTTTGTAATATTTAAAATAGAGTAACAGTATGACTAATAGCACAAAGGAAACTTGCATAAATCGCGCATTTATTGTAGAGAGTTGGCTATGAAGGCACATTTCTTCTATCTTAGTATATGATCTTAATTTATTGTTCTGTGTGAGAAGGCCGAAGGCCATTACAACCTTTCAGAGAAAGCTCCAAAGGGAAAAGCAAAAATAACTTGTACATTAAAGGCAAAGCAGAGAAAGATGGCCTGATAATCTGGATTCGCTTGGGTAAGTGAGCCACGTGTGGAATAATGCGTCAGGCAAGCTTTCGGATGGATATGTACAGTACAGCAGTAAACGTGAGAAGTTATTCAGTCGGATGGCGCTAAGCGAGGCTATAGTCGTCTACCTGAAAGGACCCTTCTACACAGAAAATGCTCCTCCCATCCTGAGTAGTAGCCTCAGCACGAATGTCATATTTACCTACCATCCGAGTTAGCCCAATCGAACATGTTATGGGGAACATGAAATAAGCATACCGTGAGTAAAGCCATATTCAGCAGACAGGGGAATCGGCGGAGAACTTATCACCCCGTATCCCTCCCTAGTACCACTAGGACAAATACGGTGCATGTTTTCACCTTTCTGGCCTACAACCTCAATTTCTTGGAAAACATTAATGTCACACAGAGGGTTGTCGAAAAATGTAAGATTCGTGGATCCTGGACTATTCTCCATGGTTCCCGTAACATTAAGCCATGGTGTATCTCCAGTCTCCTCCGAGAAGGAACCAAAGAATTGGATAGTGAGGTAGTATCCTCTATTATATATTAGCTCTATGAATCAATATATGAGCAGTGTTTGCTCACAATCTAGGGTTGACAGGGTAGAAGTGGAGATGCATAATTTTGTAGATATCGGTTGATGGGTCGGAACAATATGTTGCTGGATTTTCCCCAGGTACCTTGCCACCTTTTTCATGCTTGATCATGACATCTTGAGAGTTTAAAATTTGTTGTGCATCTGCTATCGGTACTGTAAGTGTACATAGAGTTGAAGTCGTAAGAATAGCGACAGCCAAAGCTGCCAGGAGATGATGGATGGTATATAACATGGTGATGTATTAAGAGAGTGAGCCGGAAAGAATTCGGTATGAATTCGTAGTTCATGAGGCTTTCCAGTTCCCAGATGTTCTTACTTGGTTCTTCAGTAAGGGAGGAGGGAATGGAGGAGGGAAGACAAAAGCGTGGACCTATCCCAGGCGCCAGTGGCTAGAAAGCTCGCTAGCCCGCTAGCAGCTAGCTGGTCCACTAACCCCATCCCCATACATGCAGCCATGCTTTTCCCATTCACCCATTTTTAAGTCTGTTATCCTTCTTCATCCAACCTTTATTTTAACCTCCATTCAGCTTCACCTTCATTCAGCGTCATCTCCATCTTTCGCCCCGCGTCATAACTGAGTCGTGATCTTGTGGTTGGTGGGATCTATTTCCTCATCACAATTTTAATGTATAGCATCGAGATGTTGGATCGCACAAGCTAATAACGCAAGCTGTGCAGCGAGAAGTGCAACCGGAAGCATGACATCTACCGTTCCCCTGCTAGTTGGGAAAGCAAAGTCGAGGTCTACCGCTAAGTGTTGCTTTGGTTCACGAACACTCCGCAATTCTCGACCACTTCATCTGAAAAGCCAACAGAGCCCTCGCACGGTCAAGGTCACGTCACAGTTTCACCGCCGTCAAATCAACAATGTGACAATGTGACCATATACTCCACAAATGCTTCACACGAAAAGATCAACAATGCCCTTCTCGTCAAAGGCACCAGCCACTTATTTGTGACGGGGCAAGTCTCAAAGGAGACCTTCTGCAGAGATCTTCTCGGTCCCTGCCGTATACGGCTCAATGGAAAAGTGGTTATCATTATAAGATCGCTTCCCGAGTGTACAAAGTGGCCACATTACCTTGGCTACTAGTGGTACCCCAACTACGAAATTCGACCAGGAAACTGGCAACTAATGTTTAGGCAATAGAGGCAAACAAGCTGCCTTGAAGAGGGAATAGTATATCTGAAATGGAGTAGCAAAGATCATAGACAGCCCAGGCTTGTCCAAATTTTGTCAACCAGGCTTCGTTAAGGTAATGTATTTCCCCGCGCAAGGCTTCAGATTCCTCACCTTTGAATATCACTCTATGCCTATTAAGGGGGTTTGAGGGGACGGGGACGTGGGAGCGTTTTCCACTAGGTATTAGACAAGGCTAACACAAGTAGAGATAATTGGCAATGTGAGTTGCCTTCTAGTGCTCCGATTGCTTAGAGAGAACCAGAAGGGATTTCAATATTCTCGATAACGACTCATGTTTTATGCAAATCAGCCAAGCAGAAATCGGAATTTGTCCTTCCCATCCCAAGTGCCAAAATCCCAGAACCAACTCAAGATGTTGTCTTAGTAGGAGAAATCGAGATGTATATCCGCTTTCAATTCTATCTGCCTACCGGCTATTGAACAATATCGTATTTCGATATATGTTACCAAAGCAACAGGATTTTCGTCGCAAGTTAAATTCACTCAACTTAATAGAAAGTAGATAAACGCACAAACTGCTGCTCTATGAAAATATTTTGAATTCCGAGCACTCGGTGGGCCATTAGTTTACAGACTATATAAGCAGTCTCCACTATGCTATAGGAATTTATCGAGAGTTGCACTTGTGTCTTGCCGCCCTCGGCAGAGTCGTCTTATAGTCCAACCGACTAGTACATATCACTTCAATCCAACTAACCTTCTCTCTCTCTCTATATCTATTCCCTACTGGTTGCTGCCGCCCCTGAAACGAATAGACTGAAGTGCAACCCAGCCTTGGTACTACGATAAGAAAGCGCTTTGGAGAATCTGCGGCGTTTGCTGAAGCAATCGAAGGGAAGACAACCTGATTAAAGGACTAGATGTATCCACCACTGAAGGGCTGGCCGGATGAGTTTTATTGCACTTATTCCCGAGCATCCTTTCTCTAGTGCTTGACCAACTCCAGGCAACCCAACGGCGTTACTGAATGCTCTCGCATGCTTGCCAACCATTAGCGGTTCTTGCGGATACCTCCCTTGTTGAATATTGAAGAACTTAGGGGATCTCTTGGATTATCACGCTATTCTGGGACTTGGACAAAAGTTGGTCAGGCATTTGTGATTGGTACTCTATACGGTGATTTTACGCCTCAACTTTGTATCCATCCTTCGACAGTGAAGACTTGCAGAACTAACTATTTCGCAAAATATCATAGAATAATCGTTGATTGTTCTTTCGTGCCCATATCTACCGGACTTCTCTAGCTTACCTCTGCCGTCCTCATTCCCATATGTCTAATTCATCCGGGACACGTTTTTCTAACACTATGCTAGATATAATTAGTCAATACATTATCTACTTTGTCTAAAACACTGCTCACATGGCACATGAGTGGCTAAAAGATAGATATGCCAAGTTTGCAAACAATCAACCAAATACTATCCTATAACGCTAAAACTCAGTTCAGTCGTGCATGGAAAGATGTTTCCCCGTTAACTCCCCTCAATTAGACTGACTCTTGAATGGAACAGACTAGATACTTCATCACAGTAGGGATTCTCTGCATGGTGGCCAAGTCTTGGAGGAACAGTAGGTCTATTGCTTTTGGGAAAATATATTTTGCCAATAGTAACCTTTATAGCTGATCGGCGAGCGAGTTTTATGCAAATCAAGGGTAGATTCTCTTGCCGCTATTGTACCAGTGTTACCTCTGGGGCATTGGTGATTCTGAATAGATCCATTATTGCTTTTCAGCGGGCAAATATGTAGATGATACGTTGCATACAGCACTAGAGTATGACGCTCAAAGGTGTGATTATGCGGGTTTACGAAGCTATCCATAGTTCGTTGGAACTTCGTTCTCTTTTGGAATGATAAGTGGCCAAAATGTGGGAAGGTCGTTAACGAGACGGTCCATGGCTACGCAGCTATCATCTATATAAATTCACTCAAATCCTTTTCTTTTAACAATTCCCTTTACAATATCAACACGCTTTTACCAACGGGCAATTCTGGAATCTCAAACCATGCCCTTTTCAATGCGGGCTTTATATTTTTGGACTTCTTTGCTACTCGCAAACTCTGGTGAGAAACTCTTCTTAACAACTTGTTAGGTTAAATTAATGTAGAGTTTAGTTACCTCTTTGCCAACGTCTATCAATAATGAGACAGATATTGTATCTGAATCTCCAGCCACGATTTCACGTCGTAGCTTGGGAAATGGTGTGCAACTTCGAATTCTCTGTCTTGGAGCTTCAATCGTTATGGGAGCAAAATCGACGGACTCAAATGGCTTCCGCTATCCTCTTCGTAATCAGCTTGTTGCCGCAGGTAATCCAGTGAACATGATAGGCAGTCAGACAGCTGGAAGCATGATAGACAACGAGGTATGTTACCATTGATAACAACTCTGTCCTACATTGGATCAAAGACTTATATCACGTACAGCATGAAGGATGGCCAGGTCTCAAGATTGGCGATATGATTGGAAAGTCCGACTTCTCGATCCCTTCCCAGCCTAATCTTGTTCTGATTCAAGTTGGATCAAACGATATGAGCTTGGATAATGATGTTGGAAACGCTCATCTCCGATTGGCAGCATTGATTGACCATATCTTTGATAAAGTGGCAGGTGTCACCATAATTGCGTCTACGCTATTGCCTAGGGGAGATGGGCAGGTAATGAGCGACAGGACGAAGATATACAATGACAATATTCCAGGCATCATCAGGGCCCGCCAGGTCTTGGGAAAGAAGATCACTTACGTTGATTTCTCTTCATCATGGTTTAGCACAGCTGATTTGGCAACTTCCGATCCGTGAGTCAATCCACCATGCTGGGAATGATAGCACACGGATTCTAACGCAGCAGCAGAGTCCATCCAAGTGATACTGGCTACAAGAAAATGGCAGCGGTGTGGTATCGTAAGATATGTTTCCTATCCTGAAAGCAGAGGTCATATCAATTTTCAACTTTGTTACTACCACATAGCATGATACTGACGAATTGTGGCAGAGGGTATTCAAGTAGCCGATGGACAGGGTTGGCTGACGCCTCCAGCCGCACTTGCTGGTGTTTCAGACGTGGTAAATCCTGCCAGAGTTACTACTTGTGACAAGATAATGTAAGCGTCATTTTCAGCCTAAGATAAATAACTATGATCCTGACACAAACTCCGTAGTGGGAATGTTGAGGGCCCATTCAAAACTCAAATGGGTTCGGGAGACAATGATGGGCCATATGTACACGTCGGTACCAGGGTCAGCGACTTCTCAGGCTTCACAAATCCCTCATCGGTGGGCTTCAATAACCCGCTACCTGAAGGTGTATTTTGGGCTGATATCAATGGTGAGTAAATGCCCTGTTGTAGTCCAATCTAGCTGTTGTATACAGTACTAATCAACATATAGGCGATGGAAGTAAGCATATAAGTATTAGTGCATTCTCTGTGAACTATTGCTAATTTATGATTGCCTGAAGTCGATGATTACGTATAGTAAGTTCTGTTTCGTTTCGCATTGTCTATACTTAGTCGAGCAGCATGGATTAGGTAGGTATCTACCACTTCATGAGTTTTGGTGTTTGTAAAGACTGATTTACATGCCAAAATTTAACTTGAGCCACAAAATACGACTAGAAATCCGGGGACATTGAGTCTAAAACCTCAATGTCCCTAGGACCTAGGTATTCTACTGTTCAAATTAAAATTCGGCCTCTGTATTCAGCATGAGAAAGTTCGTAGGATATTTGCTTAGGCAAGTATTCACGAACTACCCATGATTTCAGCTCCAAATGTGAAGAACTGTACCATGGAGACAAAAGCCCAGTATAATGCTGCTACTATTGTTTAATAGTAGTAATTCTGCTGACCATAAATAGCATGGGCTCCGTCGCCTCTATTGGCAGTATGTATATATCTGTGCCTATTCCTTAACTTTCTAGCAGTTTTAAGAGCTCTCTTTACCGGCATATTATGATCCAGACGAAGCTTTAACCCACTTCCTTAAACAGTAGTCACTGACTTGAAATAGTGGGTGTTGCACTCAGTCTCGGTGGCGGGAATTTTGGGGCCTACAATTGGGCTCCTATGGCAGCCGAGTGCCCACGTGCTGGTATACGGTTCGCCGATATTACAGGTTTGTTCTACTTATTTTGACACCCCTTTTAAAGTCTATTGATCGCTGAAACCAAGCAACGCTTTAGGTACTGGAAGGTATGTAACCATGTGGAGTTCCATGCGATTCTCAATTAAGAGAATAATGACTATAGGCGATATTAACTGCAAAACATAGGGATGATTTCTGCTGTCTCGCAGACAATGGGGACTTAACTTGTTGGGAGAATACTCCGGGATCAGATGCAAGAGTTCCAAAATGGGTATCTATGGGGCTGGTCAAGGGCAATCAAGGATACTCACGGGCCCAGGTAAGATCTCTGTTACCACAAAGAACTGTAAGAGTAAAATTGTTAACAAGGAGATGATGCAGGTCAGACTAGCAGATATTGACGGGGTAAGAAATCCTCTTCCATGATCGCTCTTGAATAATCACTGAGATAGGTGGCAACAGGATGGTCGAGCGGAGTAAGTATTTAGGTTATATATCTCAACTTGACGTCACGCTGACTATCCTTAGCTATATTGGAATTGACGCGGCTGGAGGAAAAATGTTTGGCTGGCGAAACGACGCAATTAAGCCAGGCAGGCCAGATCACTGGACTGGAATGAATGGTGCGGCCAGTGGTTTACCAATACTCGCGCTTTCTGGTTGGCGGTTTGTTGACCTCAATGGCGACCATAAAGATGACTGTAAGTTGCTTTGAAACACGGCTGTGTTGTTGTCATTTGCTAATTTACACTTATCAGTGGTTTGGGTTGACAACAACGGGAAAGTGACGACTTGGATTAATCAAAGAGGCTTTACGTAAGTGCCTACAGAAGCCTTTGCTACAACTCACTGTTAACACTAAATAGGGTTAGTTATACACCGTCGTGGCAGTCCATGGGGTAAGGTTTCGTGACTATTCTATTCCATTTTGAACCAATTAGTCTGACATAATCCAAGGGTCACTCACGGCGGAGGTACTAGTCAAAGAAATGTTACATTTGGTGCCTTCATGGGATCAGGTCGAGCAGACTATAGTGAAGTCAAGTGGACTGGTCCTGGACTTGACGCAAAAGTATTGATTGAAAGGTACCGAAATGATGATAGTGGTGGAACACGAGTTAGGGCTGATGGATCCAAATATTGTGATATGACGGGTGATGGAAAGGACGACTATATTGTAAGAATCCGTACTCCACCAAATTGCACAACTTATATCTAATGGTCAATCTGCCGCAGTGGGTGTCTAACGGCGGAGGTATCACTGTCTTTGGGAACACGCATAATTGGGGGACCTGGACACAGTACGGTGTTGTTTATGAAACCAGAGTCACCCGACGGGATATCCACTTTGCTGATTTTGATGGCAAGCACCTTCCACCACCCCCTTCAGACATTTCTGAATACTAATATCTTATTTAGGTGATGGGAAATGCGATATTGTGGGTGTTATTCTTAGTGGGTCAAGATAGGAAGGCTAATAGGTATAGTTACTTGTCAATAAAGCAAATGGGGCTACAACTGTCCTCCGAAACGACTTTGCCAATGGAAAATTTGCCTTTACAAATATTGGAGTCGTGACTGGATCCGCAACATGCACCGAAGGTTATGGATATCTCAATCACGATATGGGTGTTCACTGGAATGATCTTACGGGTAGGTTGCTGCCATTATACCATATAGAAAGTTTGTGCTAACGTGGTGTTCAGGCAACGGTAAGTCTATCAAGCGGCTGCTGGCGCAAATATACTCTACCCTATGTTCTTTTATTCTAACATGAATAGGTCGCGCTGATTTCCTCTGTATGCAATCTGACGGAACTCTTACGGGTTACCTTAACGAAGGCGTGGGCAAGATGACATGGCAAGGTAGGATTAAGATGTCAATGAACCTAGCGCGTAAAAGCAAGTCACCTCCGAAATTGTATTAGAAGCTTTGCTAACTCGATGTCCAGATTTCAGAATTGCAGACATAGACGGTGTAAGTAAACTCCCTGTCTTTGTCTCCTAAGGTCGTGGTTGTGAATTGTTTTAATAAAGAACAAACAGGATGGGAGAGATGATTTAATATGAATTCACCCTACAATTGGATCGATGACTGCGTTCAAGAATATGGGATTTTCGACGACCGGTGTCAGCGCATTTGCCTGGGTAGATAAAGGGACGATCGCTGGAGGGGCCAACTATCGCGGGAGCGCAATAGAGCTACCTAATCTGAATGGATTGGGGAGAGCAGATAACCTAGCTATTAATCCCCAGACTAACGAAGCATGGGTACTGCTGTAAGTGGAACACTTCATCCATAATTATGATGCATCTCAGCTGACGGGAAAAGCAATATATGCCCCGGAGGCGTGCTAGGCCCTGTTGAGGCAAACCTCCCAAGTGGTGCGCCATTGGCACCGACTGCCTTACCTATCATGAACGATATACCATTTTACGATACAACCACAAACCACCAGGAAATTACAGAATGGTTGGCGATCGGTGACTCCTTCTCAGCTGGCATTAGTGCAGATAAGCAATCCGATATGCTTAATAGTGCCTGCAGTCGATTCAAAATGTCATATCCTAATCAGATGCAGAACAACCCACGATTTCCTGGGCACTCAACTTCTCGTGATTTTACTTTCGGTGCTTGTTCTGGTGGAAAGATGGCCGATGTGGTCAGCAATCAGATTGGACTTGGCAAGCCAGATGGCAACGCCAATTATCCTAAAATTGGAAACCCGCAAGTTGTTACTCTTAGCATATCAGGAAACGATCTTGGATTTGGAGATGTGAGAACCATTTCCATTTCGGAAGAGCTTGAGGCTAACATTATTGCAGATAGTCAACAATTGTATCTACCACTGGTTTGGCTACCACGTAAGTTTTATTCATTGTTTCGAAATACATAGAGCTTTCCTCAAGTCAGCGTCCCAATCCAGAGGTACATTCAGAGCATCTTAAAGTACGAAGCTAGATCTGGAGATCCTCGATCTAGGATCGAATGGTATCATTCAAAGCCAATGTCTCAATTATAATTAAAATAATTGTCTCGAAACTGCACCAGGTTAAGCTGAGAGCAAAATCTGGAGTTTCATATTGATATTTTAACCGATTCTACTAGGACTGCAAAACATATCTGAGAGCCGCTCTCGATAAACTCCAAGACCCCAAAAGAGCCCTGTGGTACGATCTTTTCAACACCATTTACCAGGTCATCAGAAGAGCACGATCAACAAACTGGGGCCCCCAGGTCCAGATGTATGTATACGGTCCCAACGAATCTTTATTTTGACTAACAGCTTTGTTTCCCAGGTACGTGACAGGATACGTAAGGTTTTTCAACGAGGGCAATACACAGTGTAATGACGTTAGTTGGGCATCACATTACGTAGACGAGGGGAAATTAACCACTAGTCTGAGAAGCGATATGAATCATCTCGTGCTTCAGTAAGCACAAAATTCCATGAATATGAGCAAGAAATTCTAACCTCCTTCCCAGGCTCAACGAAATGATTAAGACAGTTGTGGAGAGTGTGAGTGAAGCTGTTGGTGGTGGAATCTGGTTTGTAGATGAGTTTGAAACTTCATTTGATGGACATCGATTTTGCGAAGTCGAAGAAAACATAGCCTACCACAAGAATCCTACCGAAGCTAGAACCTGGTTCATCCACTACCAAACGCCATATTTGCTTTCTACAGGCACAGCCAGCACTCCTGAAAAATACATCAAAGCAGTTGACGCCGCTCTAATTCCTCCAAAGAATGGTATATCAACCGAAGA
>Ga0247739_10000796_pt1 | contig 11327 bp, 8 predicted proteins | sample UWRJL058202B2_FD_180943 | JGI IMG/M metagenome (GOLD analysis project Ga0247739, IMG submission 180943) | Plant litter microbial communities from Arlington Agricultural Research Station in Wisconsin, United States - UWRJ-L058-202B-2 | ecosystem: Environmental > Terrestrial > Plant litter >... | reverse complement strand
CAGTGCAGACCCTAAAGTATTCGATTACAACGAAGTATATAGCAAAACACGTATTACCGTAGCGCCTATTTTAATTATTATTGGCATCTTGGTAGAGGTGTACGCCATCTTTAAAAACCCGCCTGCCGCCGAATAAGAAGCAGGCCCTACCACATATTTATCCAAAGCGTTCCTTTATAAAACAAAGGAACGCTTTGTCGTTTGCGCTCATACCTTTACTTTCGAATCCATATAAAACCATTCTATGGATATCTTTCAGAGCATCATTTTAGGCATTATCGAGGGGTTAACAGAGTTCTTACCAATATCGAGCACGGCACACATGAAATTTGCGAATCCATTGTTGGGGGTTCAGCCAACACCGTTCAACGATATGTTCGAAGTAGTGATACAGTTGGCAGCAATTTTGGCTGTAGTGATTCTCTATTATAAAAAGTTCTTTGATTTTAAACGCATCAAATTTTACTTCAAGTTGATTATTGCGGTGATACCCGCACTGGTAGTTGGGTTTTTGCTGAAGAAACACATTGAAGGCGCACTGGGCAATCTTACATTCATCGCCTGCGTAATGATTGGGGGCGGCATTGTATTACTGTTCATCGACAAACTTTTTAAAAATCCAACGGTTGAGACCGAGGATAAGATCGACAATAAAAAAGCTTTTGTGATTGGTTGCTTTCAGGTTTTATCCATCATTTTCCCTGGGTTAAGCCGTAGCGCCGCTACCATTATCGGTGGTATGACACAAAAGCTTACACGTAGTTTGGCAGCCGAATTTTCTTTCTTTTTGGCAGTGCCTACCATGATGGCGGCCAGTATCAAAAGCTTTTATGATGCTTGTAAAGACAATTACCTGCTCGCCAATAATTTGACCGAAGCGCAAGCCAAGGGCATGGACATACATACAAAAGACATTTTGAGTGGACAAAACCTTGGTTCTTTGTTTACACATGATAATACCATCAGTTTTATAACGGGTTGCGTTATCTCGTTCATTGTAGCGTTATTGGCCATTAAGTTTTTTATAGGTTTTGTAAAAAAATATGGTTTCAGGTTTTGGGGTTTCTATCGTATAGTAGTGGGTGCAATCATGCTCGCACTCATTTTCTCAGGAAAAATGAATCAGTAATAATTAATAGCATAAACAATATTTTAATAAACAATTTTCTTTAAACACAAATCAAATTTTTTAAGGACACACACCAATTAAAAACGTTCACACACTCGAATTATGAAAAATCACTTTTCTTTTATGCGTCCCTATTTGGGATTGCTAACGATTGCCAGCCATCGAAAGGCCATCAGTGCCTACATCATCAAAACGCCGAAACGCGACAAACCAAATGGCGTCGCTGCTTCCACTGCATCATCTACTAATCGCATGCATCACCTACCATCTAAACGGCATGGTACTATTTTGGCATAGGCATTTTATTTGTCCATAATCATTTAAACATACAATAAACAACATCAATGAAACATTTAATGAAATCCTTGCTCGCATTGAGCATCATGGCATCGCTATGTGTTGCCTGCAATAATTACGGTAAAAAAATTAAGGTAGAAGGAACCAAAGGCGAGATTTTTTACAAAGGCGAAGGTGTTACTGAAAGTGATGCGAAAAAGCTGGGCGACTATCTGGTCAAAGAACAATTTTTAAAAGGTGACAAGGCAGCCAGCGTGCAGCTAACAAAAGAGGGCGAAGCCTATTTGGTAAGGTTTGTTTATAATAAAGATTTTTACGATAAAACACCTGGATTAGATGAGATATTTAAAAAGGGAGCTATTGCAATGTCCAAAGAAATATTCGACAATAAAAAAGTAAACATTGCTTTGTCGGATTCTCTTTTCAAGGATTTTAAATCGATACCTTACGACGAGGCGTTTGCGAAATCGCTGGAAGCCGCAAAAGACAATGAAGGCGTTAACACAGCCGACGCAACGTCATATGGGGGACAATACGATAGTCATATGGACAAGGCGAGTGGTATCAAGTTTTTTTGGAAAAACCCCGTGACCGACAAAGAAGCAGAACTGATTGGCAAAGCAGTAATAGCTACCGGTGCATTTACAACCACTAAAGGAAATGTACACATTGTAATGGAGAAGGATGGCGATCGTTATTTAGTAAAATTTCCTATTGCGCCCGACTATCAAACCAATGCTGCCTATCTTGCAAAAATTGACCCAGTTGCCAAAGAAATCAAGGACGCCGCATTTGCTAATGTGCCTTATTCTTTTGTTGTGGTGGATGAAGATTTGAAGGCTGTGAAGTCTTACGATTACTAGATTTTTTATCAGAAGGTGATAATATGGCTTCCTTATTGGGAGCCATTTTTTTTGATGTAGACCAATGCCATTGCATATGTAATTTTGTATTCTACTTGCTAAGGAATCAGTTCCTCTTCACTAAGTTATAATTACTGCCAACTGTTCCCTATTTTTATGCATCAACTAGGTAAAAATGCAAACCGCTTCAAAGAAAATCATCAACGGGTGGGCCATGTTCGATTGGGCCAATAGTGTATATAACTTGGTGATCACCACCACTTTCTTTCCCATTTATTTTTTGATTGTTACCAAGCAGCCCGAATGGGGCAATGGCGAGGCCGTTCCTTTTCTTGGAACCACCTTTATCAATTCTACGCTTTACGATTATTGCATCGCTTTTGCCTACTTGATTATAGCGTTGCTTTACCCCATTCTCACTTCTATTGCAGACACCCGTGGCAGTAAGAAAAAATTCATGTTTTTCTTTACGGTAATGGGTAGCCTAGGTTGTGCATCTTTATATTTTTTTGAAAAAAGTACCCTCTTGGCCGGTATTGTTGGTCTCATTTTCGGTGCTATGGGGTATGTGGGCAGTCTTGTTTTTTATAATGCTTATTTGCCTGAAATAGCCGCTCCTGAGGATAGGGATCGGGTAAGTGCCAAGGGCTATGCATATGGTTATGTAGGCAGTGTGCTGATGCAGATGGTTGGCTTCGCATTGGTAACCTTAATGACTGATAAATTGCAAGCATTACGCCTTACCTTTCTTTTTGTGGGCTTGTGGTGGCTTGCGTTTTCGCAAATTACTTTCGCCCGCTTGCCCAAGAGTAATGTATTGGCTTATGAGCGCAACAACGTTTTTAAAGATGGATTTATAAAAATTAAAAAAGTTTATAATGAAGTAAAGACCATGCCTGTGTTAAAGGCCTTTTTGAGAGGTTTCTTTTTCTATAGTATGGGTGTACAAACGGTTATGCTGGCCGCCACACAATTTGGCAGTAAATCTTTGGCCATGGACGATACCAAGCTGATTGTGTCTGTTGTAATTATTCAGCTAGTAGCCATTGCTGGGGCTATTGTCATGAGCCGCTTATCAGCCAAATTTGGTAATATAAAAGTATTGATGGGCGTTTTGATAATCTGGATTGGACTTTGCGTAGCAGCTTATGCTACAGCAGGATGGGCCGAACCTTTGAAACCTTTTCATGACCAAGTAGATGTACTTAAAATAAAGAAAGAAGCCATGGATAAAAACCATGCTAGCAAAGAGGAATTGGCAAAAGTAGATGATGAGATTGCTGTAGTAAAAGCTGGCTTTGCAGATAAACAAACGCCGGTAGAATATGCATTTTATGGATTGGCCATTGGCGTAGGCTTGGTAATGGGTGGCGTTCAATCGCTTAGCCGGAGTACCTACAGCAAACTAATGCCAGAAACCACCGAAACGGCTTCGTTCTTCAGTTATTATGACTTTACAGAAAAAATGGCCATTGTAATCGGTATGCTTTCCTTTGGGTTGATCCATCAATTTACCGGTACGATGAAAAACTCTGTTTTATTCTTGGTGATTTTCTTTGCCATTGGTTTCCTTTGGTTGTGGATGGCGCAACGTAGGCAAGCCCAAGAAAAGGTTTTGCCGGTTGTTGGCAAATAAGATTTTATAAAGGCACAAAGAAAATCATACCGATGAATCTCTATCCGATACATACAGGGAATTTTAAATTAGATGGCGGGGCTATGTTTGGAGTAGTGCCCAAAACCATGTGGAATAAACTGAACCCCGCAGATGAAAACAATCTTTGCTCATGGGCTATGCGGTGCTTATTGGTAGAAGATGGAGATAACCTGATATTGATAGACAATGGCATTGGTGATAAACAAGACGCAAAGTTTTTGGGCCATTACTATTTGCACGGCGATGAAACATTGGACAAAAGCCTTGCAGCTATTGGCTTTAATAGAGATGATATAACCGATGTTTTCTTGACGCATCTTCATTTTGATCATTGCGGGGGCAGCATCAAACGACAAGGCGAGCAATTATTACCTGCTTTTAAAAACGCCTTTTTTTGGAGCAATAAGCAACACTGGCTATGGGCCACCGAACCTAATGATCGAGAAAAGGCGTCGTTTTTAAAGGAAAATATCTTACCCATTAAAGAAAGCGGCCAATTAAGATTTGTAGACCATGACCATCCAGAAAAAACCGATAGCCCGCTCTCTTCTTTATTATGGGTAAGCGGCCATACAGATTCAATGATGCTACCCAAGCTAGCGTTTAAAGGTCGCACTATTGTTTTTATGGCCGACTTGTTACCCTCTGTAGCACATATTCCATTGCCATATGTAATGGCTTACGATACAAGGCCACTACTCACGCTTCAAGAAAAAAAATCCTTTTTACAAGAAGCCGTAGACAATAATTATGTGCTGTTTTTTGAACATGACCCAGTTAACGAATGCTGCGACCTACAAATGACCGAAAAAGGAATAAGGGTCAAGGATATATTTCGTTTATCGGATTTATGATGGTTGACAAACCACAATGAAATAGGCACCGATTTGCGCAGGTATAAGATTCATAAATTATTATTGTTTTAATAGATGATTTCGATTTCAAGGGCACATAAGTCAATATACCCGCTACACGGTATGTGATGACTTGCTTAAAGATGGTTCTTTTACATCTTAGAAATCCATTTAAAACAAATACTATGAAACAACTATTTGCAACGATTGCTTCCATTTGTCTTTTATCTATTGCCAGCCAAGCCAAAATATGGCGGATGAACAACAACACTTCTCTTACACCACTCATTACAACGGATTTTTTACCTGCTATTACCTTGCAGCAAGCGCATGATAGTTCCAAGGTGCAAAACGGAGACACCATCCATTTGGAGCAGAGTCCAACTAATTATGGGAATTGTGTATTTACCAAAAGATTGATTCTTATTGGCAGTGGATATTTTTTGAATGAAGCCAACGCAAACACGCAAATCAATACCAGTCAAAACTCACAAGTGGGCCAATTACAATTTGTGAACCCCGGCTGTGCAGGTAGCCAAGTACTAGGAATGGAATTTACGGGCATCTGTTATTTTGGTACCAGTAACCTTACGGCAAGAAATTGCAGGATGCCAAATATTTATTTGGGCAGCGGTACCAATGTGTGCGACAACATCGCCATTGCACAATGTTTTATAACAAATGCTACTTATACTTGGTGCATCTTGGACAATAGCGCAAGTGTAAAATGCAGCAACATACGCATTACCGGAAACATTGTAAGCGGAAACTATTACGGCCTCAACCTCGGTCCTAATTGGAGCGGCATTGTGAAAAATAATATATTCTACGGCGCAGTGACACCAGTTTCTGTTTATAATATGTATGTGGTAAATAATATTTTCTCTGCCCCTGCCAATGTTAGCAATGCATTTTATAACTGTGTGGTAGAGTATAACATTGGCAGCACCAATACCTTGATAACTACTGCAACCCGCTCCAATACGGTGCTTGGTCCGGGCAACCTGATGAATCCCACTCTGGGCTTTGTGGTAGCTGGCACTTCAGATGGCATTTATCAATTGCAGCCTAGCTCACCTGCAAAAGCAACAGGTAAAGGCGGTGTGGATATGGGCGCTTTTGCCGGCGATTATCCTTACCGGTTGAGCGGTCTTGCCCCTATCCCAAATATTTACCAGCTTAGCATTGCCCCAATAGCTCCAGCCGCCGCTACCATGAGTGTAACCGTAAGCAGCAAGAGCAACAACTGATTGCATATAGTGAAAAAATTAAATAAATTGAATGCTATTTCGGTCATTCAATCGGTACCTCGTGCCTATGCGATTCAAAATGTGCCTATTAAATATGCAATCATTCTGGCTAACCAATACAGGTTTCAAAACACATCATGCCTAAAGCATGCACTATGAAAAAAATATCTTTATTTATATTTTGTTGGATGATGATTGGTTTCGCACAAGCTCAGTGCGGTACCAATATCAATCCTCCGGGTAGTGGCAATTGTCTAATGCTCAATGGAAGCAACCAAAGCGTAACCATGCCCGATAGTGACGATTGGCATTTTAGCAGCGGTGATTTTGCCATTGAATGTTGGGTAAATCCCGCCAATGCTAGTACCCGCACTTTGCTCACACAATCGCTTGCCAATGCAGGTGTTGCCGGAACGTCTTCTTTTTATATGAGTGTAAATAGCAATGGAAGCGGCACGTTCGACTTTTATAGTACTACAGGCACTACATGGACAAATACCTTATATACACCTGCGGGCAGTGTACCATCGGGTGTGTGGACCCATGTGGCCATTACCCGTACAAGCGGAACGGTAAAAGTATATATAAACGGAATCGCTGTTTCTTTTACGGGTTCGGTTGCAAGCACATTGGCCAATGGTAACCAGCCGCTTGAAATAGGGGCACAAAATGGTGGGCTATTTTTTAATGGCGGCATAGAAGAAATGCGCATATTTAAAGGGGCTGCACCCTCCCAAAATGATGTAAGAGATTGGATGAACAAAAAAATAACATCAGCACATCCACAATGGGCCAACTGTGTAGCGTATTATCGTTTTGACGAGGAATCGACAACGAATGTTTATGACAGGAAAAAATGTAATAATGGCGTATTTAACGGCATACGTACCTACAACCTTAGTGATGCCCCGGTTGGTGATGTGAGCGGATGGGATTATTCGGGAAGCACTTCGGCTGCCTTTATAAAATTTGGTACCACCAACCAAGATAGTTTAAGGGCGCAATTAACTAGCGGTACTGCCGCGGGCATACAAGTGTATGGAATAGTAGATACACCCAACAATAGATATAATATTCCTTGGTTGCAAGATAACAATCGCTATGGTGGGGTATGGGTTGTAAACGGAACAAACCCGCAGTATACCCTAACGTATGGCTATGCTGGCAATCCAGCACTTGCCAATACTTCAGCCAGCAATCTGCACCTTTACCGCAGGGTCAAGGCTACCTCTTTGGGCTGGGCTGAAACGCCTAATGCTATCAACAATACCGGTGGCCAATACTTTACCGCTAATGGAGAAAATTCGGAGTATATTTTAGGTGGCGCCAATGTCGTTACTCCGCCTGCTGGCCCGCCAAACTTATCTAGGGTAGAATATTTTTTCGATGTAGACCCTGGTTTTGGAAATGGAACTGCTACCAATGTGACTACCACAGATATCACCACCGTTATTACCCCTTCCATCAGTGGGTTAACAGCGGGCGTCCATCGCATATTTGTGCGTAGCCAAGATGTCGCCGGTAAGTGGAGCCTTGCCATACCAACAAGGTTTTTTTACGAACCTGCGTTTAGTAATCCAATTCAAAATATAACCAAAGCTGAATATTTTTTTGATAACGATCCAGGCTTTGGGAACGCCATTAGCCAATCTGTACCCGCTGCTGCCAGTGTATCTATAACAATGAATCCAAGTTTAACTTCGTTAAGCGCCGGTATGCATAATTTATTTGTGCGCACACAAGATGCCGCAGGCAAATGGAGCTTGAGCACGCCTACGGTTTTCTATTATGAACCAGCATTCAGTAATCCGATTCAAAATATAACCAAAGCTGAATATTTCTTTGACAATGACCCTGGTTTCGGCCATGCCACAAACGCAAGTATTACAACTGGTACAGATATTACGTTCAATCTTTCACCGGCTATCGGCAGCTTACCTGCTGGCATGCATAACTTTTTTATCCGCACACAAGATGGTGCAGGCAAATGGAGTTCGAGCACACCCACACTTTTCTATTATGAACCTGCATTTAGTAATCCTGTTCAAAATATAACAAAGGCTGAATATTTCTTTGACATTGATCCTGGCTTTGGAAAGGCCAACAATACTGCTATTATTCCGGGAGCAGCCATTACTTTTAACCTATCGCCATCTTTGAGCAGTCTATCTGCTGGTATGCACAATTTCTTTTTGCGTACGCAAGATGCTAACGGTAAATGGAGCCTAAGTACGCCTACGTCATTTTATTATGAACCAGGATTTGCAAGTCCGCTGCAGAATATTGTAAAGGCGGAATATTTCTTTGATAAGGATTCAGGTTTCGGAAGTGCCAATAACATAAATATTACCACAGGCACAGATATAACTTTTAACCTATCTCCTGATATTGCCAATCTTGCTGCTGGCTTGCACAATCTATTTATCCGTACACTAGATGCAGCGGGCAAGTGGAGCCTAAGCTCTGCCGCCCTGTTCTTTTACGAGCCAGCTTTCAGCAATCCATTGCAAAATATAGTGAAGGCTGAATATTTTTTTGATACCGACCCTGGTTTTGGCAATGCGGTCAATACACCGGTGGTTCCCGGTTCAGATATTACTTTCAATCTTAATCCCAGCATCAGCAATTTGTCCATGGGCCTGCATCGCATGTTTATGCGTACAAAAGATGCAGCCGGCAAATGGAGTATCAGTACACCAGCGCTATTCTACTACGAACCTATCAACAATAATACTTTACCTACTATTACAAGGGCAGAATATTATATAGATAATTTTGTGCCTTTTGGCAATGGCATACCAGTAGTTATTTCGCCAGACGATAGCGTGAAGGCCATGAAGTTTCCTGTGAATATTACTGGCATTGCTAGTGGTGGTCATCGGTTCTATCTTCGTACAAAGGATGTGAACGGCAAATGGAGCCTCACTAGCTGGGCCAACTTTACGTTGAGTGGTTCATCGAATGCGCCAGCCATTGTTATCAACAGTTTTACGCCTATTGCTGCTTGCGCAGGAAGTTCCATCGATGTCGCTTTTCACTCAACCGGCAACTATCTTAATGGCAATGTTTTTGCGCTGCAGTTAAGCGATGGCAGCGGATTGTTTGCCAACCCCGTAGTGTTAGGCAGTGTTAGTGGTACCGTGAGTAGTGTTATAAAAGCCGTAATTCCTTCTACTGTTCAAGCAGGCATCAATTCTTATAAGCTAAGGGTTGTGAGCAGCCTTAATGCTGTCAATGGTGCCACTAGCGACAGTAGTCTTGCCGTTATCGGCACCTCACAAAACTATAGCGATACCACGATTTTCTTTTCTTGTTATGGCGATACTTATAACCTTAATGCTTTATATAATGTGAGTGGTGGTGGCATATGGAATACACCTAACCCAGAAACGGCAGCACCAGGTTCCTACAAGTATTTTGTAACTGCCGGCGGCGGATGTAGCGATACAGCAGATGTTGTACTGTTATTAGAAGTCGCTACGTGGACAGGGGCCATTAATAGCGATTGGCACAATGCCAACAACTGGAATATCCATAAAGTACCTTCCGCTGTCACACATGTCATCATACCAACTGGCGTTGCCAATCCTTGTATCATTAGCACAGAGGATGCGGAAGCTGCGAGCCTACATGCAAAAAGCAATGGCTCTTTCCAAATCATCAACAACAAAAGGATAACTATTAAAGGTGTCTGCAGCACGCTACCTCCAAGCTAGCTTTTTTAAAACAACTGAATCTGTGAAAGCGACCTATGAGATAACTTACTTATAGGTCGTTTTTTATGTAAGAGAATTTTTTAATGCTTTTGTTGGATTTTCTATCTTTTATTGTTAAATAGTTTTTACGAGTTGGCAAATAAAAGATTTCCACAAAAACAACATTTGTTGCTAAATAAAATTTAATTTTAAATCGGCTGAAAGAATCCAATCAATAAAAACCTACTAATGGTTAAACGGCTACCCACGTGTATCTTATTTCTTTTACTGACAGCTTTCACACAGGCGCAGGTAACCTACAACGGCAACATGACGGAAGGGTATTGGTCATTTCCACTGGGCACCGCAGCTTCTGGGCCGGCTTCCTGCCAAGGAACGGGCAATGTCATCAACAGCTTATACGCCGCGGGCAACGACACCGAATTGCTTTTGGGCATTGGCGCAGATGTATCTTACGGTCATCATATATTAATTTTTATAGATAGCAAAATAGGGGGTTACAACAATGCCGGATTTAGCCATGTTGGTGCGCCGCTCGGATTAACGAATTTTAATGCAGGCATCCAGTTCGACAATAACTTTTATCCAGATTATTGTTTGGTGCTGGGAACAAATACCGATCACGACAATTTTACCTTTGATTTATTTCCACTGGACGGTACTGGTGGCTCCAATATTCGTTTAGGCACTGCAAAACCTAACAATCCCACCATTGGCGCTGCGTATAAATTGAGTGCCGACCCAAGCAATAATGATTTTACCAAGGGTTTCGAAATAGCGATTCCGCAAACCGTTATGGGTTATATACCACTGAACCAACAGCAGGTGAAGCTGATGGTGATGGGCATTTCAGATGCTGGCAACATCAACAATCAATTTATTAGTAAAGCCAATACAGGAGAAGGTTGCTACGGAAGTGGTGCAATCGACTTCAAAAATTTTGCTCCGGATCCTGTTGAATATAATCCATCAAAATCGCTGCCGATTGATTTTGTAAATATTGCAATAAGGCAAGTAGCGCAGGATATAAAAGTTATATGGAAGTCTGCCTCCGAAAAGGAAATGAAAGAATATCAGGTTGAACGTAGCAGCGATGCTATTGTTTTTACGAATATTGGAACGGTAATGGCAAAAGGAAATGCTACCGGCATAACGGAGTACGATTTTACAGACAAGCAACCAATAATTGGCAAAAGCTTTTATCGCATCAAGGCCATGGACAAAACCGGAAGAACCACCTATAGCAGTATCGCAAAAATAAATTATGGCCGGGTGGATAACACGTTGATCATCTTTCCGAATCCTGTTGTGGATCAAATAAATCTCCAGATTGTTGGCATTAAAGACGGAACCTACATACTAGAGATTTTTAATGATTTGGGTCAAAAGCTAATTACCAAGAATATTGTGTACAACGGCGGGTATGGTTTGCAGCAGATACCTTTGCTTTCTAGCATGCGCAAAGGACCTTACCGTTTACTCTTGCGCAATAAGGCAGTCTTTTATAAACAACACTTTTTGGTTCAATAAAATCAAACGTTTCATACTATAAAAAACCTCG
>Ga0247739_10000795_pt1 | contig 11330 bp, 10 predicted proteins | sample UWRJL058202B2_FD_180943 | JGI IMG/M metagenome (GOLD analysis project Ga0247739, IMG submission 180943) | Plant litter microbial communities from Arlington Agricultural Research Station in Wisconsin, United States - UWRJ-L058-202B-2 | ecosystem: Environmental > Terrestrial > Plant litter >... | reverse complement strand
AAGTAACTGCTGGCCGAACAGGTGTTTTAGCTTCACCCACCACCAAAGGAATTCCGTTCACGAATAGTACAATATCAGGAATTTTGGTTTCCCTGGCTCTCAGTTTAAATTGATTGCAAAGCACAAAGCTGTTGTTCTTCAATTCCTCAAAATCTATGAGGCGAATGGAAATATGTTCGTTGTTGTTACCTAACGGAAGCGTCACTTCGTTGCGAAGCCATTTGGCAAATTCCTCGTTAGCTCGTACCAAACCCACATTATTTTCAGAAATGAGAATAGCCCTTAGTTTATGAATCACCTCGTCGGCCTTATCGGGATAGGCAGCAATATCAGAATTGAGTCGACAAAGGGCGGCCTTTAGTTCCTTTTCGACAAATACTTCTGTAATATCTCTTTTAAGTAAATCGGCCTGAACATACTTCCATTTTACCGTATCATATTCCACTTCATCTTCCCGTGCTGTATTTCCCTTTACGGCGTTCAGATTAACACCAGAAAGCTGGTGAATAATGAAGTGTTCTACAGTATTTTGTTCGTTAAATGCCATTAAATACTAACAGTTTTATAATTTTCGAACGCTTGTGTTGCGATCTCCTGTTGTTCTAAACTGTCCAAATAAGGAGCAAAATAGTTTTTAAAGTTATTTATATTGGAAATCAAAAATTTTCTAAGTAAAGTATGGGTGAGGTTTTCGTTCTTTGATTCAGTTTCAAAGTTTTTAAAGACCAGCATTTAAGCTGGGCCTACATCTTCGTTTGAAAGTTTCCCCAAAGCATTTAAGTCAAATATCAACTTAATATTTTGTTTAAAATTATAATAGACTTCCTGAAGCCGATTCAACCCTAGGTCCTTTCTTCTTAGATTACATATTTCAATTGTCTTCTCTCCCCGGTTTAGTTTGTCAGTACCGACAATATCAATACCATTTTTATCGTCCCTGATCTTAAATGAAAAAAAAACTTCAGGATTTCTGTCTATTTCCGGATGCAACAAATATGGCTCTTCCTTTATTAACGGAGCCTTACTGGCATTACATTTTGTTACATCAAGTCTACCATTTCTAAAAAGAGGAATTGTAACTCTTTTTCCATTTTGTATTAGGGGAAATTTGTTGCCCTTGCCACCTTCTGTGTTGCAATATCGACATGATGGCACCAAATTATTCCACGAATAACATAACCAATAATATCCATGGTGAGTAGAGTCCTCGAATACTCCTTTTTTAGGACGATAATGCTCTATTTCTGCCTTGCACGTCTGTTCACAATAGGCACATTTACCATAATAATACTTATTCAAATAATCCCTTACTTTAGATTGAGATTTTCCTTGCGCATCTTTATAATCACCCTTATAAATTCTGTCTAAAATAACAGTTTTATTATCTCGAATAGCTATTTTTTCTATGTCAGCTAACGCCTGGGCGGAGATTAGAGAAGGTGGAATTTCTTGAAGGTCTTTTTTAACATATCGCATCACATTATTTCTTTAAAAGTTTTAAAATTGCAGATGCTGTCTCCTTATTCAAATGCTTCTGAATTCTACTGGTTTGTTCATCATTGGTTTGCACTTCTGCATAAGTATTTTCAGCTCTTACAAAGTCATCATCATCTTTACTTTCTGAAAATATTCCCTTAAAGCCAAATATGGGTGAAGTTAGTATTGTGTTAGGCAGAAGATTTGGAAAGTCTATTTCTTCATCTAATCTTTCAAAAGTTACTCCCTCAGTTTTTAATCTGTTAGCTTTTAATATAATTGAATTTTTATCTGCCCCAAGTAAAGGTATTGGGCTATGTGTGCTGATGATAAATTGTATTTTAGGAAAAACTTGAGTTAAAGTAATTGGTAACTCTCTTTGCAAAATAGGATGTAAATGATTTTCTATTTCATCTATAAGAACTATTCCATAGAAATCTAAGTATTTCGTATCAGGGTGACTTCTTTTAAATCTTAGGTAAATGTCAATAACGATATTGATAATACTTCTAAATCCAGCAGCTAACTTACCTAATGGCATGGCATCCAGAGTATCACCATTGCTAAGCGTTTCTACAAAATGAGCTTCTCTCTCTCTAATTTCAATTTTTGAGATTCTTCCTTTAGTCACGTCTTTGATTAACTGTTGCAATTCTTCGTAGACCCGAGTGTCTGAATGATTTGATGCGAAAAGTTCATAATTAATATTCTTCAAGAGAACTTCATTGTCAAATAAACCTAAAACATTGTTGATACTTTTATTTTCCTTATTTTCTGAAGACTTTGATTGAACATTAAGCCTTGCTGGACCATACCCTAAAACAAATTGTCCATAGTCGTAACTTTCTAAATTACTTATATTGCCTTTTGTGCGAACGGGAAAGGCCTTTTCATTATTTCGAACTAATTCGGTTGAAATTCGGGAATTAGAGTCAAGATATTTTTCAAGATCCGGATTTGCACTTAAACCTAATGCGATTGCCTGAAGCAAAGTTGTTTTACCATACCCATTTTCACCGGTTATAAAAATCCAATTTGCATCTGGTCTTAAATCTTTTATAATAGCACTTTTAACTCCTTGAAAATTCTCAATATTAATCCCCAACAAAGCAAATGGCAATTTTGGACGATTCAAAAACTCCTTTTGTTTATCGTCTTCTGTCGCCTTCAATGCATCTCTTTCCTTTAATACTCTAGAATACATTGTATCAAAATCCTTCGCAGTTATAAATCCGAATTTGGATACAAACTCTTCAATTTCTGTCAATTGTTCATCCCCTATATATTTATCAATTATGCGTTTATCTTTTATTATAAATATCCCTAACTGCTTTTGCCAATCCAGCCAATTATTTGATAGTTGCTTAATCCATATTTTAACCCTTTTATTTGCAATGTATTTAATAGTATCGGCACTATTCAAGCTATCAACCAATTTCAGGAAGTATCTATATTTTGAATCTGAGTCTTTCGACACAATAAGCACTCGGCATCCATATTTTTCATGAATATCAAAATATATGTTTGGTGTTTTGTGGAATGAATCACCACCAGCCCAAAATGAAACACATAGATAAGAATCATTGCCCGGAAACCAATACCCCCTTTTAAATCGATCGTCTTTTACGCTTCGCATATAAAAATATGGATTGATTTCATTATTTCTGGTACGGCTTTGTTCGCTCCAAGTATTTAGAAAGTTGAAAACAACTTCGTGTACTCTCTCAAGATTTTGCATGATTGGGTATTAATTTATCCTAGTATTTCATTTAATATTTTATGCTTCAAATCCTTCAAGGTTGCTTTTTGCTGTTTGAGTTGTTCAACAATTTCTAAAATCCCGTCCAATACATTTGCAATTTCCTTCTGCGTTTCAAGATCGGGAATTAGAAATGAAAAGTTGTCTAAATCTTTCCAGTTTATATAAGGATTGGTAGAACCTTTTGAAACTCCAATTGAATATTGCGTAAACCGTTCCGAAAGCATAATGTGCTTCAATAAATCTTGTAGCAATAATTTTTCATTTGCCGTTATTACATACGTCGTGTTAGCACAAACACCATCAAAATCAGCATAAGAAACTTTTCTCAAATAGGTTCTTCGAGAACCATAAAGAATGTCACCTGTTTTAAATAGAACGTGAAAGGCAGGTCCCAAATACCCTTCTCCTACCTTTTTCCATGTTCGTAGCTTAAAATCTTCGGACTCTAAGTTTTCTCCTGCGATGATTCTTTTAATACCATAAGTCAATGGGTCTATTTTTCGCATCAACTTTTGCGCAACGTCACGATAGTTGTAGGTTTTTAGTTTCTTTCCTTTGAGCAGATTTCCAAAACATGGTTTATCGCTGACAAACTCGTTAATCAATCTTTTCCATAACACTTTCAAATTCCTCTCCTGCCACTCCACCTGCTCTATAGCCGTTTCTAAAGATTGAAAAAGAGCGGCTATTTGCTTTTGCTCGGGAATTGGAGGAAGATGAATTTCATGTTTAGATAAATGTTGCCATTTGGTTCTTGGCAAAGTTGTTCCTATTGAAGAATCTACTGCTCTTTTTAAGAATGATTCGGTAGTTAAGTAGTATGCAAGTAGCTCTTGACTTAATTTAGTTTCATCTTTTGTTTTAAGGACAAGAATGTCGCCCGAGCAAATTCCATCAATTGGCGCTACTGCAACCTTTTTGAGATAGGCTCTTATTTTTCCAAAAAGGACGTCATTTTTTTTAAAGGTCTTCTTGAAACTTACTCCATCATTTAAATCTCCAAATTGCTTTAAATAAATATTTTCAGGTTCAATATGTTCAAAACCAACATACCTATCATATCCATCTTTAACAGGATTAGTTGAACTATTTCTTAGTTCAGAAACTATAATCCCAATTTGAACGGAGGCCCATGTATTTTTTTTTAATTTCATGCGTCTAAACCTATTTGATTTAGTTGTTTAAATAAATTGTCCAGCGAGGTATTAATTGCCACTTGGCCTAACTGGATTTTTGAAATTAATTCCGTTGTATCGTGTACGGTATCCATAGCAGCTTGTTTTACATAAAGCTGAATACTTAGATTTCCATTATTTGCTAAAACTGCTTTTGTGGTTACCACTTTTGAAAATCCATCTTGGTCTTTAAGTTTCCAATAGGCATCACTCATCCTTTTTATATGCTGTGGTTCAAGCCAGGCGTTGCTTCTGTCAATTCTTACTTCATCTAAACCGTTTATAAAGATAATTTTTCCTTTTCTCTCTTTTGGCTTTTTCATGCGGCAAACCAGTAAACAACTTTCCATGCTGCTGTTGTAAAACAAGTTTTTACCCAAGCCAATTACGGCATCCACAACATCTAATACAATCATGCGTTTGCGTATTTCGGCTTCACTATCTCTAAACAAAACGCCATGCGGCCAAAGCACTACACAACGGCCTGTTTCGGGGTTCAGGCTTTTCATTATGTGCTGCTGAAAAGCATAATCTGCACAACCTTGTGGTGGTGTTCCCCAAATATTTCGTCCAAAAGGGTCGTTGATCCATTTGGCCTGGCTCCATTTTTTTACGCTGTATGGCGGGTTAGCCATTATCACATCAAACTTTTTTAGTTCGTCGTTCTCCAATATCTGTGGGCTATCTAGGGTGTCGCCTTGCACAATCAAAAACTCATCTACATTGTGCATAAACATATTAATGCGGGCAATAGCAGAGGTAATAAGGTTGAGTTCCTGCCCATAAAGTTTCAATGTCCGGTATTCTTTGCCTTGCTCTTTCAAGTGCAAAGCAGCACTTAATAGAATACCACCACTACCGCAGGTAGGGTCGTAAATGCTTTCACTGCTTTTGGGGTCGGTAATTTGTGTCATTAGTTTTACAACCGTGCGGTTGGTGTAAAACTCAGCGGCGGTATGTCCACTGTCGTCGGCAAATTTCTTAATCAGGTATTCGTAGCCCTCGCCCATTATATCGTGTGGCACTTCGGCAATAGTGAGTTTCATTTTGCTAAAATGCTCAATCAGGTCCAGCATTTTTTCGTCACTCATCCTGCGTTTGTTGGTCCATTGGGCATCCCCAAATACATCGTGCAGCATTTCAAAATTGGCTTTCTCAATGCCGTTCAATGCTTTTTGCAGATAAGCACCTACATCCAAGGTTTTCTTTCTTACATCTTCCCAATGGCAACCTTTTGGGATCTGAAAGCGATGGTTTTCGGCAAACTCGGCATAGCTTAAATCATTGCCGCTTTCCTCTAATGCTGTCTGGTATTCCTCATCCCATAAATCGCTAACCCTTTTGAAGAACAGTAGGGGAAATATATATTGTTTAAAGTCAGCCGCGTCAATCATTCCGCGTAAAATATTGGCTGCGCCCCAGAGATAATCTTCCAGTTGTTTTTGAGTCATAATTTCATAGATATTGTTTCAGTTTCTTCCTGTTTTGGTCAACACAAAGATTTGATATAAATGTTTAAAAGCGTGAAGATACCTGAAATTATGTCAATGTATGTTGTGCTATACAAAGGGTAAAATCAAGGAAAGTTTTGTGGGTTCATTTGTTGTAGAGGCCCTAACTAGCCGCAGGAATTTGCGAAGTATTAGGCTCAATCACATCTGGCGAAGGTCCATCTGTGCGAAACTCTGGCCCGGCAAAATGTGAGCACAAGCCATGTATGTAAGCGCCTAGTGCCCGTGGGGTACTTAATTGCCTGTGTTGGTTCCAGTTCAAACAACCACAGCGGAATAGTCCATTGTAAACGAACCACTATCGATTACCCCCGACTGGCGCATGCTTATTAATGCGGAAGTCTGGCCCCGCAAAATGCGGGGCAAGGCATGTGAGAAAGCCACCTGTGCCAGGGCATTACTTGACTAAGAATTTTAAAGGGATGCCATACATGAAGTCAAGGCTGTAATAAATATATCTGACCACTACATCAGGCGAACGAAGAAAGATTTTTTAGAGAACAATATATTTGAGCACTACAAGTAACACGCTGGCACAGGCGCCTCACACAGTAAACTTTCGCCTCACCCCGCATTTTGGGGGGCCAGACGCCCGCACCAAATAAACAGATGCCAATTAATGACAGACCTGCACCAGATAGCGTCTTGAGCGTAACAAGATAACCGACTTAGATCGCCTTTTTACAAGCTTCTACCGTTGCGCCGTACGAATCGATTTCGGAGACTTTAATCCACATCGTCCTATGTCCACACCCCCTCAAAAATGCGAGGGGTGTGGACGAAACCTGTCCACACCCCTCCTGTCCACACCCACCCCGTGGACACGACCCCTGTGGACAGATTTTGTCCACAGGGGTGGGCATTACGGGTGGGGTGTGGACAAGCAGTTGTTGGAAAAATCCGTAGAGGGGTTGAACAGATAATATTTGATCGGTGTTTTTGTAGGTGAATCAAGTAACGTCCGGCCGCTGGAAACTAAGACACAAGCTTCACCCCCTCATTTAAGCGCCAGACTTGCCGAGCTAGCAAACTGGCCGGTAAAGATTTCTTCAGTTCCGCAGCGGATGCTGCCATAAAAAAGGTCCAAGCGGGGACGCTTCAACAGTCTAACTTTTTTACGCTTATAGTTCTAATGCATAAGCTTGGACCATGGAGGTGCTTTGGGGAACATAAATCAAGGTAAAACAGTGTAGTTTGGTAGAAAACCAGTTAGAACATAAGGCTACAAAGTCAGAGACTTTGTAGAGCAACGGTAGAACATAGGGCTAAAAAGTCAGAGACTTTGTAAAGCAACGTTCGGGAGGAGGGTATTAGCTCGAAGCCCGTTTGATACATATAGACCACAGTCGCAAGAGTAGATTACAAAACAACCACTGCCGTAACAATCATGACCTATCTTTCATTTTAAATGTATCAATCTATGCGCCAGCTTATATTAATTATAATGTTTTTTTTAGCAATCTCATGCTTTAATAAAAGAAATGATCCAAGGAATGCAATTGAAACGCGATATCAAGTATATAAGATTGATTCCTTGAATAACTATTATTTGATATACTTGAAAAGAAATGATTCTCTTTTCAAGGTTGTATCACAGAAACAGACTACAGTTACCAAAAATGAACCTATACGGGTCAATAGACTTTATTATTTGACACTTGCTCCAATGATGAGATTGATTATCCAAGGAAAGGATTTTACACCGATGAATTATTTGGATGTTCAATGTTATCAATTCGATTCGAACACCACAATTTGTAATGAAATAGATATTCAGGGACTTTTTTTTACAAAAGATATAAAAGGACTACACTATTCAATAACTCGTTAATTGGTGAAGGACCAGACACACCATTCTGGTGCAAATCTGAAGATTACTGGTCCAAACTGGCGCTGGCATGTGGTTGACTGTTGCAAACCCACACTAGTGCCGTCTGTCTTGTGCGGGTGTCTGGCCCCACTCTGGCGGTGGTTTGTAGAATACAGAGACTGGCGTTAGATTTGGAGCAGGTATAATCAGGTAGTTTTGGTCAGAAACCAGTTAGAACATAGGGCTACGAAGTCAGAGACTTTGTAGAGCAACCTACGGAACAGGTCTGTAGTTATATGTCGTTGGTCTTTTTGAAGGTTCTAAGGTACTGCTGCCAGCGTTTCTGTCTTTATATGTCATACGTCCATTTCAATACTTGCCCGACAACTTTTTGATCTCGCTTAAGGCGGAGTCTAGGCTGGGGCCGTATTTTTCTTCGTTTACCATGAGGCCGAACTTTTTCCAGGGGCGGTACCAAGGGGCGTAAACGCGATAGTACACTTGTAAGGTGGTGGAATCGTTGCCGGCATCGTACACAGCCAAACCGCCCTGTACCTTATCGTTGGAGAATACCAACGTATCGGAATTGGGCTTGAAATCGATGGTGATGGCTGGCACCAAGTGCTTAAAACCTACCTGGGCGAACTGTGGCAAAGTAGGGCGAACGGCTGCCTTGTTGCCGCCTACATTCATGGCACGGCTTACAAAAGTGATGGTGGGGAATAGTAAGGAAATACCGAAGATCATGAGTGCAAAAACAAAAACACTGATGAAAAAAAGTTTGATATACTTCATACAATTGGTTGATTGATGGAACAGTGATTGCGGGGTTCTATCGCATTGAAAGGATGGCCGAATAGCTGAACGACCACCGCTGAGCTGCGTGAAGGATAGAAACGAAAAGCCCGTAAAGCGCCGTTTGGTTTAAGCATTGCGAAGCTATGGTTTTGCGTCGGCGCTGCGGACTTGCAGTGGATAGCCTGACACCGATGGCCGCCCACAAGGGAATATGGCACTCGCATACGGTAAGGCCAGCGGTGGCACGCCCAAATAAAATTGCGGTGCGAGGTCTTATGCAGCCACATTGTAATACAACATTACTCCCACTTAAAAATACGAATGGTAATAGCATAGATAACCACGCCCCACACCAACAGCACTGCCAGCTGCGGCCAACAACCGGTGAGGTGAACGCCTTCGAACGAGATTTTGCGTAGGGCATCGTTGAGGGCTGTTAGCGGTAAAAACTTGATAATGGGTTGGATGCTATCGGGCAAAACCGTACGGGAAAAGAATGTACCCGATAAAAAATATTGGGGGAACATGAAGAGGTTGGCGTACAAAGGAATGACGTTCTGGTTTTTGGCGATGCTGCTGATGAGGAAACCAAAACCCATGAACACTACCAGACCCAAGAAACAGACCACCAACATTTCGGCAAATGTGAGCCATCCGTTGGAGAGCGTGAACCCATACACAATGGTACCAAAAGCGATAAGCACAATGGCGGTGAACATCTGAAAGATAATCCTAGCAAGGCTTTCGCCCAACACGATGTACATTTTTTTAATGGGCGTGGAAAACATGCGCTTGAGTACCAAGGTTTCCCGCAGGGAGAAAAACACGAACGCCACCCCAAAAACAGCGGCACCAATGAGTGAAAAACCGAGCATGCCGGGCAGTAAAAAATCGATGCGACCATACGACCGGCCTTCTACTTGCTCCCGAGTAACCATGGCGATGGTTTTGCGACCGGGATTGAGGCTGTCGTCGGTTTTGGCCACCACGTTCTCGAGCACACCATTTAGTATGGGCATGTCTTGCTGGCTGGCGGAAGAGGTTTTGAGATGTATTTTATACGTTGGCTGGCTACCGCTGGTATCGTCCTGCTTTTGGATATCTATAAAAGCTGTAATGCGGCCTTTTTTAAGCTTGTCGTTGAGCTCCGCCGTATCGCCCTTAACAAAATTGAGCATGCCGCTATACTTCATGCGCTTGTACAATTCGTTGGTCGTATCGCTGTTTTTTGCGAGGGCCACATCTACAGAAGGCGAACCGCCGCCATTGATGGAGCCGAAGATCGTGATTAATACAATCGGAAAAAACAAACTGAACATCATGGTGGAAGGGCTTCTGGTAATGCCCCGTAAACTTGCTCTGGTTATGGCAAACATTGCCTTCCACTGACTATACTTTCGTTCCATATTCACCTTATATTTTGCGCTCAAATGTAGACCGTTGGCAGAAAGTATTTGTTTATCATTTTCATTTTTTCGAACTTTATTTAAAGTAATCGTTATATGGAGCTGATAGAAACGTTGGTGGATAGTTTTCGCATCAACAACAACATCCATCTTTATCTGCTGGAAGCGATACCAACGGCGCACTTGGACGACAAAGCTGGCGGCAAGGGCCGAACGGTTAGTGAGCAGTTTGCGCATATGCACAACGTACGGTGGATGTGGCTGAACGCAGCGGCACCTGAATTACTGAACGGCCTGAGCAAACTAGATAAGGAACTATTAACCAAAGAAAGTATACAACAAGGCTTGATCGCTTCTTCGCAGGCCATGCAACATTTATTGCACAAAGGTTTTATAGAAGGGAAAATCAAGGGTGCCAAGCCGCATCCTGCTTCCTTTTTGGCCTACCTTATTTCGCATGAAGGGCACCACAGAGGGCAGATTGTTTTGACCCTTAAACTGAATGGACACTTGCCTGATAAAAAAATACTGTTCGGTTTGTGGGAATGGGGAAGCCGCTCCACCCTTGCGTTATAAAAACAAGTTGGAGCACGGATACAGAACGAACAATATTAGGGTTAGCTGATTGGCAATATTTCCTTCCGCAGGGCTTCATCCTATGCTTATAGATATCTTCCCTAAAGGGCTTTCAATTGCCAATTTCGATAATTAATATATCAACGGATATCCATAAAAAATGGCAACCTAGTTTGCGGTGCGCCAAACCATGATTTTATCTGTTTCATTTGTTGCAAATATTTCAAATGCACCTCTCCTATTTCTTGTTGCACCATGGCTTCGCCTATGGCAGTATTATCTTTGGATTTGAAAATTTTTTGCCAAAAACTAGGCACTTGCGGCCATTCGTAGAGGCTGTATGCTTGCAGTTTTGCCATGCGGGCGGCACAGTCGATGGCGTCTTGGATACCGCCAATTTTATCGACCAGTTTTATTTGCAAACCTTGCCTACCGCTCCATATGCGGCCTTGTGCTATACTATCCACCACGTTTATGGGAATGTGACGACCCTGGGACACACGGGTTTTAAAAGTAAGGTAAATACTATCTACGCCACTTTGGGCCACATTCCTTTCTAGTTCCGTCATGGGGCGAAATGTATTAGGGAAATCGGCCATTGGGCTGGTCTTAACGCCATCAAAAGTGATGCCTAACTTATTGGTCATCAAACCACTAACATTGCCATATAAACTAAAAACGCCAATGCTACCGGTGAGCGTATTGGGCTGCGCAAAAATGGAATCCGCGTTACAGGCAATGTAATATCCGCCGCTAGCAGCATAATCGCCCATACTAACAATAACTGGTTTTGCTTTTCGGATGAGCGTTACTTCT
>Ga0247739_10000794_pt1 | contig 11334 bp, 10 predicted proteins | sample UWRJL058202B2_FD_180943 | JGI IMG/M metagenome (GOLD analysis project Ga0247739, IMG submission 180943) | Plant litter microbial communities from Arlington Agricultural Research Station in Wisconsin, United States - UWRJ-L058-202B-2 | ecosystem: Environmental > Terrestrial > Plant litter >... | reverse complement strand
GGCAGCCGCCGGCGACCGTCAAGGCCAGCCATGTCACGCAACTGATCCAGCGTCTGGGCGTGTTGCAGATCGACTCCGTCAACGCCCTGGTTCGCTCCCATTACCTGCCGCTGTTTTCCCGCCTGGGTAACTATTCCCAGACCCTTCTCGATCAGGCTGCCTGGAGTCAGGGCCGCCATCGCAAACTCTTTGAATACTGGGGCCATGAAGCCTCGCTGCTGCCTATCGAACTGTATCCGCTGATGCGCTGGCGCATGCAGCGTGCTGCTCAGGGCGACGGCATTTATCAACAGTTGGCGACATTCGGTCGCGAACAGCAGTCGACCATCGCCCGTGTGTTGCAAGCCGTTCGTGAGCGGGGCGCGTTGGGTGCGGGCAGTTTGAGTACCCGCCAGGAAAGCGCCGGGCCTTGGTGGGACTGGAGCGCGGAGAAAATGGCGCTGGAATGGCTGTTTGCCGCAGGCGAAGTGACAGTGGCAGGACGGCGGGGGTTCGAGCGGCTCTACGATTTGCCCGAACGCGTGCTGCCGGCAGCGATTCTGGATCACCCCGAAGTCGGCGAAAACGAAGCTCAACAGGGCTTGCTGCTGCACGCGGCTGCGGCGCTGGGTGTCGGTACCGAAAAAGACCTGCGTGATTATTTCCGCCAGGACCCCTTGCCAAGCCGGGTGGCGCTGGCCGAACTGGTGGAAGCGGGCGCATTGCAAGTCGTTCAGGTCCAAGGCTGGCGTCAGCCGGGATTCTGTCTGCCGGACAGCAAGATCCCGCGCAAGGTGGCGGCCAGCGCCTTGCTCTCGCCATTCGACTCACTGATCTGGGAGCGGGCGCGCACCGAGCGGCTGTTCGACTTCCGCTATCGGCTGGAGATTTACACGCCCCAGGCCAAGCGGGTTTATGGCTATTACGTGCTGCCGTTCCTGCACCACGAACGCATCGCCGCCCGCGTCGACCTGCGCGCCGAACGCGCCAACGGGCGCCTGGCGGTGCATGCGGTGCACGAGGAAGAAACCGGGCTGGACGAGGAGGGCATGCGCGCGCTGGCGAGTAATCTGCGGCAACTGGCCGATTGGCTGGGGTTGCCCCAGGTGCAGATCAATTGCCAGCGGGGGAGTGGGCTAAGGCTGGCAAGCCAGCAGATTTAAGCTGCAATCTACAAGCGGCAAGAAAAGCCTGAGAAGCTTGCAGCTTGCAGCTTGCAGCTGATTAGCGCTTGACCTGCTTCAACGTCTCGGCAATCAGGAACGCCAGTTCCAGTGACTGATCGGCATTCATTCGTGGATCACAGTGGGTGTGATAACGATCCGAAAGGCCGTCTTCGGTGATGGGGCGCGCGCCGCCAATGCATTCAGTGACGTTCTGGCCGGTCATCTCGATGTGGATGCCGCCCGCGTAAGTGCCTTCGGCCTGATGGACCTGGAAGAACTGTTTCACTTCCCCAAGAATCTGCGCGAAGTCGCGGGTCTTGTAGCCGCTGCTGGCCTTGATGGTGTTGCCGTGCATCGGATCGGAACTCCACAGCACCTTCTTGCCTTCACGTTCCACGGCGCGAATCAGTTGCGGCAAGTGATCGCCGACCTTGTTGGCGCCCATGCGCGCAATCAGGTTCAGGCGGCCGGGATCGTTGTCCGGATTGAGGATGTCGATCAGGCGGATCAGGTCGTCGGTGTTCATGCTGGGGCCGACCTTGACCCCGATGGGATTGTTCACCCCACGCAGAAACTCCACATGCGCGCCGTCCAGTTGCCGGGTGCGGTCGCCGATCCACAGCATGTGCGCCGAACAATCGTAGAAGTCATTGGTCAGGCTGTCGCGACGGACGAAGGCTTCTTCATAGTTGAGCAGCAGAGCTTCGTGGGCCGTGAAGAAGCTGGTTTCGCGCAGTTGCGGCGAGGTGTCCATGCCGCAGGCGCGCATGAACGCCAGGGTTTCGTCGATGCGGTCGGCCAGTTGGCTGTATTTTTCCGCCAGCGCCGAGTTGGCAATGAAATCCAGGTTCCATTTATGCACCTGATGCAGATCGGCAAAGCCGCCCTGGGCGAATGCGCGCAGCAGATTGAGGGTCGCCGTGGACTGGTGATAAGCCTGCAACAGGCGATCCGGGTCCGGCACGCGGCTTTTCTCATCAAAGCCAATGCCGTTGACGATATCGCCGCGATAGGCCGGGAAGGTCACACCCTCGATGGTTTCGTCGTTGGCCGAGCGCGGCTTGGCGAACTGGCCAGCCATCCGCCCGACCTTGACCACCGGGCAGCCTGCCGCGAAGGTCATGACGATGGCCATTTGCAGCAGCACCTTGAAGGTGTCGCGAATCTTCGCTGCCGAGAATTCGACAAAGCTTTCCGCGCAGTCGCCGCCTTGCAGCAGGAATGCACGGCCTTGAGTGACTTCCGAGAACTGGCGACGCAACTCGCGGGCTTCCCCGGCAAATACCAATGGCGGATAGCTGGCGAGCGTCTGCTCGACGTGCAGCAAATGCGCGGCATCGGGGTATTGAGGTTGCTGCTGAATGGGCAATGCCCGCCAGCTGTCGGGACTCCAGGGTTGGCTCATCGTGGACTCTAAGTCAGGGCAATCGGACGAGCATGTTAGCAGTTCGGTGCCGGGCTGCCAGCGCAGGCAGGATGAACGCAGGAAGAGTCCGGCTCAACGGGATATTGGCCCGGGGCCATAAAGAGCGTGACCGCGCGCCCTCGCTTGGCCGACAATCCGCGCTTTCCCGCTCAGGCTCGAGCGACTGTATCGAATGAGTGCGATCGCCAAGGCTGGACTTGAGCTCGCCGTTAGGAGAAGCAATGACTGAGGAGCGGGTAGAGCGGATTCTGGCCGAAGTACACGATGACTTCGGCATGATCCGCGTGCTTGAAGTGGATGATTACCGCTTCCTGGAATTCGGCGATGCCATTGAGCAAAGCTGCACCTTCACGGCTGATCCCAGCTGGCTGGAGTACGACTACACCCGCGCCATGCTGATCGGCGCGCTGTGCCATGAAGCGCCGGAAAGCGCGCTGTTTCTGGGGTTGGGGGCTGGAACCCTGACTCAGGCGTGCCTCAAGTTCCTGCCGCTGGAAGACGTCGAAGCCATCGAGTTGCGTCCCGAGGTGCCGCGGCTGGCGATTGAATTCATGGGCCTGGACGATGATCCGCGGCTGTTCATCCGTATCGGTGATGCTCTGGAACTGCTGGAAACGGCCGAGTCGGCGGACCTGATCTTTGTCGACTTGTACACCGACGTCGGTCCGGGCGTCGGGCATCTGGCCTGGAAGTTTCTGGAGAATTGTCAGCGGCGCCTGAATCCGGGCGGCTGGCTGATCATCAATCAATGGGCGGCGGATGATGGCAAACCCTTGGGCGCGGCGTTGTTGCGTGGCCTTTATCACCGGCATTATTGGGAACTGCCAGTCAAGGAAGGCAACGTCATTCTCTTCGTGCCAGCCGATCTGGAGCAGACGCTTGATATCGAACCGTTGATCGAGCGCGCCGAAACGCTCGCGCCGCGCCTGGGCTACTCGTTGCTGCAACTGATCAAGAACATTCGCCCGGCGACCTGATGATCGATTCACGACTGAGGCGGTTCTTGATTGAAGAAGTTGTGTAGGATGTTCCAGCGCTTCGAGTAGGATCGAATCCGAACTGCTCGACTGAAAGGTGAACCGTTTAAGCATCACCCCCAGCAATCCCGGGCTTTATGCGAATCAGACCTTCGCGCGGATTTGCGCAAAGCCTGTGACACTTGGACATTCCACCGTTTTGCCTCGAAAAAAATCCTCACTTTTTCGCGCAATTCCGGTATAGTGCGCGCCGGCCTTTAACGGGGCCCTCGTCCAGGTATTGCAATTCCCCGAAGCCAGCTTCGGCTGCTTGTTCGCTCAGCGGACTATCCTTGGCGATCCATTCATCAAACGTTTTCGCAAATCCCCGCCGACAAAGCAGCCAGGGTGACTTTAGGGTCGTACACGGCACGCGCAGCTTTGGAGCATGGGTCTTTGCGGATGCACTAGAGGCAGACCCATGACCCAGGAAATCGGCGGCTTCGCCGCTTTTGAACTTCATCCAAATATTCTTGCAGCCGTCATCGCGACTGGCTACGAAGAGCCTTCGGCTATTCAGCAACAATCTATCCCTATCATCATGGCCGGTCACGACATGATCGGTCAGGCGCAAACCGGTACAGGTAAAACTGCCGCGTTCGCACTGCCTATCCTGCACTGCATCGATCCAGCCAAGCGTGAACCGCAAGCGCTGATCCTGGCTCCGACACGCGAGCTGGCCCTGCAAGTAGCCACAGCTTTTGAAACCTACGCCAAGCAAATGCCCGGCGTAACGGTTGTTGCTGTCTACGGCGGCGCGCCGATGGGTCCACAACTTAAAGCAATCCGTAACGGCGCCCAAATCGTCGTCGCTACCCCGGGTCGCCTGTGTGATCACCTGCGCCGTGACGAAAAAGTCCTGGCAACCGTGAACCACCTGGTTCTCGACGAAGCGGACGAAATGCTCAAGCTGGGCTTCATGGACGACCTGGAAGTCATCTTCAAGGCCATGCCTGCAACCCGTCAGACCGTTTTGTTCTCGGCTACCTTGCCGCAGTCGATCCGTGCCATCGCCGAGCGCCATCTGCGCGATCCGAAGCACGTGAAGATCCAGACCAAGACCCAGACCGTTACCGCGATCGAACAGGCTCACCTGTTGGTTCACGCTGACCAGAAGACCTCGGTGCCCTGATCATGTTCGTGCGCACCAAGCAAGCGACCCTGGACCTGGCAAGCGCCCTTGAAGCCAAAGGCTACAAGGCTGCTGCGCTGAACGGCGACATCGCCCAGAACCAACGTGAGCGCGTGATCGAATCCCTCAAGGATGGCCGTCTGGACATCGTTGTAGCGACCGACGTTGCTGCCCGTGGCCTCGACGTTCCGCGTATCACCCACGTATTCAACGTGGACATGCCTTACGATCCAGAGTCCTACGTTCACCGTATCGGCCGTACTGGCCGTGCCGGTCGCGAAGGTCGTGCATTGTTGCTGGTGACTCCACGTGAGCGCCGCATGCTGCAAGTGATCGAGCGTGTAACCGGTCAGAAAGTTGCCGAAGTCCGCCTTCCGGATGCCCAGGCCGTTCTCGATGCCCGCATCAAGAAATTGACCAACAGCCTGACTCCGCTGGTTGCTGACGCTGAATCGACCCATGGCGATCTGCTGGATCGCCTGATCGCCGATATCGGTTGCAGCCCGCGTGCTCTGGCCGCTGCCCTGTTGCGCAAGGCTACCAACGGTCAGGCATTGACCCTGGCCGCCATCGAACGCGACCGTCCACTGGTGCCGAACAGCGCACCGCGTGAGCGCAGCGATCGTTCGACTTCGGGTGATCGTCCTGAGCGCAGCGGTGATCGTGAGCGTCGCGCTCCGGTTCCATTGGCTGAAGGCCGTGCTCGTTGCCGTACCGCGCTGGGTGCGCGTGATGGTATCGCTGCGAAAAACCTGTTGGGTGCAATCCTCAACGAAGGCGGCCTGGCCCGCGAAGCTATCGGTCGCATCCAGGTGCGTGACAGCTTCAGCCTGGTTGAGCTGCCGGAAGATGGCCTTGAGCGTCTGTTGACCAAACTCAAGGACACCCGCGTTGCAGGCAAGCAGTTGAAGCTGCGTCGCTATCGCGAAGATTGATCCGCTCTTGAGCTGATCGTCTGAACAAAAAAATCCCCGACTGGTTCGGGGATTTTTTTTGCTTGTCGTTTTCATCAGAGCGGATTCTGTGTACATATCCGTTCGCGGGCAAGCCTCGCTCCAACGGGTTCCAGGCTAATCTGGGAAGTCGCCTCGGCTTTTGATTTTTCTTTTCCATGCTGCGATTTGGTAGACACCGCCAAACGCGCGTCGGGAGGCTGAGCGCAGGTGTCGTGGTGTGGGGCGACCGGCATGGATGCCGGTCGAGCGCCGTTGCGCCAGGGATGGCGCGTCGGCGCGTACCCACACCTGGCACCGGAGCGACGGAAGTTTTGTGAAGCAGGGGCGAAGCCGGGGCCGGACGTCAGCGCAGAATGGTTTCCCCTTTGCCGAAACAAAGGGGTCGACCGTCAGGGCGAAACGGTACTAAGCCGCACCGCTAATATGTTGGTGCGACTCGATTCGAAGCGCGACGCTGCGCGTGGTCGCTACTATCCAAACCTGTAAATATCCATCCCCAACGCCCCCATCGTAAAACCCTGATGCGCCACGCTGAATTCACCGCCCGCGCCTCGCGCGAAGTACAGCGGCAATAAGTGCTCGTCGCTTGGATGACTGCGTACAGCATGCGGCGCCAGCTTGCGGTAGTCGTGCAGCGCCGCTTCGTCATTGCTGGCCAGCTTGTCGATCATCCAGTCACGAAACTCCTTCGCCCAGGGTTCAACGCTTTCCGGTCCTGCATGCCAGTCCAGTTCGCCCAGGTTGTCGGTGATGCTGCCGGAGCCTATGACCAACACACCTTCGGCACGCAGGCTGGCCAACGCTTGGCCGACCTGGGTCTGCAGCGCCGGGCCTTGGCGGCTGGGCAGGGAAACCTGTACCACCGGAATGTCTGCCTGCGGATACATCAGGGACAGCGGCACCCAGACACCATGGTCGAACGGGCGTTTGCTGTCGATGCGCGCAGGCAAACCGGCGGCGTCGAGCAAGGCGGCAACTTGCAGGCTAAGCTCGGGAAGGCCCGGCGCGGGGTACTGCACGGCAAACAACGCAGGCGGGAAGCCGCCGAAATCATGCCAGGTTTCCGGTTGTGGGTTGCCATTGACCCGCAGATCCTGGCTTTCCCAGTGCGCCGAGACAATCACGATGGCCCGCGGCTTTGGCATCCCGGCGGCCAGCCGGACAAGGGCCGGGCCGCTGTCGCCGGGTTCCAGCGCAAGCATGGGCGAGCCGTGGGAGATAAATAAGCTGGGGAACATGTCGAGAGTCCTGAGCGATGAGATCACACATCATCAGACAGACATTGATCTAAATCTAATATAAGTTTTAGCGCGCTTTAATCGAATTTTCGGGAGGTTTCATGCAGGCTGACTTTTGGCATCAACGTTGGGCCAGTGATCAGATCGGCTTTCACCAGCAACAAACCAATCCATACCTTGAGCGCTTCTGGCCGCCATTGGAGGTGGAGCAGGGCGCCGGTGTCCTGGTGCCACTCTGCGGTAAAAGCCTGGACCTTGGCTGGCTGGCGAAGCAAGGCTACAGCGTCAAAGGCGTCGAGTTGTCGGAAAAGGCCATTGTGGATTTTTTCAGTGAACATCAGTTACAGCCCGCGATTCGTCAGCAAGGCGCGTTCAAGGTTTACAGCGCTGGACCGGTGGAATTGTGGTGCGGCGATTTTTTCGCGCTGACGGCGGCCGATGTGGCGGATTGTCAGGCGCTTTACGATCGCGCGGCCTTGATCGCGTTGCCGCCCGCCATGCGCCAGCAATACGTCCAGCATCTCGGCGAGATATTGTCCGCGAACTGCAAGGGCCTGCTGATTACCCTGGATTATGAACAGTCGGAAGTCGAAGGCCCGCCGTTCTCGGTGCCTGACGAAGAGGTGCAGCGCCTGTTTGCATCGGGCTGGCAGCTGGAAACCCTGCAGACCTGCGATGTGCTGGGGGAAAGCTGGAAGTTCGTTCAGCGCGGCGGTAGCCGGCTTGACGAGCGGGTATATCAACTGGCGCGACGCTGACCTTGCGACAGCCCACAAAAAAGGGCGACTCGCGTCGCCCTTCATTCAAAGCTGTAACAGGTGCTATCAACCGCGACGGCGCAGCGCCTCGATACGTTCTTCCAGCGGCGGGTGGCTCATGAACAAACCAGCCAGGCCGTGTTTGAGGCCGCCATTGATACCGAAAGCCGTCAGGCTGTCCGGCATTTGCACCGGCACGCCCTGTTCGGAACGCAGACGCTGCAGGGCGCCGATCATGGCCGCAGTGCCCGCCAGACGTGCACCGGCTTCGTCAGCGCGGTATTCGCGTTTACGCGAGAACCACATGACGATGGCGCTGGCCAGAAAGCCCAGGACGATCTCGGCAAAGATCGTGGTCACGTAGTACGCGATGCCCTGACCGTTCTCGGTCTTGAAAATCACCTTGTCGACGAAGTTGCCGATGATACGGGCGAAGAACATCACGAAGGTGTTCACCACGCCCTGCACCAGCGCCAGGGTAACCATGTCGCCGTTGGCAACGTGACCAATCTCGTGGGCCAGCACGGCTTTCACTTCATCAGGCGAAAAGCGTTCCAGCAAGCCCTGGCTGACTGCAACCAGTGCATCGTTCTTGTTCCAGCCGGTGGCGAAAGCATTGGCTTCGTAGGCTGGGAAAATCCCGACTTCCGGCATTTTGATGCCAGCGTCGCGGGACAGTTGTTCGACGGTCTGCACCAGCCATTGCTCATGCCGGGTGCGCGGCTGGGTGATGATCTGGGTGCCAGTGCTCATCTTCGCCATCCACTTGGAGATGAACAGCGAGAACAGCGAGCCGGCGAAACCGAATACCGCGCAGAAAACCAGCAGCTGATTGAGGTTCAGATCAACCCCATTGGCCGCCATGAACCCGTTGAAGCCGAACAGGCTCAGGGTGATGCTGGCTATCAGCACGACCGCCAGGTTAGTGGCCAAAAACAGCAAAATGCGCATCATGGTTTGGAAGTTCTCCTCGTGAAGAATATGTAACACGTTGCGGGGTATATAAGGGGATGCTTGCGGCTATTCAACCCGGCGACTATTTCAAACTGTGTCGTTTTGTCGGGTTGCGTCGCAATTGCGTCAAATCGCAAGGCTCCCGACCCAGAGCGGCGGGCACGGCAAGCTCATCGGCGAACGGGGATTTAATTTCATGGTCGCTGCTGACAGGTTGCCCGCCCGCCGTATTGCGGCCGCTCGGGCGCGCAATAATGGGGGCGGGAAGCGCTGTTACTGGCGATAGGTCTTGAGGAAATTGCCGATACGACCGATAGCCATGTCCAGCTCGTCGACGCGGGGCAGGGTGACCACGCGGAAGTGGTCCGGCCACGGCCAGTTGAACGCAGTGCCCTGAACGACCAGCAGCTTTTCCGACAGCAGGAGGTCAAGGACGAACTTCTCGTCGTTGTGGATCGGGCAGATTTTCGGGTCGATGCGCGGGAACGCATACAACGCGCCCATCGGCTTGACGCAACTGACGCCGGGAATGTCGTTGAGCAGTTCCCAGGTGCGATTGCGCTGTTCCAGCAGGCGACCGGGCGGAAGTATCAGGTCATTGATGCTCTGGTAGCCGCCAAGGGCCGTTTGAATGGCGTGCTGGCTCGGCACGTTGGCACACAGGCGCATGTTGGCCAGGATGTCGATGCCTTCGATGTAGCTCTGCGCGTTGTGCTTGGGACCGGAAATGGCGACCCAGCCGGAGCGGAAGCCGGCCACGCGATAGGATTTGGACAGGCCGTTGAACGTCAGGCACAGCAGGTCCGGTGCCAGGGATGCGGTGCAGATATGCACGGCGTCGTCGTAGAGGATCTTGTCGTAGATCTCGTCCGAGAACACCACCAGTTTGTGCTGGCGCGCCAGTTCCAGCATGCCCAGCAGGACTTCCTTGGAATACACCGCGCCGGTCGGGTTGTTCGGGTTGATGATCACCATGGCCTTGGTGTTCGGCGTGATCTTGGCCTTGATGTCCGCCAGATCCGGCCACCAGTTGGCCTGCTCGTCGCACAGGTAATGCACCGGGTTGCCGCCGGCCAGGCTGACAGCTGCGGTCCACAACGGATAATCCGGTGCCGGGATCAGCACTTCATCGCCGTTGTTGAGCAAGGCCTGCATCGACATCACGATCAGCTCGGACACGCCGTTGCCGAGGTAAATGTCCTCGATGCCAACGCCTTCGACCTGCTTCTGCTGGTAATACTGCATCACCGCCTTGCGGGCGCTGAACAGGCCTTTGGAATCGCTGTAGCCTTGCGCGGTCGGCAGGTTGCGGATCACGTCCTGCAGGATTTCCTCCGGCGCTTCGAAACCAAATGGCGCAGGGTTGCCGATGTTCAGCTTGAGGATGCGATGGCCTTCCTCTTCCAGGCGTTTGGCGTGCTTGAGCACTGGCCCGCGAATGTCATAACAGACGTTGGCGAGCTTGTTCGATTTGCTGACCTGCATGGTGATTGTTCCCGAAAATGGACGAGCCGCGATTGACTGATCACGTGGTTCGCCGGGTGTGACGCCGTGAAAAATGGGTTTGTATGCTTGAAACGCGGGTGACAGACTGGCGTCTAACGAAGGCGCAATCATACGTGCCACCCGATCTGTGGAGAAGATACAGATCGGGCTTTTTCAGTTGCGGAGGTGTACCCGTGGAAAAGTTGGACAAAACCCTCGAAGAGTGGCGAGCGATGCTTGACCCCGAGCAATACAACGTTTGTCGTCTCAAAGGTACCGAACGGCCGTTTTCCGGCAAGTACAACAGCACCAAAACCGATGGCGTCTACCATTGTGTGTGCTGTAACGAGCCGCTGTTCGATTCCACAACCAAGTTCGATTCCGGTTGCGGCTGGCCGAGCTTCTACGCGCCACTTGAAGGCAGTGCGGTGGTTGAAGTGCGGGATGTCAGCCACGGCATGATTCGCACCGAAGTGGTCTGCTCCAAATGCGATGCGCACCTGGGGCATGTGTTTCCGGACGGCCCGCCGCCAACCGGGCTGCGTTACTGCATCAACTCGGTTTGCCTGGATCTGGTCCCGCGCGACTGATTGCCTGGCTGCACTGCCTTATAGGCGCTCATCACGACCGAGAATTGAAGTGCGCGCCAATCAGTTGCGCGCTAACTTCAATCCCTGTTTCTATTCCGGAGCCACCGTCATGAGCGAAAACCTGCTGAGCATTCCCTGCACGACGATCAAGGGCGAGCAGAAAACCCTTGCCGATTTCGCCGGCAAGGCGGTGCTGGTGGTCAATACGGCCAGTAAATGCGGCTTTACTCCGCAGTACAAAGGGCTGGAAAAAATATGGCAGGACTACAAGGACCAGGGCCTGGTGGTGCTGGGCTTTCCGTGTAATCAGTTTGGCAAGCAGGAGCCGGGTAACGAGTCAGCAATCAGCGAGTTCTGCGAGCTGAATTTCGGCGTCACCTTCCCGCTGTTCAAGAAAATCGACGTCAACGGCAGCGACGCGCATCCCTTGTTCGTCCAGCTTAAGAAGCAGGCGCCAGGATTGCTGGGTTCCGAGCGTATAAAATGGAATTTCACCAAATTCCTGATCGGCAAGGACGGCAAGCTGGTGAAACGCTTTGCCCCGCTGACCAAACCGGAAGACCTGACGGGCGAAATCGAAGCGCTGCTCAAGTAATTCATCCAGTTTTATTGGCCGGTATCCACTGGTCCAGCA
>Ga0247739_10000793_pt1 | contig 11341 bp, 10 predicted proteins | sample UWRJL058202B2_FD_180943 | JGI IMG/M metagenome (GOLD analysis project Ga0247739, IMG submission 180943) | Plant litter microbial communities from Arlington Agricultural Research Station in Wisconsin, United States - UWRJ-L058-202B-2 | ecosystem: Environmental > Terrestrial > Plant litter >... | reverse complement strand
ATGGTGATGATGATCAATATCACCGAGATATGATTGATATTTTGGATACTGTTGGTATGTACTTGAATATCATCGAGGAAAGAGATTACAGCTAACAAATTGCATTAGATCCCGAAGTATCAACACTTAATACACTTAATAATCTTCAAAACTCTCTTTTTGTACCAGATTTAGGAAGATATCTAAATCGGCGGCCAACTTATAATCTGACTCGTTTTCCCACTCGTGGTACTGTCGATACGATCGGTACGGCCGCAGAGTTACCTGCTCCTATAGGAGAACTTGGACCGGAACCTGATGCAGAACAAGTAGCCGTTGGGCGAACATATACTCTTACATCCCTCACATCTAGATTAGACGATAGTCGTTTTGCTGTCTTACCGCACGGTGAAAGACTCCATGGTTGGACCAAAGAAGAAAGAGACGAATTAAATGACCATGTTCGCCATTTACTACATTCTAGAAAAGAGAAATTTAAGCGAAGTATGAAGGGATTTGGACAATATGTACGAAAGCGTCAGTACATCCCTCACCATAACATATCTCTCACTAATCCTCAAACAGCTCTCGGATTCTTCGTAACCCTCTACGCAACCCTCATCACACTCTTTGGACTTGCCTGGGTTCTCTTCCTGATCGGCTGGATTAATGTCGGCGGCCGTAAAGAATACCTCGTCAATGTTATTGACAACGTACTCGTGGCCCTCTTCGCTATAATGGGTGACGGTCTCGCGCCCTTCCGTGCAGTCGATACCTACCATATGTCTTTCATTGCACATTACCACCATCTCACTTGGCGTCTCCGCAAAGAGCGCGCCCTCCCACAACTCAAAAACGAAAATGATCTACCAAATCTTACCCTAAATGACCAAGCCGATGTCGAAGCCGCCTGCGAAGATAAGATCGGAGAACTCAGCGTCTTGAATCCAGAACAACAAAGAAAACTCGTCCACCACCAAAAGAAATTCTCCCGCTCCCACACCTTCTATAAACCCCACGAAACGGAAACACATTTCGCTTTCCCCCTTCGCCTCCTTGTTGCCGTCGTCGTACTCCTCGACTGTCATTCCTGTTTCCAGATAGCATTGGGGGCTTGTACATGGGGGATTAACTATAAAATTAGGCCGTTTGCGTTAACGACAGTCATTCTGTGCTGTTCGATTACATGTAACATTACCGCGGGTGTGATTATCAGTATAGGGGATCATAAAACGAGGAAAAAGGATGTGTTGGAGAGGATGTTTAGACAGGAATTGACGGCACAGGCGATTCATACATTGGAGGTTAAGAGGGAGGAAGAGAAGAAGAAGAAGAGTGAGGAGGGGCTGTTGCATGTTGGCTCTGGTGGAAGTGATTCGATCAGACCGTCAATAAAAGATGAGTAGAGGTAGACGAGTTGACATATCATTTTATAATAGATGGTTTCAATACTGCATACATATACCTGCTTGCTTGAATCGTAACCCGAAGACAACTATATATTCTTAAGCCGAGTATTTCAATTCGTGGACGAGCCTTGGGCTGTCACATTTACATCCCTATTAAAATCTAAATGCAGTTCTCAGGTATCTAAAATCTTACTGACTCTTCATCGTGCTACTTCGTCCATTCATCTGTTGAATATCCAGCTCCAACAGTCTACGTGCAGATAGGCGACAACTGAATTACCTGTTGAGAATGTGATATGAAGGATGTTCAGGCTTGTGGCAGATGAGCCTTCCTCCCTCAGTTAGCGTCTACCAGTGAGAAGGAAGTCAATTGATGGAGTTGACTTGATAAACACTGATAGGTATTCCTTGATTATATATTAGACAGTAGAAAACAAATAAATGCTTCAAAAGTTATAATTGTGCCAAACTGAGAGGCATTGACGATCAAAGAAGTGGTCGGCTCAACTTCAGCCTCGTGTTTAAACATTTCTCCATGGGCTCTTAACCTAAATCATCCACGAACATTAACATTATCACCAACACACACAATGCGGGCCCGCTTGCCCTTACCAATTCGTAGGATAGCTTTTGTTCATCCATTCCGACCTCCAAATTCTCTTCGGCTCTTCACCCAAAACACCCATTCTCTGCGACTGCGTCCCCAGTTACCCTTCCTCACCCCCTCCAACCGACAACCAGCAGCTCGATACCTCACCACCGAGACCAAAAAGTGGATCAAGTCTGAGTTTGTAAGGGCAGGGAAATGGACTATCTACATATACTCGTTCGTGGGTCTGACTCTGGTCATTATATTCGGCTTGCAACAGGAATGGTGTGAGCGCAAATGGCCCACACCCGCAGAGTGGACCTGGGTGTCCAGAAAAGACCTTAGGAGTGCACAATGGGATCAATCGCGTGCAGATGATCCCAAACAGCTGGTGGATTGGGCAAATATTGGTGAAAGCTATCGGTGGCTGTTGCTCAGACTAGAGAATCCAGAGATCGATGGGGCTGGACTTGAAGAGACCCAAGAAGGCGGGACTTTGGTGGCAGGCGTTGGAAAGACCGGATACAACATCACGAAGAAGTCAGAACCATGGAGGAGAGGCTACTATACGATACTTATGGGTGCTGCGAAAGCTGCTGAACAACTGGATGGCTGGGTTAGAGACAGAACTCGTAATGTTGCATTTCCAGCAGATATGATAATCGGGCCATCAAATCCAGTTCCTCGACCCGTACCTCCCGGAGCGAAGTTTGCCCCGAAAGAAGAAGACTGTGAACCTGCATTTGAAGGGCCAGAAGTGTATTATATGCGGTTACTCACTACCCAAGGCTTTACAGAGAAGCAGCGGGTCGATGCTGCCCTGGCCTATGCAAACTGGCTGGATTATAAGAAATCGCCGGAAGCCGCTTTGGAAATGTACAACTGGGCATTAGATATTGCGACTGAGAACGCTCCCAAGGGTATCATAGATACCAAGACCGGTGTACTCAACACAAATGCTGGGCTTCCTTCAGCCAATATCCTAGCAACCGCTACAGGCCTGGCGGTCCACCATGCTGCCAATTCTAACCTTAACACTGCCCTTCCTATCTTTCTTTCTATCCTTCGCGCTCGAAAGTCTCTCCCTCCAGCACCGGTCGTATTGCAAGCCCTAGATGAAGAACTTGGTCCAATACAGTATGTTACATCTGTGCTCAAACCACTTTTCATACCGAATCCATATCCACCACCACCCGAAAATGGAACCTTGCCACCAACCCGGACTCCAAAAGAGATTTGCGAAGAGGCCGGCATCATGACATATATTGGAGAGATATTATATGTCTCCAAAAACAGTAAATCAACTCAAGAAGAAGGCTTAGCATGGACTAGAGAAGCAGTCGACATAGCGGAAGTTGAATTGAGAAAGAAGAGAATCGGTGATGATCACAAGAAAAGATGCAAGGAATGCATGCGAGTTGGACTAGGCAATTGGTCGAGAATGGTGGCTAAATTAGCCAAAGAGGAGAAAGAGTCAAAGGCTACCACGGGAAAGACAGGATCTTGGTTAGGCCTTGGAGGCGTGGAACAGCCAGTCCCCACGGGGAGATGGGAGGCTGAGCGGCAAGTCGTGAAGGAACGGGCAAGGAGAGCAGAGGAAATACTGAACGCCACAGAATTTGAGATAATTGGAAGTATCTAAAGAGTTTGGAGTTCATGTGCTTGGAATATTGTATTATAGTGGTATGCCCCTGACCTCTAAGGGTTCATTGATGTCCCTGGCTCAAATCTAGTATAATCATCTGTGACCTAAAGTCTTCTGGATGGTGATATGTCCTTTCTATCGTCCCAGATGATCCCTTTTATCACCCGACAAGGGCACTGAGATCTCCCATATTGTGATAGGTCATGTCGCAAACATCAAGCTTAATCATCTTCATCCCCATCCTCTAGCTCAAAGACTCTTCCTTTCTCAACTTCTTGACAATCCTCAAAATATTCCTCACCCCAGTCGGGCATCTCACCAGCCTCCTCACCATCATCGTCATATCTCACATATTCGGGATTCACATACTCAGGATCCTCCGCAACTTCTTGAAACCAATCAATCAAGGTCTTATATCCCCGTGGCAGCAGCATCTCGGTATAGTACGGCTCCCCCAGACTGAATACCGGACACCCATAAGCACCAATGTGACGATAACCATGAGCACCGGTGAGGAAAGTACCACAAGGCTCGTCAGAAATCAGGTAAACACGTCCTCGATCCTGTATGAAATTAGCGAACTGGGGGTTGGTGATCTCGTCAGAGTTGAAGAAGGTTGCTACACTAGCGAAAGCGTCGATTCTCTCTCCCCATCTGCTGAAATTTGTTTCATTATTGAGGAATCGCGAGACGTCAACGGCGCCGGTCGAGACACCAATGATGTCTAGCTTCGCCTCTGGATGAGCGAGCTCGGCGACGACGTGGTTGAAGATGTAGTCGACGTGTTCTGCGATGGTGCGGTTGCCGGGGACGGTATTCTTGATCTCATCGAAGCGGTATGGGAGCTCGACGGCGCTCTTCTGGGGAAGTGCATACCAGGAAACTTGGGTGACGGCCTTCTTGCCCCGGCGCCACCAGCGTAGCTGTCCTATATTGGCAAGGATGATACCTGGTGCCTCAGTGTTGCTGGTCTGGAGGGATTGGATGTACTTGACCATGTCGACGGCTGAGCCTTTGTTGATGCCGCCTTTGCCTCCGATGATGCGGTGGGCAAAGACGCCAATATCCTGGGCATCTTCGTAGAACAGAACGATAATACGCTTCTTGAACTGTAGGTCGGAGGAAATGAGTATGGGAACATGAGGCTCGGTCTCGCTGGCACCAAGGGGGAGACGGATCTTCTTTAGATCAAGAGCAATAAGTCGATCCAAGACAATTTGGCGAATGCTTTCTAGATGTTGTTAGAATGACAGTGTCGGTTTGATATCGCGTATATGTCTGCCTACCATGCATGGCTTCGCTATGGATGGCATTGTACCGATGGTTCTTTGTGAGAAAATACTTGAAGTAGGCTTTCGGATTCTCGATATTGCGGATCTCGTCATTGTCGTTGATGAAGTATCTGAGAGCTCATTAGAGGAGTGAGCACCTATACGTGGGAGGCTACTTACCCTAAGCCTTCCAGATTCGCAGGGTAGACTGGATCCTTAGGGAGACCTGACTGAAGAAGACGAAACATCTTAAGTTTTGGGTTGATTGGATTTGGGAAGTTGGGTGATGCAATACGCGTTTGTCTTCTATCAGGTGAGAGTACCGGATATAATTCGGACGTGACGCTTGGTAAATAAAGTTATTTGGGGTTGCGTGTATAGAGTGAAAATAATAACGTGAACTGGAGGAAATGGTAGCCTTAATCCGAGGAGGTGAATCAAAAACGAAACCTTTATTCTGATATAGGAGTGAGAAATAATGGGCCCACACAGATGTTGATTTCTCGGGACTTTGCTAGTTTTCCACACCTGGCAGCTTCAACATAAAGAAGTTCATTGCTATGCAATTGAATATAATATATGGAGGCAGCCACTCACATTTTGCTCACCTGAATCTATTCCATTCATAAGAACCAAAAGGCAATGAATGCATCAGAAACTTGCAACTGACTCAACTTGAGGCGCAAACAATCTCGGCATTCCAATTATCTTCAAAGCAAGGAATTCGTGGTTAATCATTACACTGGTATTGAATAGCATGCTGTTTTGAAGTTCAATCCATTCCCAACGCCCGCCATTGTCTACATTTTATACAGTCTCGAGCGTGCATTACCGAGAAGTGCTTCAATATACAAGAAAGGACTTCATAAGTACCGCACCCGCCCCATTCCAGTCCATGCGAGTCTGATTAGACATATATTCCCAAACATTCTACCAAATACCCTTCCTCACACCAGGGATCAACCCTCGTAATGCGTTTAGTCGAAAGTTGAACTGTAAATCCAAGTAAGCTTGAGTCCAATCCAATGGGAGTTCCGATTATAGTGCTGGATGAGCACAGTCTTTACATACCCGCGTCATCTTGAAGTCCCTCAATACACCTCTTCCCTTGCCTCCTTCTATGCAACGGTTGCGGATCTGGGTGGAACGTGTGTAGCAGTGCATCTGGCTTAATTCGAGCTGGGCTTGGGCGCGGGTTCTTGCCGGAAGGCTCAGGTTGCGAATGATATACCGCAGAGCTTGTCTAGAGTTTCATTCTCAGCAAATTGATCCTCGTGTATCCTCATGGGCGAAACATGGAATGAGCTGCTTACCTCTCTGGTTCATGTTCGGCAAAGACCTTCCGCTTCGTGTGGTCGCGGATGACCTTGATATTGACAAAGGAGCCTATGTCAAGCTTCTTCGCTCTGAACATAGACATATTGGCGGTTGGTGCTAGAAATTAGAATCCTAACTGTCCTCTTTGACTTCGATGTAGGTTGATGAATGCTGCCCGCCAAGCCATCTCGATTTTGATACGGCGCCCGATTTCTCCAGCATTACGATAAGGCTGGTGTTCAGCCTTGTGATAATTTTTTCCAATCTTCAGCAATTCATAATTATATAATCTCAGATAAAATCTACTAATGTACCCTTTATGTCAAGAAAGTATATTTCACCGAATAGTAAGTGTAACATGACCAACGGCTTTCCGAAGTTTCTTGTGTTTTCTACTGTTCCATCATGGTCCAACCCGAATACGATTCAAGGGTCACCAAAAAAGGTTAGCACCCAATTCGGCTCGGGTTCTCCCTTTTTAAAATGTCCTGATGTTCCGAACCAATATCAAATTCGCTGGTCACATCGTTGTTCGCAGATCCCGTGCTGAATTGCGTCAAAACGACTAATTCTTTCATTCATTCTTTCGAAGTTCTTCTTCACCACACTCATTCTAAAACCCTTCTTTTGATTTGCTCTCGCTACACCAAATTTGGTCAACATGCCGTCCCATACGCCCAGAAAGAAGGGTTCCTCAGCCTCATCCTCAACCCCCAAGTCAACTTCTGGTTCAATTGGTCTTCTTACAGTTCTTGCTGTTCTTACGGCGCTCCTATCCTCAATATTTTACGTTTTGGATGGACATCTCGAGAAGTTTTATATCTTCAATCCTCCACAGCTCCACGATTTGTCCCTCCGAGCCATTGGAGCTCATGGAAATGATACACGCAAGGTGGTTGAGTTCATTGTCAGCGAGCTGAGTGAAAAATTGCCTGGTGGCTATGTGAATCTGGACGAGGAATGGATTTTCAACAATGCTGGAGGTGCTATGGGAGCTATGTATATCATTCATGCTAGTAAGTTACGGTTAAAGGTCACATGATTCTCTTCCTGACTCCAAGTTAGGTATCACTGAGTATCTCATCATTTTTGGTACGGCCATTGGCACCGAAGGACACACTGGTCGTCATACTGCGGATGACTATTTCCACATCCTGTCTGGCACTCAATTGGCATACACCCCAGGATCTTATGAGCCAGAAGTCTATCCCCAAGGAACTGTCCACCACCTTCCCCGTGGTATGGTCAAGCAGTACAAAATGCCTGAGGGTTGCTTTGCTCTTGAGTATGCGAGAGGTTGGATCCCACCCATGTTGGGTTTTGGATATGCCGATACCCTCACCAGTACATTGGACTTCCCCACTCTGTGGAGGACAACCTGGGTAACTGGCAGAGAGATGGTTTTGAATCTTGCAAGAGGCAAGTTGTAAGCGTTGGCTGTAGTATGATGGTTGCGAATCTACCGCGATTCTAGCAAAGGTCCCTCTGTCGAGCACCTTTGCTCCTACATATATGGTGTCTTGTGTAAGATAATTAGGAGGTGCTGCCTGTTAAATAGAAAACTTTAATAATACTGGACAACTTGGTTAGAAGCATATTTCCATACTATTTGGTGCAACCTAATCACGCTCTAACTCTCGACAAGCTACGGACTATTTTCTCAAAGTTGGTTGGTTTTAGTACGAGGTTATACAAGTATATGTCCCATCAAGATTGATATTGCAAGATTCACTACATAATGTCTCATTAAACAGATAATATGCCACCCTCGTGAGCTTTCAGCTCCTAACACAGTCTTCCCAGGCCATGCCTGAAACCTTATGTAAAAATTGATCTCGTGGTTTGGCTTACCAAGCTCATGGTTTATCGAATAGTAAACGAATTGTCATCTATGACGAAGTATCCTGTTGACCCCTATTACGTTGTGTTGTACTGTATTGGCGGTTGATCTTCAATAACCCCCCTTACCTTAAAATATACTTATTAACTACCCCACACAATTCCAACACCACAGAGATCGCCAACCTCGCAGGTCGAGTAATGCTTCAAGGATATCGCCAGTCTTCAAAGGTTCTTTGGTTAGAAAATTGTTGTTGGGATTCTCAGCATGGCGGTCGGCACGCAGGCTCGGCAGGTACGGATGGAGGGTAATCTACGAGCCTGCCAACCACAAGTACTGGAAGCAGCCACCAAGATGTCTTAGAAGTCTGGCGCCACAACAGTAGCTACTGCATAATCGCAGTGAGCGACTCCAGGAAACACGAACACCTCATATCAGCAACCTGTAGGTGGAAGATCATGACGAAGGAAAGGAACAATGTCGTTGGCGTCACCCGTCAGTCAAAGCCCATCGACCTCCGCGATCCATACGATGCAGCTTGGGTAGCGGGCAAATCGATTTTAATAACAGGAGGGGCGAGTGGTTTCGGAGAAGGATTCTTTCGGAAATGGGCAGAGAATGGAGCCAATGTGATTATTGGGGATATCAATGATGTTCGGGGCAAAGCTCTTGTGGAAGAAGTGCGAACTATCACAGGGAACGATAACCTGCACTACGTCCACTGCGATGTGGCAGACTGGCAGTCCCAGGTTGACTTCTTTCGTTCGGCAATCCAACTAAGTCCAAATGGCGGTATTGATGCGGTTGTTGCGAATGCTGGCATGACCGATCCTCAAGCATTATTATTTCAGAATCCGAAAGATCTTGACGCGGAAGAGCCTCCAAAGTATGTGATTGGAACGGAGTGATATGCGTCTATGGTATTCAGTGCTAAAGCAAATCTAGACCAGACTTGCGCGCATACGATGTGAATTTGACTGGTAAGTAAAATACTCTAGCTCTAATCTTTACTTGTTCTCTAACTATTTCTCAGGAGTTATGTATACTACACACCTTGCATTCTTCTACCTTCCTCGAAGCCCTCGATCCAAAAACTATAAGCTTGGAAATGCTACCCCAGGCCCGAATATGCCAGATCGACACATCCTGTTGATTGGATCGATTGCTTCATTCATTCCTATACCGGTCCTGATTCAGTACTGTGTATCAAAACATGGAGTACTTGGCTTATTCCGATCACTGCGCGCAACTTCGTCAGTGCAAGACATAAGAGTCAACTTGATATGCCCATATTATATTGATACGCCTCTCGTAGATGTAAGTGGTCGTATGTTATTAGCGGGAGCACCAACCGGAAAAATTGAAGATGTGGTCGATGCTGGGACAAGATTCATGGCTGATACCCGGATTGTGGGGAGGGCTCTGGCTGTTGGACCCAAGATTCACGTCGATAAGGAAGGAAACCCGCTACTGAAAGGCGAGGGGAAAGAAGTTGCTGTCTACGAAGTGTATGCTCATGACTTTGAGGAGGTGGATGCTTTCACATTACGATTCATAAGTGTGGTGAACAATATGGAGGTAATAAAAGGCTGGGTTGGATGGGCCGGGGATATTGTTGGTGCCTTTACTTATCCTCTCCGAACTTGGTGGCGTGGAGGTGTGTGATCACAAACGCCAAAGGTATACTGACCCAAGGAAATACATCATCTAAATCATTCACAGTCGCTTACCTACCTCCATTCTCTTCTCAGAATATGTGTATCACCATTTTTTACTGGGAGATGTTTAGAGAATGACGCTTCTTCTCGTCCGTATACCTTTTCAGTCGTGCATTTCTATGCATTTTCTGTACAGGTTATCTGTGTTCGTTTCCTCTCTTTCTCTGAATCATTCCACAGACATCGCGGTGTTTATCCACTCATTGCTTCCCAATTCAAAATGGCAATATCCTTATTCCGTTCTACTTTTGTAGATGGAGCGAAACCGATTGGTGGGTTGATATCTGATTTCCAATTTATCCATATTTACCCCCTTTTTAAGCGAGGTACGAAGCAATTCTGAGGCATCGCTCTCTGTATTGAGGGTATCATTACAGCTTCAAGCTTTCAATTCATCTATTCTCGGATATACTATCCGGCTGATCTTTCATGTGCCCAATTGGGAGTATACTTTGATTTGATTTGATTATGTCCCGTTGGAAAGGACCATGTAACCAAATACACATACTTCCCTGAGTTCTATTGTATATCATGAGGTTCGTTCCCATGACCGGCCCGCTCTAGCGGTGTATTCCCAGAACGCAAGCTGCAACAAGCTGCAGTGCTATATAATTGTCTTACCCCAGATTCTGCAATCTAGCATTTCGATCGCCCTCGCACGTTTCCCAAAGCGTTTCACAAAAATAACGTCACAATGCTTTCCATCAAGCTCATCACGCTCGCAGCATTTCTCTCTCTCGCTTCGGCCCAAGATCTGGGAGAGACGGCTTCACTCTGGGGACAGTGTGGAGGACCATGTATATATTCCCCCATCCATCCGCATGTTTCTGATTTGCCATTTGTCTCTTTATTAATACGTTCTTTTCCTAACAGATTGGACGGGACCAACATTATGTCCCTCAGGAAGCGATTGCTCATCTTCCATCTGGTGGTTCTCTCAATGTTTGGCAAAGAAAACGACTTTCGTGCCTGTGGCTACACCGACTACTACGTTTCTCACCACAACTACCGCGTCTTCTGCTGTGCTTCCTACACGGACAGCATGGAGAGTTGCGAGAGCGGATCCTCAGAGAGCGCATATGCCGGCTGTTACGGGAAGTTGAGCAGTGCTTTTGGGTTTATTTTAGTTAACTTTATGCTGGGAATGGAGAATGGAGATTTCGTCAATTAAAGAAACAAGAAACGGCATCTCTCGAAATGACGCGAGATCAGCTCGCACAGACTTCATTATCATTTATATATATAGTCAAACAGATCTCCGTTAGGTAAATGAATTCAAGAGACTTGTTAGGAGTCATCTGTTGGTCACGTTGTTTTGGTGTTTTGGATTTTCCTATCAGAGAAGCTGAGAGTTTGATGGCTTGGGGTTTACCTTTGAAAGTATAAATGGTCTTTGTTTATGGAGAGAACTATAACAGACACAATTACTACATCTTTTCTCTATTGACGTGGTAGTTCCCTCTATTTTGGTTTGTGTTCTCAATGGAGGTTACAACAGTTGGTAGGGGTGTCTGAATAGGAAAGTACGATGATCACTCCTTCAAATTCGATAAGAAAAGACTGGGTTTTCAAC
>Ga0247739_10000791_pt1 | contig 11357 bp, 10 predicted proteins | sample UWRJL058202B2_FD_180943 | JGI IMG/M metagenome (GOLD analysis project Ga0247739, IMG submission 180943) | Plant litter microbial communities from Arlington Agricultural Research Station in Wisconsin, United States - UWRJ-L058-202B-2 | ecosystem: Environmental > Terrestrial > Plant litter >... | reverse complement strand
AATAAGAAATCCTCCTCTCTTTGGTCTGAAAGTTAGTCCATCAAAGAAAATTGAACCGGCAAAATTAGCGACCGTTGCAGAATCGGTTAAAGTAACATGATTGTAGGCATCATGAAATAACGCGCCGTACGATTTACCGGAAATAGAATCAGTAAAATTAATTGCAAAATTTATAAAGCGCAGATTGCTTAGCCTTTTTATCAATTCATCTTGATTACCAGACTCTTTTTTATCTTTATTTTTTTTATTGCCTGATTTAAAAATAGCCAGATTAGAATATCCGTTTTTTTGCACAAACATTTTCAATCCGCCATTTTGGAGTATAAGGTGCTTAATGATAATATCGCCCTTATACAAACTACTGAAATCCAGTGATGCATCAATTAATTCGGCCTGAAGAAAAGGAGTCTGATGTTTCTGATAAAGACTATCTGTAAGTTTTACGTTTGTCAGTGCAAAATTAAAACCAAAACCTCCGCTGAAAGGACGAAATTTAAAATCTTCAATTTCAAGATTTCCATTTAAATTTTCGTTTACAAGATCCTGAACTTTGCGAAAAATCTTTTCCTGGTTGCGATATAGCCAAATTTCTACAGCTCCGAAAAGGAATATGCCACACAACGCAAGTACGCCAACAATTTTTAAGATTTTACCAAACATTATAACAGAAGAGAAGTAACTATGGACGTCGTAATATAGATCAAACTAATTAGATATAGATTGCTCTGAGTAAACATATAATACTATTAATAACGTGCCACAAAACTTATTTTAGTTTACAGGCAACAGATGTTACCATTGCCAATTTCGCTATTCACAGCAAAAAATGCTAGTTTTGCGCACTATTCTGATAAAGAATTCATTGTCGTAAATTATTGCTGAATAATAATGTCACTAAGCGAACAGGAAATATTGCGCAGACAAAAGCGCGAAGAATTAATGCGGATGGGAATTGAGCCCTATCCGACGGAAGAATTTGTGGTGAATGCTTATGCCGCAGATATTAATAAAAACTATGATAATAATAAAATAGATTATAAGCATGTAACTATGGCCGGCCGCCTGATGGGTTTCCGAATCATGGGAAGTGCTGCTTTTGCAGAATTACAGGATAGCACCGACCGGATACAGTTATACTTCCGGCGTGATGATCTTTGTCCGGGTGAAGACAAAACACTTTATAACACGGTATTTAAAAAATTACTGGATATCGGTGATATTATTGGAATAACCGGTTTTGCTTTTACTACGCAAACTGGTGAAATCTCCGTTCATGTTCAGGAATTCAAGATTTTGAACAAATCCCTTCGTCCATTACCTGTTGTAAAAAGGGATGAACAAGGGAATGTTTACGATGGATTTACGGATCCTGAATTACGTTATCGCCAGCGTTATGTAGATCTGATCGTAAATCCGGAAGTACGTGATATTTTCATCAAACGCGCCCGCATTATTACAACCATGCGTGCTTATTTTGATTCAAAAAGCTGGCTCGAGGTAGAAACTCCTGTCTTACAAAGCATGCATGGAGGAGCTGCTGCCAGGCCTTTTGAAACGCATCACAATGCACTGGACATGCCGTTGTTCCTGCGCATTGCTACTGAACTTCATTTAAAGAGGCTGATTGTTGGTGGATTTGAGGGTGTATACGAATTCGGTAAATTGTTCCGTAATGAAGGAATGGACCGTACGCATAATCCGGAATTTACAACAGTAGAGCTATATGTTGCCTACAAAGATTACTTCTGGATGATGCAAATGACCGAAGAAGTTTTGGAACGTGTTGCTATTGCGGTAAACGGAACAACTAAGGCTAAATTCGGCGAAACTGAACTTGATTTTGCAGGTCCATATCCAAGATTGAGTATCACAGATGCCATACATCAGTATACCGGATTGAACGTGGAAGCGCTGGATGAAGATTCCATCCGTGAAACGTGCCGTACATGGGGCATGCAGGTGACTGACAGTATGGGAAAAGGAAAGCTTATTGACGAAATTTTCGGAGAGAAAGTTGAAGAACATATTATTCAGCCTACTTTTATTATTGACCATCCGGTTGAAATGTCTCCTCTCACTAAAAAGCACCGAAGCAAACCTGGAATGGTAGAACGCTTTGAACTTTTTATAAATGGCAGAGAAATTGCCAATGCATATTCTGAGCTGAATGACCCGATAGAACAAAGAGAACGCTTTGAAGATCAGCTGAAACTGAAAGAAAAAGGTGATGACGAAGCAATGGAAATGGACGAGGACTTTTTGCGTTCGCTTGAATATGGTATGCCTCCAACTTCGGGTATTGGTATTGGTATTGATCGCCTTACCATGCTGTTAACCAACAATGTAAGTATTCAGGAAGTTATTTTCTTCCCACAAATGCGTCCTGAGAAAAAACAGGAAATGGCGAAAGACAGTGATTACATTGCTGCTGGTGTACCGGCAGTCTGGATTCCTGCTTTACAAAAAATGAATATTCTTACAATTGAACAGCTTAAAGTTTCTGTTCCAAATAAAATTTTTAATGATTTGGGAGGAATGCGCAAAAAATTGAAAATTGACGAAAAACTGCCTTCACTTGATGATATCAAAAGTTGGGTAGCATAATATTATTGTTATGAAAAATGCCGTAGCGATGCTACGGCATTTTTCAGTTTTTCTGCAAAAAAAATATAATTATATCTTTTTTACCTGCACAGCGTTAAGACCTTTTTTTCCTTCAACGACCTCATATTCAACCTGGTCATTCTCGCGGATGGTAAGCCCTCCCAATCCTGTCACATGGACAAAGATGTCTCTGTTTGTGTCGTCTTCAACGATGAAGCCGTATCCCTTAGCTTCATTGAAAAATTTTACAGTACCTGTTGGCATAATGTTGTAAATAAAAAAATTAAATAAGGTGAAAACATTTCGGAATTGCAGCCCGTTCTTATATTTTGCCCCAATCGCTTTTACCAAATAATTGAGGGAGGCTCAACGAATTGACAAAAGAAATTTTGGCAATTTTCATCAAGACATCCTAATAATAATGAACTACTTACAAATTCTTCAATCACAAAGAAACAAAAATTGTTTGTAAAACAATTTATTTGGTTAAATAATTTGAAAATTTACGAGTTAACGGTAATTTGCTGTTTTATATACGTTTATATAAAATTTGGCGTTGAGTTGCAATTGGCAGTTAATATTGCTAAATATGAGGTAATTATTGAAAAAGGATATGAACAGACTTCGTTATTACGTAGAGGATCAAATTTTTGGTGTGTGTACGAAGTTGGGAGAAAAACTTAATTTTCCTGCCAGTAGTATTCGGCTATACTTCATTTATGCCACATTTATGACATTTGGCTCACCCATTATTCTATATCTAGTACTGGCATTCTGGATGGAGCTACGCCAACACTGGAGAAGGCACAACAGCCCTACAATTTGGGAATTGTAGGGAATTTAAGCTTGGTAAGCTGTGTAAAACGATGTTTTCCCAAAACAAAATATTCCCAGACAATACTTCGATAATAAAGCGGTGCTCTGTAAAAATTACGCTTCTGTCCTTTTGTTAAGGATGGTATCATTACATAAAATGCAAAATGCGCTTTTAAAATGGCAAATACGTCCGGCCAGGCACCGGTAGCCATAAAACGCGCACTTGAAATACCATCCAGAATAAGTCTGAAAATCACTGTTTTCCAGCGTCGTCCTTTCGGCAAATTCTTAAAAAGCATTACCAGGTTATTTCTATAATTCAGAAAAGTCTTTTTGGGATTGGATTTATGCAATGTACCGCCTCCTACATGATAGACTTTTGATTTTCCGGAATAGGTAATCCTGTAACCCATATTGAGTAAACGCCAACATAAGTCAATTTCTTCCATGTGTGCAAAAAAGCGTTCATCAAAACCATTTGCTTTATGAAATGCTTCTGATCTGACAAATAAACAAGCTCCGGTTGCCCAAAAAACATCCCGTTCATCGTCATATTGGCCCAGATCTTCTTCTCTGGTATCAAAAATACGTCCTCTGCAAAAAGGATATCCAAGGTAATCCATGTATCCACCTGCCGCACCTGCATATTCAAAGTGAGTCCTGAGATCGTAAGCAAGAATTTTTGGCTGACAAGCTGCTATTTTACTATCTGATTCCATAAAAGCAATAACGGGCTCAATCCAGCCCGTTGTCACTTCAATATCAGAATTCAAAAGAACATAGTATTGAGAACTAATTTGCCTCAGCGCTTCATTATATCCACCTGCATAACCTTTGTTTTCAGGAATGCAAAGAGTTTTTACAGTAGGATAATTTTCCTGCAGCCATTCAATAGAATGGTCAGAAGAGGCATTATCGGCAACCCATATTTCGTATCCTGACGAATGGCTTAAAACATTTGGCAGAAATTTTTCAAGGTGATGCCTGCCATTATAATTAAGAATAACTATTGCAACATTAGGATTCATGAATAATAGATTATTTCATAAATCCGCCCAAATCCAAACCGGGAATGTTTGGAAGAACCCCGTCAGTTGCTTTTTGAAGATGTTCCTTAATTCTAGGCTCTACCTGATCAAATGCTTTATTGACTGCTGCAATAATCAAATCCTGAAGCATTTCTTTGTCATCAGGATTAATAAGATCTTTATCAATATCAAGGCGTATCAAACTTTTTTGACCATTTATAGTTGCCTTAACCATACCTCCTCCGGATTCAGCAGTTTCAATAATAGTTGCCAGGCTATCCTGAGCTTCTTTCATTTTGGACTGAAGGTCTTTCATTTTACCCATCAGGCCCATCATATCTCCCATGTTTCCAAACATATCTCTCTTATTAAATTATTCCCTTATAAAACTAAAATTATGATAATGGTTCCTAGCGTAGAAGCATAAAAGTACCACTTTTATCTACTTTTTGATTGATATCATCAACAAAACTGACTTTATAAACATAAAATCCAACCGGGGCATTTTCTCCATTAATATTTCCATCCCAGCCTACCGTAATATCATCTGAATGGAATACAGTTTCTCCCCATCTGTTTAAAACTGAAAAACTAAAAGATTGCAGTTGCGCCGATTTTGCTAGTAATTCATCGTTTAAACCATCTCCGTTTGGAGAAAAAGCATCAGGTACAAAAACTCCTGCATTCCTCTTGTAATCAACAATATTTGAAAAACTCTGAAAATTACTACTGGAAGAATTGGCCCGAACCTGGAATGTGTACTGCAAGCTACTTTGCTTATTCAAAATTGGCATAAAATTATTATTCAGCTCTCTGCCAATTTCCTCGTTTGATCCGTTATTTCCTTTTTGAAGAACATCATATGAGGCAATAGCATCTAAAAATGGTTTTTGCGTTGTCCATGTAAAAGAAGACAAATCATTTTTAAGCATAATGGTACAAATAGGCTCAGTTGGAGGCAATTTCTGACCACATGAATTTTGATAAGTTAGCCTGTAACAATACGACATTTCATTTGCTTTTACATCAATATCAGTATACTGGCTTTCGTTATAGAGTGTTGTAATTTTCTTGAAAGTAGTAGTTCCCGTTTCTGCTTTTTCAATAGAAAGGTCATAAGTACTATTTCCACCAGCTCCCGGAACAACGGCACTAATAGTTACATTATTATTTCCGTTAACCGTTACAGACGCCTTTTCAATCGCTATTGAAGCAGAAACCTCAGCTTTAATACCTACCGGAGCCGAGGTAGAAGTTGCTCCTTTTGTTTTGGCAATTAACTGATACTCAGAATAAGTTCCGCATTCTACATCTTCATCTGTGTAAGTAATATCATTAATAGATGTGGATGTTTTAATAATTGTACCGTCCCGTAACAAATTGTATTCTGTAAACCCATCAGGATTACCATATTTATTCCAGGATAATATAGTTTTGCCATTTTCTGATTTACCGGAAAGCGTCATACTTGTTATTGGAGTGGTTTCAAGCTGACTGTTACATAAGTCTTTAGAAGATAGCCGTATTTGGTAAGACTGATTCTTATTTAACCCTTTGATCTCATAAGGCTGCAAACCGCCGGATGACCGGGACCCATGGGTTACATAAGAATTTCCGCTTGTATTATATTGAATAGAGGTAGGTATTGAGGTAAGGCCCTGATAGTTAATCCTGATTGTTCCTAATCCTGTCATTTCCACAGATTCAATCCCAATGTTGCTTAATTGCGCCTGCTGAAATGAAACTTGCACGGTTAATGGGCTACCTTCAGTACAGACCTTATTAGAAGTATAAATACCTTTTACAGTAATTATTGGACTGGTTGCTGTATTTGCATAATTATGCTCCAAAGTCAAACTATCTCCTTTCTTCCAAATTTCAGTAGTACCATCACCCCATTTGATCTCATGCTGATCGTAAACAGCCAAATAAAAATCATTCGTTAATATCAATTTTATTTTACCTCCTCCACATGATGAATATTGTAAATTAACCGGACGGGTTTCATAAACCTTTACTTGTTTGCATAGGGAAAATGCACCTGTAGAAACAGCACCATATTGCAATATAGTATACTCACCCGACCACACATAAGTATAAGAGGGATAATTAGCATAAGTAGGATTCTGTGATGCCCTGTCATATTCAGCATTATAACCTACGATGGAAGTATTAGGTACTTTGTTTGTGATTTTCACGGTTAATGGAGCGCATCCTTCAATTGGAGTAATATCAAAATTTCCTCCGCCAACATTACACAAACCCTGAGCAGAAACACCTGAAGAAGCAAATAGAAAAAGAGAAATAATATGTGTTAAGTATATTTTTAATTTCATAAGAGGACGTTTAATCTAAACACTTTTTAATCTTCAACTTTAAGATTAGAGGTACAAATTTAAATATTATAATTTTATGACTTACCCGCGACTTTTAAAACGTGCATAATTACAAACTATTTTCCCTGAAGAAAGCAATTGACTAAAATAGTGCTAAAATTCTATAAGTGAGGCAATTATAATCATTATAAAATAAAAATAATTGGTATTATCTTATTAATAAAAAACTGCCGGTTTTCGATATAGGCTGGTTTGAGATATTAACAGTATCAATTTTATAAATGTAATAGTCTGCTGGTGCAGGCTTCCCGTTAATTTCACCATTCCAGCTATTACCCGTATCCTTTGATTGAAAAATTACAGCTCCCCAACGATTATAAATTAACATTTGGAATGAAGAAATAAAATAACTCTTTACCTCAAATCTTTCATTAATACCATCTCCATTAGGCGTAAAAGCATCCGGGATTAAAATAATCGCATTTCTTTCAATGCTGATCACGTTAGAATAGCTTAATAAATTGCCACTGGAGGAATATGCTTTTATTTTGAATGAAAAAGCAGATTGTGTATTTAAATCAAGTACATGGTTAAGACTCAATTGCTTGGGTAATTCGTCTGTTATTTTGCCGTTCATATCCATTTGAACAAGGTCATAAGAAGCTACATCGGCTATAAAAGGTGACCCGCCATCCCATGTTATTTCCTGAATATTATTTTTTAGTAATATAGAACATACCGGTTCACTGAAAGCAGGAGAACTTTGCTTACATGCATTTTCATAATTAAACCGATAACAATAAGATTTTTCAGCAGTATTAACATTCCTGTCCTCAAATACCAGATTTTCATTAGCAGAACCTGAAATTTTTTGAAAATCCAAACTTCCTGCAACGGCTCTCTCTACGATTAAATTGTAAGTACTTGTAAGTCCTTCACCGGAAAGATCTACTGTGGATACGATTAGGTTATCACTTTCAACTGATACACTTGCCTTTTTTATTATTTCCGGAGGTGATGATTTTGGCGAAATATTGATTGGGGCAGAATAAGAACGGACATCATTTTCAACGATTGCTACAATTTCATATTTATAACTTTTCCCACATTCTACGCCGCTGTCAAGAAAAGTAAGAAGATCCGAAGTAGTGAAAATTACTTTATCATCCCGTTTTAATTGGTATTGCAAAAGATTTCCGGAACCACTATATTTTTCCCATACCAACGAATTTGTTTCATCCAGGGTAAATTTTCCTTCACTCATTATTACGCTATTTACAACAGCGCTTTCAATCGGGTTATCGCAAAAGTCTTTTGAAATCAATTTGAATTTATAAATCTGGTCAGGATTAAGATTTTCTATTACAGCCGACTGAAGACCACCCAATTTTCCTGCTTTTTTGGTTGTAACGAACTGACCATCACCCTTATCAATAAAAAGCTCTGTTTCTACTTCATCTATTCCTTGATATACCAGTTTTGCTTTTCCGTCTGCAGACATTTCAACGCTGCTTATTTTTATTTTTTCAAGTGACGGAGGTGCGGATTGGCTGGAAAGAATCGTAGATTTTAAATCTGACCCGCATAATCCGGCAGTATATTTTCCACGAAGAGTAATAGCAGGTATAACGCTGTTTGCAGGATATTTATGATCAAAGATAATAGGATCACCATTTTTCCAGGAAGTTACCGGCGATCCATCACCCCAGTTTATTTCAATCTGATTATAAGCTTTGGCAACACTGTCTATTACCAATGTCAATCTGACGCGTCCGTTTTGACATGATACCAATTCTGCGTTGGGGGCTCTTGTTTCAAAAACAGTTACATCTTTACACAAACTAAATCCTGTTCCTTCCGCACTGCCAAACTGAAATATAGTGTAGGTTCCTGCACTTTGATACGTGTAAGACGAGTCCTTTGAGAAATCATTTGTTGCAGGAAACGTCGTTTGATTTTTATTAAAATTGTAAACATAGCCAAGACTTTGAGCCTTAGAAATTTGGTTTTGAATTTTAACAGTTAAAGGTGCACAACCTTGCGATGGCGTAACTATAAAACCACCGGTTGTTCCGCAAAAACCCTGCGCAAAAACGTTTGCTGAAAGCAACAACTGACCCGCTAAAAATACAATAAGTAGTTTTATTTTCATTAACACATTTTAGTTACTTCTACGCTTACTTCATCCTTATTACTCACTTTTGAAACGCATTCACTTAATCCTTTGTTTTCCTTATTACAAATCCAAAAATAGAACTTTTCCATATTTAGACTGTACCTTTGCATTCTAAAACGTGATTTTGTGTAAAACTATTTTTCATCAACCCAATTAATGAATAATAACGGTAATACAATTGTGTTAGATACCATCGAAGAAGCAATAGAAGCGATACGTAATGGTGAACTGATCATTGTCGTCGACGACGAAGATCGTGAAAATGAAGGTGACTTTGTATGCGCGGCTGAATTAGTAACTCCTGAAATTGTTAATTTCATGGCCCGTGAAGGTCGTGGTTTGATATGTGTTCCCATTACCGAAGAGCGTTGTGCCGAATTGGAACTGGAAATGATGGTTGGCAACAACACAGCATTGCATGAAACAGCGTTTACAGTTTCGGTAGATTTACTCGGAAACGGATGTACTACAGGAATTTCGGCGAGTGATCGTGCCAAAACAATTCTGGCGCTGGTGAATCCTGCAACAAAATCTACAGACTTAGGTCGTCCCGGACATATTTTCCCATTAAAAGCGAAAAAAGGCGGTGTTTTACGTCGTACAGGCCATACCGAAGCGGCAATAGATTTTCCCCGGCTTGCAGGTTTGTCTCCGGCTGGTGTGTTAGTAGAAATTTTGAATGAAGATGGCTCTATGGCCAGACTTCCGGAACTACGTGAACTTGCAAACCGCCTGAACTTAAAACTGGTAAGTATTAAGGATCTGATTGAATATAGATTACGTGAAGAATCCCTGATCAAAAGGGAAATTGGCGTTGATATGCCTACCAATTGGGGGCATTTTGACTTGATCGCTTATCGTCAGATTAATACCGGTGACTTGCACCTTGCATTGGTAAAAGGAACCTGGGAAAAAGATGAGCCTGTTTTAGTTCGTGTTCACTCTTCCTGTATGACAGGAGATATTTTCGGGTCGTGTCGTTGTGACTGTGGTCCTCAGCTGCATGCAGCGATGGATATGGTTAATGAAGCTGGTAAAGGAGTAATTGTATATATGAACCAGGAAGGACGCGGAATTGGATTATTAAATAAACTCAGAGCCTACAAATTGCAGGAAATGGGTCGTGATACAGTTGAAGCAAATCTGGAATTAGGCTTTACAAGTGATGAACGGGACTATGGTGTGGGAGCTCAAATCCTGCGCGATCTTGAAGTTTCTAAAATCAAACTGATTACCAATAATCCTAAAAAGCGTGCTGGTCTGATCGGATATGGCTTGGAAATCGTTGATTCAGTTTCGATAGAAATAGCCTCTAATCCGTACAATGAGAATTATCTGATAACGAAACGGGATAAAATGGGTCACAACCTGAGTAACCTAACATTTCCAACTAACAAAGGATGATGCGGGTTCAAATTGCAACTAAAAATGATATTTTAAAATGTCGCAGAGCCATACAGGCCCTGCGGCCTTTGTTAACAGACGATATTTATTTAGACGTTGCACTCAAAACACTGGCAGATAATCGTCAGTTTATTTTCATTGAAGAAAATGAAGAAGCCGCTGCCGTAGCCGTTTTTGAAACCGGTTATAATTTATTTCGTGGCAAATATATTTATATAGATGACCTTTCTACACTTGCTGAACACCGCGGCAAAGGGTACGCCGGAGTTCTGCTGGACTGGATTATCGACTTTGCTAAAAATGAAAACTTCGATGAAATACATCTTGATTCAGGTGTGAATGATGCACGTTCGAATGCGCACCGGCTTTATCTTAACAAACGCTTTCAAATTAGCAGTTTGCATTTTGTTACAAAAGTTTAGACTTTTCAAATTTTCGAACCCTTCTTTAAGGGCCTTTTTTTTAAACAGCACTATTTAGTTGAATGAATATTCATCAGATTTTTGAGGCATTTAATACTTTACGCGTACTTGTAATTGGTGATGTGATGCTCGACTCCTACGTTTGGGGAAAAGTTGAACGGATTTCACCTGAGGCACCGGTTCCGGTTGTTAATGTAAATAAGCGGGAATATCGCTTAGGAGGAGCAGGCAATGTACTTTTAAATGTTCAGGCATTAGGAGCAGAAGCTATTATTTGTACAGTAATAGGAACCGATAGTTCAGGAGATCTGCTGGAAAACAGTTTGATTGAAAAAGGATTAAACTGCGAAGGTCTGATCCGCAGTAATGACAGGATTACAACGATTAAGGAAAGAATTATTGCCGGCTCCCAACAAGTAGTTCGCATTGATACAGAAACTGATAAACCAATTCACCATCAAGAAAGTGAACGTTTAATCAATAAAGTGAAAGAACTGATCCCTTCCTGTGACGTTATTATTTTTGAAGATTATGACAAAGGCGTACTCACCACTGAATCGATAGCTGCAAT
>Ga0247739_10000790_pt1 | contig 11359 bp, 10 predicted proteins | sample UWRJL058202B2_FD_180943 | JGI IMG/M metagenome (GOLD analysis project Ga0247739, IMG submission 180943) | Plant litter microbial communities from Arlington Agricultural Research Station in Wisconsin, United States - UWRJ-L058-202B-2 | ecosystem: Environmental > Terrestrial > Plant litter >... | reverse complement strand
AATCATCAAGTGCTTTCAGGGTTTCTTCAACCGGGGTATTACCGTCAAAACCGTGCAGGTGGTAAACATCTATATGGTCGGTTTTAAGGCGGCGTAAGCTGGCCTCGGCCTGCTCCAGTAAATGAAAGCGCGACGAGCCAAAGTCGTTAGGTCCATCGCCCATAGGGAAGGTGGCCTTGGTAGAGATTAATACCTGATTGCGCAACCCTTCTAGCGCCTGGCCTAATATTTCTTCGGACATACCCTGAGAATAGATATTGGCTGTATCAAAAAAGTTTACACCGGCATCGAGGCACAGGTTTATGAGTTGTTTGGCTTCGTCTACCTGGGTACTGCCCCAAGCTTTAAAAAACTCGTTACCGCCGCCAAATGTTGCCGTACCAAAGCTTAGCACCGGCACGTGTAACCCCGATGCGCCTAATTGTCTGTATTCCATTGTTTGTAGTTTGCTTTTAATAGTGTCAAAGTAACACGATGTTTTGTAAATGTTTGTCAGATGTATTTCAAGATATACATCCATATTGTTACATAGCCATAATTAATACAACACATTATATGCCTGACCATATAATCTGCCATCCAATTTTTCAGGAGTATTTCCGAATCGAAGCATTAGCCTGTTTCTCCGTAAAACAGGTTTGTGATTTAGTACCGAATTTGCATGGTGTAATCTGGCCGAATCCTTCGAGGATGATTTAACTTTTTGTGCCCATGCTTGTTCATCGGCATTTACTTTTGATATATCAAAGGCTGAGACTATCTTACTTTTCTTTGCCAATATCTTAAACATTAGCTGATGCTTTTGCCTCGGATCGGTTACTATATCTTCTACACCATCATACCATTTCTCCCTCCAAACCTGGTTGCCAGTCATAACAAATACATCCTTGTTTGAATTATTGACAACTTTGAAAACAATAACGTCTTTAGGCCCATATATTTCTTTAGCCCTTATCATATTAACCTGAATAGCATTTCTTAAAGACTGCTGTGGGTTATATAAGCCCAACGACAAGATGGCATAGGTAATAAGTGTTTTTATGTCAAAGTGAAGATACAAAAAAAGCCATCCTGCGCGCAGCAAGGATGGCTATAAAAAACTATGAACTAAATATTATTTGTGGTTATTCGGCTTCAACAGCTAAGTCCTCGCCCGATACCACTTCCTTGATCTTGTTTTCCAGTTCTTCGGCTAGTTCTGGGTTATCCATAATGAGTTGTTTAACCGCATCACGACCCTGACCTAAGCGGCTGTCGCCGTAGCTAAACCATGAGCCTGCTTTTTTAATGATGTTGTGCTCAACACCCAAGTCAATAATCTCACCGGCTTTAGAGATACCTTCGCCAAACATAATATCAAACTCGGCCAAACGGAACGGAGGCGCAACCTTGTTCTTAACAATTTTTACCTTCACACGGTTACCCGATACTTCATCGCTGTCTTTAATTTGCGATATACGGCGTACATCCAAACGTACCGAAGCGTAAAATTTAAGGGCATTACCACCTGTAGTGGTTTCGGGGTTACCAAACATAACGCCAATTTTATCGCGTAACTGGTTAATGAAGATACAGCAGCATCCGGTTTTGCTAATGGTGCCGGTAAGCTTACGCAACGCCTGCGACATTAAACGGGCATGTAAACCCATTTTCGAATCGCCCATTTCGCCTTCAATCTCAGCTTTAGGTACCAGTGCGGCAACCGAGTCAATAACTAATATATCAATAGCACCCGAACGGATCAGGTTGTCGGCAATTTCTAAAGCCTGCTCGCCGTTGTCGGGTTGCGATATCAGCAGGTTCTCTACGTCAACACCCAGTTTTTGGGCATAAAAACGGTCGAACGCGTGCTCGGCATCAATAAAGGCTGCAATGCCACCTTTCTTTTGCGCCTCGGCAATGGCATGTATAGCCAATGTGGTTTTACCTGATGATTCCGGACCGTAAATTTCAATAACACGGCCTTTAGGTAAACCGCCTACACCCAAAGCCAAATCAAGTGTAAGGGAACCGGTTGGGATAACTTCAATAGGCTCAATTGTGGTATCGCCCAGTTTCATGATGGTACCTTTACCGTATGATTTTTCCAGCTTATCAAGGGTAAGCTGCAATGCTTTCAGTTTATCTGCGTTTACGTTGCTCATCTCGTTTATTTTCTAAAACAAATATAAAGTTATTTATTTGAATACTAAAAATTTTAGTAAAAATATTTTTTAGTGCAAGTAAAGGTAAGCATCTGTGTGTTTATAATGGTGTGAGTAAATATAACACGCTGGTAAATAGTTCACAATACAGGATCAGTAATTAAACACCACATCAATGCCATTGCTCACATACTGTCATATATGCGATGCAATATGCTTTAATTAATGCGCTTAAATTCCTATTTTACACACATGCCAAACCGTATCGTCCTCTTTATGAGTTTTTTGTTTTTTGCTGCTGTGTTTACCAGCTGCAGTAAAAGCGGCCCCGAGGCAGTAGACAGAAAAGACTCTACTGTTGCACTTGACATAAGCACCTACAAAATAGAACTGCTGAGCGGCCTGAAACAAAAAGACACGGTAGGAAATCCGCTTAAAAACCCCATCAGGGTTAAGGCCTATAAAAACGGCGAACCTTATGAGTATGCTACAATTAAGTATGTTAGTTCGGGTGGTTGTTCGCGCAACAGCTCTTCGGGCGATTTTGCGGGTAGCAAAGGCGAGTTCAATTATACCTGGTATTTGAACGAAAAAACAGGCACACAAACTTTACGCATAATATTGTGTGATGTATACGGAGCCCCGGCAGATTCGGTACAGGTTACTGCAACAGCTTTGGCGGCTACAGGCAATGGCTTTTATACAGGGGCTTGCAGTATAGGCGCAATTGCGCATGATCAGACAGCGGTATTTAGTAAGCTTAAATCGGGCCGCATAATTGCCTTGTTCTTGCAAGGGGACTCCTATTTGTTTTCTGACGATAACGGTGTAAGTTGGAATCTTAGAAAACCTGTAATGTATGTACTTCCTACTAAAATGGTGGTGGCACCCAACGGCGACCTGTACATGCTGGCAACTACCCTTGCAGTAAATACAAATAATTACATATATGTATCTAAGGATGAAGGTAATACATGGAAGCAGTTTTTGAAAATTGATTACAAAGAGAAATTTGCAGATATGATATTTACCCGCGAAGGGAGAATTATTTACACCACAAACCTGAATAAAGTAGCAATATCGGCCGATGAGGGCAAAACCTGGCAGGTTAATTTTGTTTATCCCTCACAATATGATAACTCATTTTCAAATATAACCCAGATTGCAAATGGGAGCATACTCATGGTGGGTAATCAGGGGTCGCTGCTAAGATCCGACAATCTGGGGCAGACTTGGAAAGTGGTGACTGATAATGCCCTGGTTGATCCCACCGCGCGATACACTTTCGAGTCTAACAACTCCATTTATGCAGATAGCAAAGGCGATACCTACATTGGCCGCGGCGCTTATTTACCTGGTATTTATAAGCTTAATGCCGATAATAATACTACACAGCGGCAGGACGTTAATGCTTATTTTGAACAGTATAAGCCGGTGTTAAGAATAAGCCAGCAAAAAGATGGATATTACTATTTTCTGGTTAGTGGCTGGGGCTTAAATCGCACCAAAAATTTTATAAACAGCGAATGGGTAAGCAGTAAGCAAAAATGGCTGGTAGATTACATTGTTGCAGATAATAACAACCTGATAGTTGCAGATACCGAAACCGGACTTATTTACTACAAGAAACAATAAAAAAACAGCCCCGCACCTTTTAAACATTTTCTTTATTTTAGAGGCATGCCTAACCGTATCATACTGCTTATTACACTTTTGTTTACCATTGCTTTTGCAGGGTGTAATAAAAATAATTCCGATCCGGAAAAAGAACCCAAAGACAGCATTTACAAGATCGAAGTGTATAGCGGCCTTAACCAAACAGATACAGCCGGGCATATACTCAAAGAATACATCAGGACAAAGGTTTATAAAAATGGCCGGCCTTATGGCAATTCTAAAATACGATTTATTGGGTCGGGTTGTACGGGTGATTATGCAGCATATTCTGCCAATTCGGCTGCGGGCCAAAACGTTTACAATTGGTTTTTAAATGAAAAACCAGGTGTGCAAACCCTCCGGATTATTTTGTGCGACTCTGTTGACAACCCTCTCGACTCCATCAGGATCACAGCAACTGCTATAGCGCCTTCGGGCAATGGGTTGCAACTAGGGGCCTGTAGTGTAGGTTCCGAGATCAGCCCTGATAAGACGCTTTTCTTTAAACTAAGATCGGGGCGAATTTTATCTTTATATCATAACAGAGAAGACTCTTATTACTATTCTGACGATAACGGATTAAGCTGGAATTTAAAAATACCCGTTCCAAATACCTTTCCTAAAAACTTTGCTGTGGCCCCTAATGGAGATGTGTATATGTTTACGCAGTCCGTCACCGAAAATTTTATCTATAAATCAAAGGATGAGGGTAGTACCTGGGTGCAGATTTACAAGGTTATGAAGATATATACACCCATGAGCGCCGTTGAGTATTTGCCCAGTGGAAAGCTTATTTTTATGAAAGGTTACGGAAGGTTTAACCTATCTGAAGACGATGGGGAAACATGGAGAGAAAGCAGTATAGCAACATCCCATCCGGGTCCGTTTACGGTGATCGAAACCAGGAAAGGTGATATTTACTTAGTTGCCCGCGGCGATGGTTTGTTCAAATCGTCAGACGGTGGACTTAGCTGGAAAGATCTAAGTAAAATTAATTTACAGCAGGGGAGTACTTATTTAACAGTAAAGGAGCAATATAGCTCTATCCTGCTCGATAATAAAAATGACATTTATGTCGGCCGCGACAATGAACAACCCGGTATATGCAAAATAAATGAAGCCAGTAATACAGCGCAGCTCACGACATTTAATGGCGATATTTTTTCATCTCTTATAAGCGTTACCAGGTTAACACAGGCCCCAAATGGTTATTATTATTTCTTTATAGCATTAAAAGGGATATACCGTACCAAAGACTTTGTGAATTACGAGCTGATAAAAAAGGAAAAAGGCTACCAGGTAAGAGATTTTATTATTGCCAACAATAATAACGTGATAATTGCCAACGGCGATTATGGACATATTTATTATATGAAGCAGTGATTTTGAACATAAACTTTAACTTGCTTTCCTTATTTAAACACATGCCAAACCACATCATTTTCTTAGCCGGTATTTTGCTTTGCATTATTTGGGGCGGATGCCAAAAAAGTGCTTCTGATGAGGTGGATAAGGTGGCAATTGCCGATTCGCTTAAAAAACCCACCTACAAAATTGAACTGCTGGGCGGCCTTAATCAGTCAGATACGGCAGGGCATCAACTTAAAAATGATATTAAGCTTAAGGTTTATAAAAATGGCTTGCCCTTTGCTAGCTCAAGGGTAAAATATATTGGTACAGGTTGTACAGGGCAATACACAGATGGGCAATATGTAGTTGATAGTGGACCCACCGCAGGCGAAAGCAACTACAGATGGAGCTTAAGTGAAATACCGGGCGTACAAACCTTGCGAATTATACTATGTGATTTAAAGAATAATCCGTTAGATTCTGTCCAGATCACGGCAACTGCAATAGCACCTGCGGGCAATGGCTTTCATGTATCGGCTTGCAGTACCGGGGCCGAGGTCGACCGGGCAAAGGTTATATTTTGCAAGCTTAAGTCGGGGCGTATTATATCATTATACAGTGGCGCTGCCGATGATTACATGTACTCAGATGATAACGGACTTAGCTGGCGTAATAAAACACCTGTAAAACTGGTTTTTCCACGCAAAATTGTAGCTGCACCCAATGGCGATGTTTACATGTTGGCTGATGCCATTGTTAACGATTATATATACCGTTCAAAAGACGAGGGTGATACCTGGCAGGAGGTTTTTAAAAGTGATATAAATGAGGAGCTTGAAGATATTGGCTTTGCCCCTGAAGGGAAAATAGTTTGCACTACAAGAGGTACTAAGGTGCTTGTTTCGGCCAATGAGGGTAAAACATGGCAAAGAGATAATGTTTATCCTATCCGTGCTAACATTGCAGCTTCGTATATAACCACAACAGCAAGTGGTAAAATATTTATGATCGGCAATCAGGGGAGCATTTATCAATCTGTTGATTTTGGAATAACCTGGACGGTTTTGAAAGAAAGCCAATTATTTGAACCGTTTGAGAGCTATGGGTTGGGGGCTATAACCTCGATATATAAGGATAATAAGGAGGATGTTTACATAGGGCGCACTTTTCCTGTACCTGGTATTTACAAGCTAAATGCAGGTTACACCGCCGCAAAAAGGTTAAACTTTGGCGATGATATTTTTGAGAACTTTAAAGGCATATTAAAAATAAGTTTGCAAAAAGACGGCTATTACTATTTCTATATCATGCTAAAAGGTTTGTACCGCACAAAAGAGTTTGTAACCTATGAAGATCTAAGCAAAAAATACAAGCTGGATGTTATAGATTACATTGTTGCCGATAACAATAACCTGATAGTTGCCAATGGCCAGTATGGTAAAATTTACTACCTGAAGCAGTAAGCTGATTTTCAGATCCGCCCTCAACTATTCATGCTGCTCAACTTATTGAACCTTAATTATTCAGAATAAATCTAAATAGCATTTGCCTGAAGCATCTTTCCCAAATAGGCGTTAAATTTCGTAGCTTCGCGGCGTTCACTCTGTATAGAGTCCCCGAACCAAACTATTGTTCATTTTTTACCTTAAAATCAATCAAATGGCTTTTGATTTAGATATGATTAAAAAGGTTTATGAGCGTTACGGAAGTCGTATTGCAGCGGCCCGTCAGGCTACCGGTAAACCTTTAACTTTAACTGAGAAAATTTTGTATGCCCACCTTACTGAAGGCGATGCTCAGGCAACCTATCAGCGTGGTGTTGACTATGTTGACTTTGCGCCCGATCGTGTGGCTATGCAAGATGCAACAGCGCAAATGGCATTACTGCAGTTTATGCAGGCTGGTCGTCCGCAGGTGGCAGTACCTTCAACCGTACATTGCGATCACTTAATTCAAGCCAAAATTGGTGCGGTAGAAGATTTAAATACAGCAAAAGACATTAACAGCGAAGTTTACGACTTCCTTTCATCGGTATCTGATAAATACGGTCTGGGTTTCTGGAAACCGGGTGCAGGTATCATTCACCAGGTAGTGTTAGAAAACTACGCTTTCCCGGGTGGTATGATGATTGGTACCGACTCACACACACCTAATGCAGGTGGTTTGGGTATGGTTGCCATTGGTGTTGGCGGTGCCGATGCTTGTGACGTTATGGCCGGCTTACCATGGGAGCTTAAATTCCCTAAAATATTAGGTGTTAAATTAACGGGCAAGCTTTCGGGCTGGACCTCGGCTAAAGACGTTATTTTACGTGTTGCCGGTATCCTTACCGTAAAAGGTGGTACTGGTTACATTGTGGAGTACTTTGGCGAAGGTGCTGAGTCTTTATCAGCAACCGGTAAAGGTACCATCTGTAACATGGGTGCCGAAATTGGTGCAACCACTTCAATCTTCGGTTACGGAGAGAAAGCTGGTGCTTACCTGCGTGGTACCGAGCGTGCCGATATTGCCGACATGGCCGATGCCATTGCCGAGCACTTAACCGGTGACCCTGAGGTTTACGCTAACCCTGAGCAATACTTTGACCAGGTTATCGAAATTAACCTGACCGAGCTTGAGCCACACATCAACGGTCCGTTTACTCCGGATTTGGCCTGGCCTCTTTCTAAGTTTGCTACCGCTGTTATTGAAAACGGCTGGCCAACTGCTTTAGAGGTAGGTTTGATTGGTTCATGTACCAACTCATCATACGAAGATATTAGCCGTGCGGCATCAATTGCCAAACAAGCTACCGATAAAGGCTTAAAAACTAAAGCCGAATACACTGTAACTCCTGGTTCTGAATTAGTACGTTACACTGTTGAGCGCGATGGTTACTTAAACACTTTCGAGCAAATTGGTGGTGTGGTATTAGCTAATGCTTGTGGTCCTTGTATCGGTCAGTGGTCACGCCATACCGACGATCCAACCCGTAAAAATTCTATCATCACGTCGTTTAACCGTAACTTTGCTAAACGCCAGGATGGTAACCCTAATACACACGCTTTCGTAGCATCTCCTGAGATTGTTACTGCGTTTGCTATTGCGGGCGATTTAACCTTTAACCCAATCACCGATACGTTAACCAACGAAGCTGGTGAGCAAGTTAAATTAGACGAGCCATTAGGTATTGAATTACCAATTAAAGGTTTTGCGGTTGAAGATGCCGGTTACCAGGCCCCAGCCGAAGACGGCAGCCAGGTACAGGTAGCTGTTGATCCAAAATCATCACGCTTACAACTGTTAGAGCCGTTTACCCCATGGGAAGGTACCGACATTAAAGACCTGCGCTTGTTAATTAAAGCTAAAGGTAAATGTACTACCGACCACATTTCGATGGCTGGTCCATGGTTAAAGTTCCGTGGTCACTTAGACAACATCAGCAACAACATGCTGATCGGTGCTATCAACTACTTTAACAATACTTCCGACAGCGTTAAAAACGAACTGACCGGCGAATACGGTCCGGTTCCGGCTACCCAGCGCGATTACAAAGCAAACGGTATCGGATCGATCGTAGTGGGCGACGAAAACTATGGCGAAGGTTCATCACGTGAGCACGCAGCTATGGAGCCTCGTCACTTAGGTGTTCGTGCTATCCTGGTAAAATCATTTGCCCGTATCCACGAAACCAACCTTAAAAAACAAGGTATGTTGGGTATCACCTTTGCTGACAATGCCGATTACGACAAAGTTCAGGAAGATGACCGTATTGACATTTTAGGTTTAACCGAATTTGCCCCGGGCAAACAGTTAACCGTAGTGTTACACCACGCCGATGGTACCGAAGATTCGTTCCCGGTTAACCATACTTACAACGCTCAGCAAATTGAGTGGTTTAAGGCAGGTGGTGCGTTAAACATCATCCGTAAGCAACAAGCTGGTAAATAATCAGTAAGATTAGGAGACACAAAGTATTGTGTCTCTACAGAAATAAAAAACGCCATTGCAAATGCAGTGGCGTTTTTTATTTTATAAGGTTTGGGTAGAGACACAATGCTTTGTGTCTCTTTTTAATAAATTATCTCTTTATCCTATCCGGATCAAAATGTAAACCCGGTGTTAACCAGTAAAGCAGTATTACCCTCGAATACCTGAAATTGAACGGCCAAAGCGCAAATGCCACTCCCAATAAAATAGAGATGTATAACCACGGCGATTCGAGGTTGCCGGTAAGTATATAAGTAGCTATGGCAAGGGTTACCATTTCGGCAACGTTTAAGGCATAGCTTACAAACATGGCTACGTAAAAATAGCCGGGTTCTACCTCGAAGTGAAAGCCGCAATGCGGGCAATTTTCGAGCATGGTTTGGCCACCAATATTGTACATTTTACCGGCAAACATATTACCGGTGCGGCATTTAGGGCATTTGCACTGTAAGGCACTTTTAAATTCGGATGGATTGGCCATGGCGGTTTTATCTAAGCTTAATGTTTTCATGTTGGGTATTTTTTAATGCCTCTTTCCTAAAATACTCGGGGGTGAGGCCGGTTTGCTTTTTAAAGAACTTGGTAAAGTAAGAGTTGTCTTCGAAGCTGAGCTGTGCAGCAATTTCGGATATGCTGAGTTGCAGGTTAACCAGCAGGCGTTTGGCCTCGAGCACTATGCGGTTGCGGATCACTTCTCCTGCCGAAACATCCAGCGCATCTTTACAAATGGCGTTAAGGTGGTTAGGCGTGATATACAGTAATTCGGCATATTCCTTTGGTAAGCGCAGGGTTTTATAATGCTTCTCAATCAGTTTCTGAAAGTTTTTGAGCAGGGTATAGTTGTACGGGTTAATATTGGCTCCCTGTTGTTCAAATCCTAAACGGCCAATTTTAATAAAGGCCTGCAACAGCAATGCCTTCACCATATCCAACCCTAATCGTTGCACGGTTTCGCTTTCGGCTACCAGTTGTTCAAACAGGCTTATAATTTCGGGCTGTAGCTCAACGGGCAGGTTAATTACGGCATCGCTTATGCTGCCGCTAAAAAATGCAAACTGCTCCAGGTAATCGGGCTTCAATAAAAACGACTGAAAGAACGGCACCGAAAAATTGATCACATAGCCGTCAACCTCACCCTCAAAACTCCAGCTATGCACTTGGCCGGGTACCATAAAGTATACATGGTAGGGCTTAACATCAAACAGTTCAAAATCGATAGCATGAGTACCGCCGCCTTTGGTAAAAAGTACCAAATGATAAAAGGTATGCTTATGCGCCAGATGCAGGTTTTTATGCCTCTCCAGGTAAGGTGCAAACCTGCTGATGAGGATATCTTCCTGCTTAAATTCAGAAAGTGTGCAAATGTCGTATACCGGAATATCTCGTTTCATTGTATTACAAAGATACAGGGCCTGCTACCATAAACTATGGTAGTATTTTTAGCCGCTGTGGTACTATTTACTGATGATGAACAAAAATGGATGTTGGCCTTGGTTTAAAAAATGACCGTCATCACTTTGATGTGATAGTTCCAGATATAGGTATATTTGATTGAACCCTGATATTGAACCAATGAAAAAAGCCTTGACCTGTTTATTGCTCTTAACCGGCATTTGTGCTTGCTGCCAGCCCAAAATCAATACCACGCTCAAACGTCAGTTGGATAGTATAATGCTCCTCGATCAAAAATACCGCGAAACCCTGATGCTGTTAATGATGCCCGATAAAAAGGAATCGACAGCTAAAAGCCTGAATATGAATGTGGAGCAAGCCAGCACCCATTTTTGGAAACTGCAAAATAGAATCGATTCATTAAACCTCATCTTTGTTGAGAATATATTTAAGCAGCATGGCTATCCCGGTAAAAGCATGGTGGGTGTACCAACAAACGAGGCCGCCTGGAATGTAATACAGCATTCCGACAAAATTTCGCAGTATTTACCCACCATACAATACGCTGCCGACCATGTAGAATTACCTTACCGCCTGTATGCCATGATGCTCGACCGCGACCTGATGGAGCACAACAAAGAACAGCTTTATGGTACGCAGGGCACCTGCCTCAAGCTTAAAAATGGCAAACAGGAATGTTTTATATGGCCCATTAAAGATCCGCTGAAAGTAAACGCCCGCCGCCGGAATGCCGGTTTTGAAACCACGGTTGAAGGTAATGCCCAACGTTTAGGCATAACATACCGTATAGTAAAAATGAAGGAAGTGAAGTAAGGCTGACAATACTT
>Ga0247739_10000789_pt1 | contig 11371 bp, 11 predicted proteins | sample UWRJL058202B2_FD_180943 | JGI IMG/M metagenome (GOLD analysis project Ga0247739, IMG submission 180943) | Plant litter microbial communities from Arlington Agricultural Research Station in Wisconsin, United States - UWRJ-L058-202B-2 | ecosystem: Environmental > Terrestrial > Plant litter >... | reverse complement strand
CCTTACGCTTCTCCTTTCGAATGCCTCGTACTTCGGTGGAGGTGTCGGAGGCCGGTCAGTATCAGTATCGTCATACTTGGGTGTTGGTACTAGCTTGGAGAGAGCGCGGCTCAGCCTGGAATCAAGATAGACGTCTATACGGCCGTCGTCTGCAGTTTATAAGCTGTTTGTTGCCCGCTGGTAGAGAGGAAGGAATGACGAAAGTAAATATCGACTTTACCTGTGACATCTGCAGTTTCCTCCATCAATTTTCCAATTGGACTATCATTATGGACAGATGTGGCAGAGACCTGACGGTAGACATCGGTAGCAGGAGCAGTTGCAGTAGCGGTCTTTTGAGACTGCATCTTCGTAAGTGTTTAAGTATGTGCCACAATCGATCAGAAATTTTGGTGGGCAAGATTAAGAAGAACAAATGAAATCCGGTTGTGAGTGGTGGTACTTATGGCCCAACTGCACTAGAATTTCTGATCCAAATCTTGATGGCATTGAACGGTAGTCTAGGGGTGCGTTTTGACTTCTTAGATGGCGACGGCAGTGCAGCACAGCCAAGTTTCACGTTTTAGGCTTCTAGACCCTTCTTAGCGCCATATCGATCTTCCATTCCATGAATCCAGGTCCAATCGTATTAGTCCTGTCCACCGTTTCTATCGTGCGAAGTACTCTCTACTAAACCTAGCATCGTTTACTAGCTGCATGGGCTCTTATTTTCGCCAAGCTAGTTATTTCCTATATCTGTGTCATCCGCCTTCGGTTATTACAGTAATACATCATACAGTAAAACCTTGCCATTGTGGTGTTTACATGGAAGAAACCCCCTTTACAATCCATCTCGTAGATCTTATAAAATGAAATAATATCCTATAATAACCTCGAATTACTAGTCGAAGCCCATCTTTTATTCCATTATTTCTGCAAAAAAAAAGTAAAGTTCCTAATTTGACTGTGCATACAGAAAATAAATTGCTATTAGATTGTCTACTTTTTCGAACAAGGTACTGCAAGCAAGAGCTGAAAGTTACGTGAGTTAGTTGATATTCCTGGTTTTGGAAGTCTTTCCAGATCTGATCCACTTTCGAACCGACAGGGTCATACTTCGGCACCTCGTAACTTTCGCAGATATAAGCATAGTGTACGAGCTGAATTTCTACCCCCTACACTAGAATATTAACTTCTTCGTATTTTCGTACCGATTTCAATCGTACTCTGAGACTTGGAATTCGACTACGACTAATTCCGGAGACCAAGCCTAATAGGGCCAAGAATTATTTTTCCATCGTTCGGAGCAAGGAAGTTGCTAATTGATTTAGCCCTATGCGCAGATTTTAGTCCCCAAACCCGCTGATTACAATGTAATACTGTAGCAATGCCAAGTGGAAAGCGATCCTAAAAAGTGTTTAGCGGTGGGGGTGCTAAAAGATCAACGAGCATTTGGTCGTACACTACTTCTCGTACCAAGTACGCAATACGAGCGAGCATTTTTGTGCGTAGAACTCGGGATTAATACGTGCCTCTTCGTACACTAAACTCTAACTCACTTCCCCACAATATTAGTTGCTAGCATGCCAGTTCACCCTGACAGTCTCAACTTGCTGGGATTTTCCCCCCCGGAATTGGTACGAAAGGGGGTGAAGGTTTGTTAATGTTTCAGGTCTATATACCTGTGCCTTTGTCCGGCACGGAGGGTTTTCCGTTACGCAGGGATGGACCTTAGTGAAATTTATGAAGTACTTTTTAATGTATCACTATTCTTCATCTACTTCTCTCGCAATCACTCAGTGCAGAGTAGAGAGGAGTATAGTGGCGATCATACTATCAATCGGTCTGTTGCTTTTTGCGCTATGCACAACAGCACTAGCAGACTTCCCCTCAGTACGGCAGTAGATTAAAAGCATTCTTGGATTTAGAAATTAGCTTACAAATGTCTTAATAAAGGAACGAACATTCCACTGTTTATTCTCGATACAGACCATCCATGGATTATCGCTAATCCACAGAGATTAGAAAGAGTACCGAATATAGCATCATTATTATGTGCCCGAAATACTAGCATCGTTGAGCCTCATGGCAGGCCGCCAAGACCTGACAAATAACATGCGCTCTCATATGAAATTATCAGTAGACTTGTTTCACAACCTAACAATCACCAACACTCGTTTGCAACAGAAGGATTGAGCTTCCCTGAACCCCTTGTTGCAGTCTCTAAGAGCTACAGGACTGTCCACGCGCACTTGAGGAAGTGGACTTCTTCGAGGTGTATGTTTACGTCGAAAGTTACCAAAATGCTATTCATCGATATGGAGCGATTGAGCCAAATTCTATCACTGAGCTACCAACACTTTTAGCGATGTTTTGAGCTCTTTGTCTAACCTGAAAAGACTCAGACTGCTTGTCAACAATTCAATGTATGACATACTCCTAGAAAAGGCTTTCCGGCTTCGGTTCACAGATATCTCAATAATCGTCTCTTTGCACGTATAGATGTCCCCAGGAAATTTAGAACACATTATCCATGACTATCATATGCCTTAGTACATCACGAACATCATTCACGGCTTATTTCTCATTGCTAAGATATGCAACTTTTTTTATAGTGTTTAGGTCGACAACTTACATTTGCTTATCTTGAAGGCCAAAGTCCCTGAAGTCGCTTCACAACACGTGCCTCTCGAGTTTTAGAGAGTGTCTCTGCAAAGCAATATTTGATTATCTTTAAAATCACACCACGCTCATTCTGGAGGAGTTGCTGCAGGTTGATTAGAAGCACTAACCCACGTGGGTGATTGTAAGGACGCTTTCAGGATGAGGTTAATTGAAATCGGTAATGGTACATTTGACTCTCGCAAGATCCTTTTTACAAATCCCTCTCAACTCTTAGACATAGGTCACTCTAATACATTTGACTTTCCAACTCGACATGAAAATCAGATTGACCTTTTGTCTTGATTCCAGCTAAACAGCCTGGATACCATGCAAGGAACAGTACACAAACAGCTAACATGGGAATGGTGTCAAACACGAACATTGGCCACTCATTGCCCAATAGATATCCCTCATTTCCCATCGCAAACTCGACCAATCGAAAGACAGACCGAATTATGATGAGTATACTAGTATAATATAGCATACGGAAAACTTTGTGCCACGATTGATCAACCTGAGACGATGCTTGGGTCGGTTGAGCCTTGATCGAATTGTGGAACTTTCTGGCAACAACAAAGAAAGCAGAGAAAGAGAGAAGCTGAATCGTAAGACCAACAAGAACCAACGCCTGGCCTAGTTTTGGAAAGATTGGGTTTTTGTCTGCAAGGGCAGAAAATGGCGCAGAGTTCCCCTGGACAAAGAAGGAAAGCATGTCAAAGCTGACAAAAACCTTCGTTAGACGGCTAGGTCTAACCAAGGAAAGATGTTCGCCTTGCAAAAGACGAATAAGTCGACCAAGGCACATATAGATGGTCGCCGCAAAGAGTACTGGCGGCAGTAAAATGAACATGTTTTGAATGATATAAGGCATCAACTTGTCGGTTTGATTCGAGGCGGAGGCTCTAGCGCCGAATCCGATAACTTCCACTAGGCAGAGGTCAATGTTTTGTTCTCATAGTTTTCTTGTGAAGCCTACTGAATGCGCCAATAACTAAGCATGTACAGAACCAGGTACGTGTTTTGCACATTTTCCAACTGATGGCTCCAGCTATCGACAACCACAAGAGAAGTGCTACCACAGCAAGTGCAACGCTAGGAACGAATTTCCAGATATAGTAACCGCCCGGGAGCGGCTTTAGTTCAGCCATCAAGATTGGAGATAGTTTATATCGCGGACACTTGAGTTGATAAGTCTGGTGGGAAATGACTGGGGCTTATGTTGAGAGATGTCGTCGTATTATTGTTGGGAGGAAAGTAGTTTTATCAGCCGTAAGTTAAGGGGATCTAGGAGATTTATATATACTCAAGCAAAAGACTTTAGATCCGACGGGTGATAAGGTTATTCTGGAGGCTCTCGCATGATTCATTTTACTAAAATCGCGTAGTTTACTACTCCAAAATAGTAACTTTCGCATTCTCGTATTTTTCATTTCAGAACCGACCAGGATATTTTCGAAAAAAAAAATCGCTAGTGATAAGATGGTCCACTTCTCAGGAAAGGGAACAGGTTTTATTGGAATGGGTTCGTTGGGTGGACCGTATTGTCACTTTTGTACAAACACGACCTGCCCTCGACACAGAAGTACGTTTCTACGGTATTTGTCGTATCCACATCGCATCCGTTAGGGTGCTGCCATTGACCCGTTATCTGTATTCATATTATTTCTGCTTAGGAGACGATAGTGCCAGAAAAGACCATTTTCATGATAGTTCAGATACCCCACATCTGATCCGCTTTTGGTACGATCGCATACATCGTACCCATCGTATTCGTTCACTATCCCAATCCCCGCAACTCGTCGTGTGCATGATTCGAATACGAGCCAATCGGATTCGAAATCCTTAGCGCTAATGAATCTGAATTCACTTGGTAAATAGCGACTCTAGATGGAATGTCCTTACACAACAAAATATTGCTGCCTCGATGCTGTTGTAATTGGTGGCAAATCTACCGGGTTGGCCAATATAAATCCTCAATGTAGGTGTAGTAAGCCGAAGATCACTAAGACGCTATTTCACTTTTCTCCACATGCCAATTGTGGTAATAGGTCACCACTTACGATGAATGAGAAATCTTGATTCATGAACTCTGCTCATGAATTTCTGTGATCAATTCTACGGTCCTTCCTCGGCGTATCTTGGCCACAATGCCTCCAAATTGTCTGGTGAACCTTTCGAGGAAAACTATCAAGCGTGCGTGAAGAAAGTGGGCGAGAAGCCCACGTAGGTCAATTATAAAAGAAGACCATGTTCTCCGAGTTCAACCATCTAATATTCCTCAACACCAAGAGTTTCATCATCACACCGTCCAACAACATCTAGCTGTCCAAGTTATGGTTTCGCACGTATTGCTCGGACTGGCCTCCATAGTCTGTCATTTGGCGAGTTTTGCGACGAGTCAGGATGTAACCTTTGCGAGTAGAACCCATCGCGACTACACGTCCGGTAGATAAACCACGATTGTTCCTTTTAATATATAACGACGCTAATTTTGAAATAGAGGGAGCTCTCCGAATGGCAACGGAAAAAGCTAACCAATTTGTAGCCAAGCTCACTCTGGAACAGAAATCCCAGATGGTGACAGGTGGTCTTGGTGACTGCATTGGAAATATATCACCCATTCCAGAGCTCGGCTTCAACGGAATTTGTTCTATGGATGGACCGACGGCTTTAAACCGTGTCGATCTTATCAGCATTTTTCCTGCGGGCTTGACTGCTGCAGCAAGCTGGGACAGAGATCTCATTTATGGACGAGCAAACGCACTAGCAACTGAATTCAGAGATAAAGGAGTCCATGTTCTGTTAGGGTAAATTGACAGGTTTCAAAGTCTAAAACATTGTTACTGACATGAGAGAAGCCCTTCCGCCGGACCTCTCGGTCGTCATCCATTGGGGGGCCGTAATTGGGAAGGCTTTTCGCCTGATCCTTTCTTAACAGGTGTTGCGATGCAGAACACTATTCGTGGTATTCAAGATGCTGGTGTGCAGGCTGTTTCGAAGCACTTCATCGCCAATGAACAAGAAACACAGCGAACCAACACCTTCTTGCCCAATGGAACTGAGATTGAGGCTATCTCCTCGAACGTTGACGACCGAACGATGCACGAACTTTACCTCTGGCCTTTTGCTGACGCAGTCAAGGCTGGTACCGTTTCTATCATGTGCTCATATAATCGCGTCAACCAGACTTACGCATGCCAGAATAACCAACTTCTTAACGGCCTTTTAAAAACGGAACTCGGCTTTCCTGGGTATGTCAGTTCCGATTACTTCGCTGTTCACGCTGGTGTGGCTTCGGCAAAGGGAGGGCTAGATGCCAACATGCCTGGAGGAATCAGCTATGATACAATACAGTCGGGAATTTCCTACTATGGTGGCAATATTACATTGGCCGTGAATAATGGATCTCTACCAGTTGCTCGTGTGGATGATATGGTTAGACGTGTCATGATACCATACTATCTGCTTGGTCAAGACAAAGACTTCCCAACAATTGACCCAGCAAATCATGCCGTACTCAGAAAATTGTACGATCCATCCTTCCTTGGACCACATCCCGTCGCTCGAGACGTTCGAAGAGACCATGAAAAGGTGATTCGAAAGTTGGGTTCTGCGGGAAGCGTGTTATTAAAGAACGTCAGGGCAGTGTTGCCCATTGATTCTAAAAAAGTAAAGAACATCGGCGTTTTTGGAGGTGATGCTGGAGATCTTGTATCAGGTTTATCATGGCCTGGCGAGTCCAGTATTTTTGGCCAGGAGATTGGTACACTTGATATCGGAGGTGGATCTGGCGCTGGAAGACATGTTTCCATTGGTAAGTACTTTTTCTGTCCGTCTGGACTCTCGTAGCAATTGTATTCTTAACGAAGTGGTGATTTATGACTACTTTTGCAGGTTATCGAATCATACTAATACTTGGCTTACAGTTTCTCCTTTGGACGCAATTAAGAACCGTGCGCTACGCACCGGAGCTCGAGTTCAATACATCATAAATAATCGAATCTTGGCTGCAGATGACTTCAGTAGCATTTATCCAACCCCAGATGTTTGCTTTGTCTTTGTGAACACCTATGCCAGTGAGGGTCACGACCGTACACAATGGGAAGCCGACTGGAATTCAACTTTAGTCGTTAACAATGTCGCAAAGAGATGTACGAACACGGTTGTCATAACCCACTCAGCTGGTATCAACACTATGCCATGGGCTGACAACCCTAACGTCACAGCAGTTATTGCTGCTCATCTTCCAGGAGAGCAAACTGGCAACTCTATTGTCGACATTCTCTGGGGGGACTATAATCCTGCTGGAAAGCTTCCCTACACGATCCCAAGGGATGAGTCAGACTATGAATTCCCGATTGTAAATTTCACTTCCGTCTCTACCCCGACGAGTTGGCAAGCAGAATTTACAGAAGGCCAAATGATCGATTATCGTCATTTCGATTCTAAGAACATCGTACCTCGCTACGAGTTTGGTTTCGGTCTAAGCTACACCAACTTCACGCTTGCAAAAGATCTCGAAATCAACAAATTGATTAGAGATCCTGCTGCAGCTGCAAATCCCGATATCACTGTCAGACCAGGTGGCAATCCCGAGCTTTGGACTGAACTTATCTGTGTCTCAACAAAGGTCAAGAACACAGGTCCAGTTGCTGGCGCCACAGTGGTGCAGCTATATCTCTCCTTGCCCAAGGATGCATCCATACCTGCTGGTACACCTGTTCGTGTGCTGCGAGGTTTTGAGAAGGTCTTCCTGAAAGCCGGCGAGGAGCGCAAGGTTGAGCTTCTGCTTACAAGGAGAGATTTGAGCTATTGGGACGTAATCAGCCAGAGATGGGTCTTACCAAGTGGCTTCTTCAATGTACAGGTGGGTTTCAGCTCTAGAGATTTGCCAGTGAAGGGCTTGGTAAAACTGCGCTAGAAGCGAGTGTAGGAAAGTGTTTATAATTAGATCTTTTATAACAAATGCTGTACAAAATCTCCGCAGCGTATCCCAGGGAGGTTCATACAAAACACCCAGCACATGTTTTCCATAGCAGCATTACAAACGTCGTTGTATAAGTAGTAGTGAGCCAGTGACTTGAAAGGGGCTGTACACCAGTGAATAAAGCATGTGCAAAGATGGAGAGGCAGTCCAGATGATCGCAACTATAACATCTGAATCATTAAGCTATTGGGAGCATGTCGATACTGATGAAGAACCTCAAGACACTCCCCTGTTTGGAAAAGTTATCCCACAGAGCTACAGTGGCTAGCCATATAAAGCATAGTATACGATCTTAATTCCCACAATAGAGTAACTAATTTCGTACCGATTTCACCGTATTCGTAAGATTTACAACTCGACTAGCATCGTATCTCTACTCTAATTCCAATATGACCATGAACTATAGCTCTACACTTTTCCTTTAGATTTAGGAGAGTTTATTTTAGTATATAAGTCAAATCCTCCTCTTCAAGTTTTCCTTTATTCATAGAGCATCTACCTTCACAGAGCATTCGTTTACAATTCTACACTGTTTTCCAGCATATGATCATGGCATTTCTGTCAGTATCACCTTCTTTGTGCTCTCCTCAAGCTATCACAACCCCCACACTTTTTGGCGCCGACTTCCTTGACCTCACCGCGTCGTTGGTAAGCAATTACTCGGCTAACGTTCTTCAAGAGTTCAACGTCAACCATGGTCCCTTCTCATTAAGGAATGCCAGCTTTTGTAACATCACCGTCACCTACACTCACCTAGGACAAAATGACACAATTAATGTGGAAGCCTGGTTGCCTATGGACACGTATAATGGACGTCTGCAGGCTGTTGGAGGCGGTGGGTTTGTGGTAGGCAGATTCTTGGTCTCCTATCAGCAAATGGCGGGAGCTATCGGTGAAGGATACGCAACACTCAGTACGGACGCTGGTCTGGGTGGGGATCCTGCGGACTGGGCCCAAGTAAGCCCTGGAAATGTCAATCAGTATTTACTTTACGATCTTATGTCTGTTTCCCTGAACGAGCAGGCTATCATTAGCAAAAGTCTTGTTCAAAGCTTCTACGGTTAGCCTCCGGAATTCTTGTACTTTAGTGGTTGCTCGCAAGGTGGACGTCAAGGACTTATGCTTGCACAGCGATATCCTGACGCATACGATGGCATTGCCGCTTTAGCCCCAGCAATAAACTGGAACCAAGTTTTGAGTAGCTTGTACTGGGCTCAACTTGTTATGAATTTAGCTGGGGAATATCTGGAGCCGTGCGAGTTGAATGCTATTACGATGGCCGCTATCTTAGCGTGTGATGCTCATGACGGGGTGGTTGACGGCCTTATATCTAACATAGAGAGCTGCCACTTCGATCTATTCTTTATCGTAGATACTAGCTTCAATTGCTCCGGGGTCCCGAAGCAGATCTCACACGCCGCCGCAATAGTGGCCAATGCCACCTAGGCAGGCCCACAATCTCTCAATGGCACCTCCCTATAGTATGGTCTAAATTGTGGATCTGTACTTTCTGGCGATGCCAGAACGGTGGCGGTAGCGACTACGCAGTGCTTCGACAATAAAACCTGTATTGGTATACCTGCCGTTTTAGGTACGGATTGGCTTTCTCTGTTCGTCAATAAGAACCCGAGATACGATTTGAAAAGCATGACTCATTAAGATTTTACCAGTCTCTTTTTGTCTGGAACCGACTAGTACTCACATATCGCAACTGATAACCCTGACTTGACTGCATTCTTTAAAAGAGGAGGCAAAATTATTGGGTTTTATGGCTTGGTAAAAATTGGTTTCTACTTCATGGTGTACTCTTACGAGACTAACATGGCTCTAGGCTGATCTGGTCATCCCTGCCGAGGGATCTACATGTTACTTTGATTTTGTCACCTTCTTAATACCAGATGTGCACAAGCATTATCGACACTTCGAAGTACCAGGCTTAGGACACTGTGCGGGTGGACGAGGCGGCCACCCTACAACAACATTTGATGCCCTCCGTGACTGGGTTGAGAATGGCATTGTTCCAGAAACTCTGCCTATCAGCTTTTCTGATGAGAAAGGGGTCGTGAATAAAAGGATTCTTTGTCCTTATCCTCAAAAACAACAGTATGATGGTTGTGGTGATCCAACATCTGCGGAAAGCTTTACCTGTTCTCTTTGATGTGAAAAGACATCAGCAAGTTCCCAAGGTGGTAAACTATGATTAATGACTACGTACGCATGCCGAATTCTTGTATGGAGAGGAGATTAAGAGCATTGGAGCAGAAACTCCCCCATGTAAACCATAGATTTTGCTTTAGCATTGCGTGTAGAGTCACAGAAAGCAATGTTTCCTATCCATATGACTCATCATAAGGCTTTGTTTCCAAGGAAAACAATCAACTGATCATAAGTGTGCCATCTCAAATATGTACCCATACGAGTGAAGTCAATGGCAATCGATCCTTAATTCGAGTTTGGGTTTGGTTTGGGCTATACATCTTTTAAGCTCAATGCCGATATTAGCACACAGGTGGAAGGATGATAAAGAGGGATTGCAGGAGAAGTAGCGTGCCACATAGCCGATTGTCATCACTTGTTGCATGGTTAGCATAAACTCGTCTTAGAACGTGGCATTGGTCTCACTGAAAGAGCCCATAACGAGACAGATGTAGAACCATGTCTTCTTCTTTACCATCTGGAATAGATGGTAGAACAAGCTGATACCGAACAGCCCTACGGCAACTAAACAGGCAATCTGACTAGGCTCATATTTATAGAGGTTGTAATCTCCCGCCATTGAGTATGTATGAAATTGTGCTATCAGAATCAATCAGAAGAGAAGGATCGAGGATGATATATTCGTATGTAATTTCCGGACAGACGAGAGACTGTCCGGCTAGGATATGTTTTGGTAGAAAGGACCGTAGGTAATCAAGCAGACTATCAGCGAGTGCGAGATTTCAAAGGTACGATAAATATAGTGATGTAGGAAATCAGAAAGACTAGAAAAAGTGACGCTAACAACCACAGAGGAGAAGATCAATAAGGATATATATCGTACCACAAAATACACCAAAACAGACACTATACGAGAGTGAGGTACATCTCGCTCTCTGCTACCATATACCCGCTTGCATTAATCGGTCAGCGAGGACGTGTCAGAGAAGCGCAGCACCGACTCTATTTTACTATCTTCTAGTTCCCAGTCCGTTATCACAGAAAGATTTAAATGTGAAAGTGTCTCTTCGTATACGTTCAGGGGTGCTCGCATTCGTAGCCCCCACATTATCCGTCAATGCGTTAGACTTTCTCGCACTCCCCTCGTACAGCGCCGCATTGATGCTCAGGCTTTCTGCTCGTGTATATAGGGAGCTATAAAATTGTCTGTTCTTGTAATGTATATGCTTCGTCGATATGTTGATTGAGAAAGTTGTCTTCCGCAATTCGTGCACTTGCGACACATTGTGGCAGAGCCCGAACTATAGTTCACATCAATGGCTAACTGTTCTGTACAAATCCATGCAGAGACTGCTGCATTTGAACTACCTGCTAGTGTGATGAGGTCAGGGTTATGCTCCCAGGCAAGTAGAATAGCTAAGGAATTTCTGCGAACCTTTGCACACTGATTTCGTCAGTCTCGTCCTTACATTCCATGTTCCAAACCACCCGCATTGCGAATGACTTGCAGCCTCTAAGAGATTTTGATTTAGTGACAGTTCCAATAGTGAACTGGGACTTGTTACCGCCGAGCTTACTACCAAT
>Ga0247739_10000788_pt1 | contig 11372 bp, 9 predicted proteins | sample UWRJL058202B2_FD_180943 | JGI IMG/M metagenome (GOLD analysis project Ga0247739, IMG submission 180943) | Plant litter microbial communities from Arlington Agricultural Research Station in Wisconsin, United States - UWRJ-L058-202B-2 | ecosystem: Environmental > Terrestrial > Plant litter >... | reverse complement strand
AGTGCAGGAAGGTCACCTCGCTCCACCGTTGGCTCGCAACGATCCGCCCGGGCACCGGCGGCGGGGTGACGCTGATCGGTTCGATCACCTTCGCAACGGTACCCGCTCGGCAACCGGCGCCGTGGTGGCTCCGGGCAGCCGCCGCAGGACCTGCCAGAGCAGGAACGACACGGTCGAGGAGTACGACGCGATGACGAGCGTGCCCACCACCTGGTTCTGGATCAGCCTCGTCGACCCGGTGAAGAGGAAGCCCATGCTGGTTGCCAGCAGGCCGAGGAGCACGATACCGACCGCGCCCGCGATGAGATGCGAGCCGACGATGAACCACTGCTGCCGGCGGCTCGCGCCGACCCGTCGCAGCGTGAAGATGCACGCGGCTCCCCCCGCGATGATCCCGGTGGCCGCCGCGGAGACCGGAGTGAACAGCGAGGCGCCCGACGTGACGGCGACCAGACCGCTCACCAGCCCGGCCGCGACCGCCGGCCAGGTCGTCGACAGGTGGCTGATGCGCTGCACGACCAGCCAGCCGACCATGCCCCCCAGCGCCCCCACCAGCCCGTTGATGAGGATGATCGGCGTCACGTCGTCGATGGCGAGCTCGGCGCCGGCCAGCCATGCGAGCCACCCGACGCTGAGGGCGACCATCGCGGTGACCCCGCGCTTCAGCCCGATCGGTGCGCTCTTCACCCGACGGCCGCCCGCGAGCAGCACGCCGAGGGCGGCCGCGCCGCTACTCACGTTCAGCGCGAGGGAGCCGCCGTGGTCGACCGGCTGCAGTGCGATCGGCCAGTCGACGGCGTACGGCGTGAAGGTCACGATCGCGGTAGGAACGAAGACGAGCGTGCTCCAGGCGAAACCGAAAGCGATGGTGATGACGACATTGGCGCCGCTCGAACGAACGACGATCGTCGCGAGGTACGCCGCCACGGCGGCGAGGGCAGTCACGGGGGCGAACAACGGACCGACCGCCGCGGGAGCGCCGATCGGGGCGAAAACGAGCCAGGCCAGTGACCCGGTGACGGCGCAGGCGAGCGAGATGAGCACGGAACGGCCGGATGACGCGGCGGGGAGCATCCGTGAGTCGACTACCGCGAGCGACAGCAGTACCACGACGACGGCAACGACAGAGCCCGCGACCACCGCCTCGTTGCCCACGCGCATCCCTTCCCCAGGGAAACAGTAGGCCCCTGGAACCAGTAGAGGGGCGCCGCTCCTGCGAGCGGCACCCCTCCTTGCTGTGGTTTATTCGATTACGACTTCACGTCGATGAGCACGTAGCCCTCTTCGCCGTGCACGACCTGGTCGATTCCGGCGATCTCGTCTTCGTTCCTGACGCGGAAGCCCATCGTCTTCTCGATGACGTACCCGATGATGAACGCGAGCACGAAGGAGTAGACCAGGACCGACAGGGCGGCGATGGCCTGGACGAGCAGCTGCGTGAGGCTGCCGCTGTTGATGAGGCCGGTGCCGTTGGCGAAGAAGCCCAGGTACAGCGTTCCGATGAGACCACCGACGAGGTGGATGCCCACCACGTCGAGTGAGTCATCGAAGCCGAGCTTGAACTTCAGGTCGATCGCCAGGGCGCAGACGGCTCCGGCGATGATGCCGAGCACGATGGCCCAACCGGGTGTGAGCGAGCCGCACGCGGGGGTGATCGCGACGAGACCGGCAACGGCACCCGACGCGGCACCCACGGAGGTGGGCTTGCCGTCCCGGATCTTCTCCACAACGAGCCAGGCCAGCAGGGCAGCGGCCGGGGCGACGATGGTGTTCACGAACGCGAGCGCCGCGGTGTTGTCGGCAGCGAGCTCCGAGCCGGCGTTGAAGCCGAACCAGCCGAACCACAGGAGGCCGGCACCGAGGAGCACGAACGGCGGGTTGTGAGGAACGTTGATGCCCTTGGCGAAACCGACGCGCTTGCCGAGAACCAGGGCGAGCGCAAGTGCCGCGGCACCGGCGTTGATGTGCACCGCAGTGCCACCGGCGAAGTCGATGGTGCCGACGCCGAAGACATCCTGCAGTCCGTGGGTGAGCCAGCCGCCGTAGGCGAAGCTGCCGTCCTCGGCGAGGCCGAAGTTGAAGACCCAGCTCGCGACCGGGAAGTACACGACCGTGGCCCAGACGCCGGCGAAGACCATCCACGCGCCAAACTTGGCGCGGTCAGCGATGGCACCGGAGACGAGAGCGACGGTGATGATCGCGAAGGTGGCCTGGAAGGCGACGAAGGCGAGCGGCGGGAAGGCCGCGCCCTCGGGCGTCTCGAGCAGGTTGGTGAGCCCGATGGCGCCCATGTCGATGGACCAGGGGAAGAGCGTGCCCTCCGCGCCGGGGAACGCAATGGCGTATCCGTAGATCGCCCACAGCACGCCGATCAGGCCAATCGCGCCGAAGCTCATCATCATCATGCTGATGACGCTCTTGGCGCGAACGAGGCCGCCGTAGAAGAAAGCCAGGCCGGGGGTCATCAGCAGCACGAGTGCCGCCGCGAGCAATATGAAGGCGGTGTTGCCTTGGTCCATTGTGTACCTCTCTTTGGTTCTGCGAAGGATGCACCGTCGGGTCCGCACAGGCAGTTCTCGCCTCGGGTACGCAAGACAGTTTGGCGAGGGCAGGTTTCACGGGCGGTGTATCCGTGTTTCGGTCGTGTTACACCGGTTCAGCCCGTGTAAACACTGTGTTTCGAGCCGCCACCGATTCGCCGCGAACCTTGGGCGGAGGTGGCGAAGCCGTCAGTCCGCGCCGTTGGTGAGGGCGATCAGGCGCGACGCGGCGCGCAGGTACTTCTTGCGGTAGCCGCCCGCGAGCATCTCCTCGGGGAAGACGGAGTCGAGGGGCGTACCCTCCGCCACGATGCGCACCTGGGCGTCGTACAGTCGGTCGACGAAGGCGACGAATCGCAGCGCGTCTGTCTGGTTGGCGAACGGATGAACGTCGAGGAGCCCGATCGCGGAGAGCCCATCCACGAGCTTCACGTACCGCGACGGGTGCACGGTGGCCAGGTGGGCCAGCACCTCGTCGAAGGTGTCGAGCGTCGTCACTCCGTCGATCCCGGTGACCGCGGCCCGGGCATCCGGTACCACCACCGCGTGCGCCTCGACGTCGCGACGACGGTAGTCGAGACCGTCGATGCGCAGCGTCGTGAACTTGGCGGCGAGCGAGTCGATCTCGCGCAGGAAGTCCTGGGCGGCGAACCGCCCCTCGCCGAGCGCGTTCGGCGGCGTGTTCGAGGTGGCCGCGATGCGTGACCCCGTCGCGGCCAGCTCGCCGAGCAGGCGCGACATGATGCGGGTGTCTCCCGGGTCGTCGAGCTCGAACTCGTCGATGCTGATCAGCGACGCGCCCTTCAGCTGCTGCACCGCCTGCGCGTATCCGAGTGCGCCGACCAGGGCCGTGTATTCGATGAACGTGCCGAAGTACTTGCGGCCCGGGGTGGCGTGCCAGAGCGCAGCCAGAAGGTGGGTCTTGCCGACGCCGAACCCGCCGTCGAGGTACACCCCCGGCAGCACGGCCGGCGCCTTCTTCCGCGAGAAGAACCCGCCACCACCGCTGCCGGGGGCTGTTGCGGTGAAGTTGCGGATTGCGGCAACGGCCGCACCCTGGGACGGGTAGTCACGGTCCGGTCGGTACGAGTCAAGGCTGGCGGTGGCGAACTGCCGGGGAGGCACCAGCTGCTCGACCATCTCGGCCGCATTGAGCGTGGGCGTACGGTCGACGAGCCGACCCGGGGACGTGGGCGCTGCGGCACTCATGGCTGACCTTTGGGAATGTCTCGAAGTCTTACGACGCTGCACCTAGCGCTGCGCGTGCAGGCGTAGATTCGTCTTGGTTCGAAGCCTAACCCGATTCGTCGGGCCGGCTCCCCCACTTGCTCCACCGGAGGTATTGCCATGACCGTCGAGGTCGATTCCAACCCTCGTTTCTCCGACTTCGCCCACCCCGAGCGGCTGGTCTCCGGAGAGTGGCTCGAACCGCGCCTCGGCACGCCGGGGCTCGTCGTCGTCGAATCCGATGAGGACGTGCTGCTCTACGAGACCGGGCACATCCCCGGTGCGGTCAAGATCGACTGGCACACCGACCTGAACGACCCGGTGGAACGCGACTACATCGACGGCGCCGCCTTCGCCGCCCTGCTCGGTTCGAAGGGCATCACCCGCGACACCACCGTGGTCATCTACGGCGACAAGAACAACTGGTGGGCGGCATACGCGCTCTGGGTCTTCACCCTGTTCGGCCACGCCGATGTGCGACTTCTCGACGGTGGCCGCGCGAAATGGGAGGCCGAGGGGCGCCCGTACACCACCGAGTCCGAGAGCGCCGAGACGGTCGACTACCCGGTGGTGGAGCGCGAGGATGCCCCGATCCGCGCGTACAAGGACGACGTGCTCGCCCACCTCGGCAAGCCGCTCATCGACGTGCGCTCCCCCGAGGAGTACACCGGCGACCGCACCACAGCTCCCGCCTATCCCGAGGAGGGTGCGTTGCGTGCCGGGCACATTCCCGGCGCCCAGAACGTGCCGTGGGGCAAGGCGGTCGCCGACGACGGCACGTTCAAGCCGCTCGCCGACCTGAACGCGGTCTACCGCGAGGGCGCCGGGCTTCGCGACGGAGACGACATCGTCGCGTACTGCCGCATCGGTGAGCGCTCGAGCCACACCTGGTTCGTGCTGACCCACCTGCTCGGGTTCGAGGGCGTGCGCAACTACGACGGATCGTGGACGGAGTGGGGCTCGGCCGTCCGCGTGCCGATCGCGATCGGCACGGAGCCGGGCTCCGCACGATGACCGCAGAGCTGCCCGGCCAGCTCGAGGAGATCCGCGACGATTTCCTCGCGCTGACCACGAAAGAACGGCTCCAGCTGCTGCTGGAGTTCTCGACCGAGTTGCCGGAGCTGCCTGCGCGCTATGCGGAGCATCCCGACCTCTTCGAGCGCGTCACCGAATGCCAGTCACCGGTCTTCATCACGGTGGAGGTCGGCGACGACCATCTCGTGCAGCTCTTCGCGATGGCGCCGCGCGAGGCGCCCACCACGCGCGGGTTCGCCTCGATCCTCGTGCAGGGGCTCAGCGGCCTGGACGCCCAAACGGTGCTCGACGTGCCCGACGACTTCCCGAGCAGTATCGGGCTCACAGAGGCCGTCAGCCCGCTGCGCATCCGCGGGATGACCGGCATGCTCGGTCGCATCAAGCGACAGGTTCGCGAGAAGCTCTAGCGGCCAGCGCTCAGCCGACCTGTCGCAACCACCGGCTGATGGCGCCGTTCCAGCGGAAGGCGTCGTAGTTCCACAGCTTCGTGTGGCGCGCCGTGGTGAACGACTCGAACGTGACGATGTCGGGTCGCTCCATCGCGAGCGCCCGCGACGCCGTGGCCGGCACGAATCCGTCGTCGTCGCTGTGCAGCAGCAGGATCGGTGTGTGCAACTCGGCGGCGTTCCGCACGATGTCAAGCCTGCGCAGGTCGATCGGGGCGCCCTGCCCGGTGAGGAATGTGCTCCACCGGCTCGACAGCAGGTTCAGGATGCCCAGGCGCACGACCCTCGGCAGCTTGTGCGCCACGCCCTGGTAGTGCAGCGCGGTGACCCAGTCCACGACCGGCGACTCCAGCACCACGCCCGTGACCACGACGGCCAGCGGCGACCGGGTCAGGGCCTGCAGAACGGTGGCCCCGCCCATCGACCACCCCATGAGCACGACCGACTCGGCTCCCGAATCGATGGCGAACTGGATGGCCGCCTCCACGTCTTTCCACTCGGTGTCGCCGAGCGAGTACCGGTTGTCGGCGGTGCCCGGGGCATCGCCGTCGTTACGGTACGACACGAGCAGCGACGTGTAGCCCGCCTCCCTGAACACCGGGACCGCCCGGAGGGTCTCCTCCCGGCGCACGGCCCGACCGTGGACTCCGATCAGCCAGCGGTTGGTGGAGCTGCCGTCGTCCTCGGCCGGGATCAACCACGCCGGCGCCGCGCCGAGTTCCGTGGCGACCTCGACGTCGCTGTAGGGGTAACCCAGGTCATCCGGGGACAGGTAGAACCAACCGCTGAGCCGGCCGCGGGTGGCGCCGTCGAGCGAGCCGCGGGTCACCGCGAGAAGTTCGCGGGTCACCGCGTGGGTCGTGTACGAGATGATCTCGCCCACCCGGGCGTGACCGGCATCCCGCGCGAACCACAGGCTGTACTGGCCCGGGGTCATGGAGTCGAGGGTGGCCGACAGGGTGATCGTCGTGGCGTCGTGGGCGAGGATGTGCACGTCTTCCTCGCGGCGCTTCGGCGGGGTGACGACGGTGCGCGCGAAGATCACCGCGATGACTCCGCCAGCGACCGTCACCGCTGTCACCAGGCCGCCGAGGCCGATCGCCGCGGCCGCGACGACCCCGCCGGCGGTGACCCTCGTGCGCTCGCGCCTCGCCATCACCGCTCCTACTGTTGCCGCCGAAATGCTTGCGCCAGACCCCTACCACAGCCGCCGCGGGGCGGCGTGCCTCGGCGGGGAAAGGCCGAATGAAGCCTAATCTTCACTCGTGCCAGACACAGCAACTTCGCCACAGCCTCCCAGAGCTTTCGCGGCCGCGCTCGACTCGATCAAGGCGGCGACGACGCGCCCCGAGCTCGCCGTGAGCGAGATACCCGCCCCCGGCACGCTCGCACCGTGGTCGTACGCGCTGGCCGCGGATGTCACGCCGGCCCGCCACGGATCGGACTCCGACCTCGGCACGGGTCGCTTCGTGCTGCTCTACGACCCGGCGAGCCCGGAAGCATGGGGAGGCGAATTCCGGGTGATCTGCTTCGCGCAGGCACCACTGGAGACCGAGATGGGAGTCGACCCGTTCCTCGCGGATGTGGCGTGGTCGTGGCTCGTCGACGCGCTCGACACGCGTGGCGCCCGGTACAGCTCCGCCAGTGGCACGGCAACGCGCATCCTCTCCACCGGCTTCGGCGAATTGGAGTCGCAGGGCGACGGTGCCCAGATCGAACTGAGGGCGTCGTGGACACCCACCGACCACGACCTGGCCGCTCATGTGGAAGGCTGGGGCGAGTTGTTGTGCATGCTCGCCGGGCTTCCCCCGGCGATTGAGGGAGTGAGCCTGTTGTCAGCACGCCGAGTGGGACGTGAGTAACGCGGACGAGTCTGCGCCGACCGACGGCGTCGCGCCCGCTCTGCCACCGCAGCAGGCCGCGCACGTGCAGGTCGATGTCATCGACACCCGCGAGGCCTACCTCGAGGCCGTCGATGCGATTGCCGGCGGCACCGGCCCCATCGCGATCGACGCGGAACGGGCATCCGGGTTCCGCTATTCGCAGCGCGCCTACCTCATCCAGATCTTCCGTCGGGGAGCCGGCACCTTCCTGTTCGACCCGCCCGCGATCGGGTCATTCAGTGAGTTGAACGAGGTGATCGCTCCGGAGGAGTGGATCCTGCACGCCGCCAGCCAGGACCTCACCTGCCTCCGCGAAGTCGGCCTCGACCCGACCCGGCTCTTCGACACCGAACTGGCCGCGCGGCTCGCTGGCCTGCCGCGGGTGGGGCTCGGCGCGGTCGTGGAAGACCTGCTGGGCATCCACCTCGCCAAAGAGCACTCGGCGGCCGACTGGTCGACCCGGCCGCTGCCACAGTCGTGGCTGGTTTATGCGGCGCTCGACGTCGAGTTGCTGGTCGACCTGCGTGAGGCCCTCGCCGGGGTGCTGGCGGCAGACGGGAAAACGGGGATCGCGGAGGAGGAGTTCGCCTCGGTGCTGACTCGCGACTTCGTGATCGTGCGGCAGGAGCCGTGGCGGCGGCTGAGCGGAGTGCACTCGATTCGCAATGGCCGCAACCTCGCCGTCGCGCGGGAGCTGTGGCAGGCCCGCGATGCGTATGCCCGAGAGATCGACACCGCCCCGGGGCGGCTGGTTCCGGATTCCGCCCTGATCGCGGCCGCCCGGATGCTGCCGGAGACCAAGCGCGACCTCGCGGCGCTGAAGGATTTCACCGGGCGCGCGAGCCGCTCGCAGATCGATCGCTGGTGGAACGCCATCCAGGTCGGACTGGCGAGCGACGACCAACCCGTGCTGCGACCCCCGAGCGACACCATTCCCCCGCCTCGCGTGTGGTCGGACAAGAATCCGGACGCCGACAAACGGTTGAAGGCCGCCCGGGCCGCGGTCACCGAGGTCGCCACCGAGATGTCGATCCCGGTGGAGAACATGCTGACCCCCGAGCTGCTGCGCAGGATCGCCTGGACTCCCCCGCAGCCCGCGGATGCGGCCACGATCGCCGCCACACTCGCCGATTTCGGCGCACGATCGTGGCAACTTGAAGCTACGGCACAGGTAATCGCCGATGCCTTTGTGGAAGCCAGCCAACCCGCGCCGGAAGCTCCCCCAGCGACTTCGTAGGAAGAATCAAAGGATTCTTCCGGCAAAATTGGCGACCCTAGGATCGGGAACTACGCCAAGAAACTGGAGGCATTGTGGCCACGGGTAAGTCAACAGAACGTTCGGAAGTCGTATTCGTCGACGGGGTTCGCACCCCGTTCGGCCGGGCTGGTGAGAAGGGCATGTTCTGGAACACCAGGGCGGATGACCTCGTCGTGAAGGCCATGATCGGCCTGCTCGAGCGCAACCCGCAGATTCCGAAAGACCGGTATGACGATGTCGCCATCGCCGCCACCACGCAGACCGGCGACCAGGGGCTCACCCTCGGCCGCACGGCGGCGCTGCTCGCCGGCCTGCCGAAGTCGGTGCCCGGGTACGCGATCGACCGCATGTGTGCCGGCGCGATGACCTCGGTGACCACCATCGGCGGGGCCATCGGCTTCGGAGCGTACGACATCGGCATCGCCGGTGGAGTGGAGCACATGGGCCGCCACCCGATGGGTTTCGGCGCAGACCCCAACCCCCGCTTCCTCGCCGAGAAGCTCGTCAGCGGTGAAGCCCTGAACATGGGCAACACGGCCGAGCGCATCCACGACCGCTTCCCGGCTCTCACCAAGGAGCGCTCCGACCGGTTCGCGATGCTCAGCCAGCGCAAGGCCGCCGCAGCCTACGAGAACGGCAAGCTGCAGCCCGACATCATTCCCATTGCCACCAAGAGCGATGCCGGCTGGGGGCTCGCCACCGTCGACGAGGGGCTCCGCCCCGAGACCACGATGGAGGGGCTCGCCGCCCTGAAGACCCCGTTCCGCCCGCACGGGCGCGTGACGGCAGGCAACTCATCCGGGCTCAACGACGGCGCGACAGCATCCATCATCGCCAGCGCCGATGCGGCGAAGGAGTTCGGTCTCAAGCCGAAGATGCGCATGGTGAGCTTCGCCTTCGCGGGCGTCGAGCCCGAGATCATGGGCATCGGCCCGGTGCCGTCGACCGAGAAGGCGCTGCGCAAGGCGGGTCTCACGATCGACGACATCGGCCTGTTCGAACTGAACGAGGCGTTCGCCGTGCAGGTGCTTTCGCTGCTCGACCACTTCGGCATCGACGACGAAGACCCGCGGGTCAACCAGTGGGGCGGCGCGATCGCAATGGGCCACCCACTCGCGTCGTCGGGGGTCCGCCTGATGATCCAGCTCGCGGCGCAGTTCGCGGAGCGACCGGATGTCCGTTACGGGCTCACCGCGATGTGCGTTGGACTCGGCCAGGGTGGCAGCGTCATCTGGGAGAACCTGAACTACAAGGGAGCCAAGCGATGACCACTGCCACCGACTTCGACAAGCTCTCGTCGCTCGACCCCGACGAGGTGATCACGCACTCGTTCGTCCGCGACATCCCGATCGCAGGCGGCAAGGTGCTCGCCCTCATCACGCTCGACAATGGCAAGGATCACACCCGGCCGAACACGCTCGGCCCGAAGACGCTCATCGAGTTCGCCTCCGTGCTCGACTCGCTGGCCGCTCGGGCCGCCGCGGGCGAGATCCACGGTGTGGCGGTCACGGGCAAGCCGTTCATCTTCGCCGCGGGGGCTGATCTCTCCAAGGTCAGCGACCTGCCCGACCGGGAGACCGGCAAGCAGATGGCGCAGCTCGGCCACTGGGCGCTCGGCAAGCTGTCGACCCTCGGTGTGCCGTCGTTCACCTTCATCAACGGGCTCGCGCTCGGCGGCGGAGTCGAGATCCCGCTGAACTCGACGTACCGCACCATCGACAGTTCGGTGCCGGCGCTCGCGCTACCCGAGGTGTTCCTCGGAATCATCCCCGGGTGGGGAGGCGCGTGGTTGCTGCCCAACCTGATCGGCATCGAGAACGCCCTCGAGGTGGTCATCTCGAACCCGCTGAAGAACAACCGCATGCTCAAGGGACCTCAGGCGTTCGAGCTCGGCATCGCCGACGCGATGTTCGGCCCCGCCAACTTCCTCGAGGATTCCATTGCCTGGGCATCCGGAGTCATCAACGGCACCACCAAGGTGAAGCGGGCGAACGAGCCGGGCAAGATCGAGCGGGCCGTCAAATGGGACGTCGCGATCGGCATCGCGGAGAAGACCCTCAACAGCCGCATCGGCAAGGTCGCGAAGTCGCCGTACCGGGCGCTCGAGCTGCTCAAGGCCGCGAAGAACAGCACGCGCGAGGCCGGATTCGCCGCCGAGGACGAGGCGCTGGCCGACCTCATCTCGGGTGACCAGTTCCACGCGTCGATCTACGCTTTCAACCTCGTGCAGAAGCGCGCCAAGCGCCCGGCTGGCGCGCCCGACAAGGCGCTCGCGCGTAAGGTCACCAAGGTCGGCGTGATCGGTGCCGGCCTCATGGCCCGGCAGTTCGCGCTGCTGTTCGTGCGCCGGCTGCAGGTACCCGTCGTCATCACCGACCTCGACCAGGGGCGAGTGGACGAGGGCGTCGCGTACATCCACCGCGAGATCCACGAGCTGCTGGCGAAGGGTCGGATCTCGCAGGACGAGTCGAACCGCCTCGAGGCCCTGGTCAGTGGCACCACCGACAAGGCCGATTTTGCCGACTGCGACTGGGTGATCGAGGCCATTTTCGAGGAGCTCGAGGCCAAGCAGAACGTGTTCGCCGAGGTGGAGAAGTACATCTCCCCCGACGCGGTGCTCGCGACCAACACCTCGTCGCTGTCGGTCGAGCAGATCGGCGCCAAGCTGGAGCATCCCGAGCGCGTCGTCGGGTTCCACTTCTTCAACCCGGTCGCGGTGATGCCGCTCATCGAGGTCGTTCGCACTCCGGCGACGACCGACGAGGTGCTCGCGACCGCCATGGCGACCGCCGCCGCCCTCCGTAAGAACGCCGTGATCACGAAGGACACTCCCGGGTTCGTGGTCAACCGCATCCTGGCCAAGGTGCTCGGTGAGGCGATGCACGCCGTCGACACCGGCACGCCGTTCGAGGTGGTCGAGGAGTCCACGCGTCCGTTCGGCCTGCCGATGACACCGTTCGAACTGCTCGAACTGGTGGGCTCA
>Ga0247739_10000787_pt1 | contig 11379 bp, 8 predicted proteins | sample UWRJL058202B2_FD_180943 | JGI IMG/M metagenome (GOLD analysis project Ga0247739, IMG submission 180943) | Plant litter microbial communities from Arlington Agricultural Research Station in Wisconsin, United States - UWRJ-L058-202B-2 | ecosystem: Environmental > Terrestrial > Plant litter >... | reverse complement strand
TTAGATACTGACTTTATTCCTGTCAAGATCATAGAAGTCGGTTCTAGCAAGAGCCAATCCGACATCTATGCCACGGGCTTGGTAACCACCGACAATGAGGCGAAATACGCCTTTAAAACAGGCGGAATAATACAGAGCATCCTAGTGGAAGAAGGCCAGTTTTTCAAGAAAGGACAACTCTTGGCCACGCTGAACATTACAGAAATCAGTGCCGGATTGGACCAAGCCTCTTTGAACGTGGAAAAAGCAGGCAGAGACTACACGAGAGCAGCGAATCTCTATAAAGACAGTGTATATTCTCTGGAACAGATGCAGGATACCAAGACGAAACTAGACCTAGCACAAAAAGCCAAAGAAGGAATCGCCTTCAATGCGCAATACGCTAGGATATATGCTACAAGCGATGGTTTCGTGAACAAAAAAATCGCCAATGTTGGAGAAGTAATTGGGGCAGGCTCTCAGGTGTTGGCCATCAACGAAACAAAGGGCAATGGTGCTTACCTGTTGAGAGTGGGTATCGCTGATAAAGAATGGGCGCTTGTGGAACTGGGCCAGCAAGCGAAGGTGGTGCTGGATGGATTTCCCGGCGATACCATCCTGGCAACAGTCTTCCGAAAATCGCAAGTAGCCGACCCGACGGATGGCTCTTTCCAGATCGAACTAAAACTGGACCTGCACAATATAAAGCCGGCAATTGGCATGTTCGGCAAGGCACGGATTGCGACGCAGCACCTAACAACCAGCACGCCTATACCATACGATGCACTGGTAGAGGCAGACGGCGATAGAGCCTTTGTTTTTGCACCCACCTCGGATGGAAAAGTGCAAAAAGTACCTATTGTCATTGCCACATTCAACAACCATGAAGTGTATGTAAAGAGCGGGCTCGAAAATATAAAGCAGATCATCGTGTCCAACAGCGCTTTTCTCAACGAACAATCACAGATCAAAGTCATCAAATAATCAGCTATGAAAATCACCGATTATGCGGTAAAAAATTACCAGTTCACGCTGATCATGTTTGCCATGGTGGCCGCTGTAGGGCTTGCAACATTGTTTACGATGCCCCGTGCGGAAGATCCGGCGCTCCACCCTCCTTCCTACGTGGTCACGGTAATCTATCCAGGCATCAGCCCAAAAGAGATGGAAGAAACCGTGGTGAAACCACTAGAGAAAAAAATATATCAACTGGACAATATAAGTAAGATACTCACCACGATAAAGAACGGCTTGGCGGTGTTACAAATCGATTTCAAATATGGCGTGGATGTCGAAAACAAATACCAAGAATTGTCGACCCAGGTAAATGCCTTGAAGGGCGCCGAACTGCCAAAGAACATTTATTCAATAGCAGTAAAAAAGGTAAATTCCAGCGATGTGAACGTGCTACAGATTGCATTGGTATCGCAAAATACTTCGGCAAAAGACATGCGAGATCATGCAGATGAACTGAAATCGGAACTGGAAAAGATAACCGAACTCAAGAATGTAGATTATTATGGCGTTCCAGAACAAGAGATCCGTGTGGACCTGCAATTCGATAAAATAGCCCGGTTGAAAATCCCCATCAGCGCCGTTATTGGCAGTATGCAAAGCGAGGGCGCCGACGTTTCTGGCGGCAACCTGAACATGGGATCCAAATCGTTCAACGTAAAAACGAGCGGAAAATACAAAGATGCGGACGATGTTGCCAACACGGTGGTTTATCAGGCAGATGGCAGGATTATCTACCTAAAGGATGTGGCCGAAGTGGGATTCAAAAACGAGGTTGAAAAGCATTATACCCGGCTCAACGGCTTGCGTTGCGTGCTAATAAGTGCGGCCATGAAGGAAAATCTGAATATCGCCAGCGTGGAGAAAAAATACCTTCCCGTAATCGCATCGTTTGAAAAAACGCTTCCATTAAATATCAAATTGGTCAAAAGTTTCGACCAAGGCAAAATGATATCGAACCGGCTCAACAAGCTAGGCGAGGACTTTGCCGTTGCGATATTGCTGGTGCTCGTAACCCTGTTGCCATTGGGCACCCGTTCCTCTATCATCGTCATGATCACCATCCCAATCAGCTTGGCATTGGGCTTGGTAATTCTCAATGCGTTCGGTTATTCGCTCAACCAACTCAGTATCGTTGGCTTGGTAGTAGCACTCGGATTGTTGGTTGATGACAGCATCGTGGTGGTTGAAAATATAGAAAGATGGTTGCGGGAAGGGTTCTCCAAAAAAGAAGCAGTACTAAAGGGCACCGCCCAAATAGGTGGCGCCGTGCTGGGGTGTACCGCCACGTTGATCATCGCTTTTTTGCCGTTAGCTTTTTTGCCTGACAAGGCCGGTGAATTTACAAGAAGCCTGCCGGTGGCTATCATAGCCAGTGTGTTCGCTTCTTTGATCGTTGCACTGACCTTGGTTCCCTTTTTGGCCAGCCGCCTATTGAAGAAACCCAAGAACGAACATGGCAATATCTTCCTGCGGACCCTGCAAAAGTTCATCAATTTTTATGGCGGCATCATGACGCACGCCCTGCACAAACCCATTTTGACCGTTGTGATCGCATTGATGATAAGCGGTGCCGCTATCGCACTTTTCCCCATGGTCGGGTTCAAATTGTTCCCAGCGTCCGAAAAAGCAATGTTCATTATCAACCTGAACATGCCGTTGCAAACGAATTTGACCGAGAGCGACCGGATAACCAGGCAGGTAGAAAACGTGCTGAAAACCTATCCGGAAATAAAGTATTACACCAGCAATGTTGGCAAGGGCAATCCGCAGATCTATTATAACATCCGCCAGCAAGACGACCAGTCGGACTTTGCACAGATACTGGTGCAAATGGATGAGGAAGCAAGGCCCTCCGAGAAAATAGCACTCATCGAAGACCTTCGGAAAAAGCTTGTAGGGTTTCCGTATGCCAAGGTAGAAGTGAAAGACTTTGAGCAAGGGCCGCCAATCGAGGCCCCAGTATCTATCCGCATTTTTGGCGAAAACCTCGATTCTCTACGGGCACTTTCTTTTCAGGTAGAAAAAATACTGCGTGAAAATCCAGGGGCAACCTATATCAACAATGAACTAAATATTTATAAGACTGATATACGGATGGATATAAACAGGGAGAAGGCCCGTACGCTCGGTATACAAACGGGGGATGTAGACAAGACCATAAGGCTCGCTGTGGCAGGGCTGGAGGTGGCCCAATATATAGATGAAAAGGGCGATAACCGTAGGGTGGTTGTAAGTGCACCGTTCCAAAAATTTGCTACTATCGATGCATTCCATAACATGTTCGTAAATACCTCAAGCGGCGGCCCCGTGGCGCTCAACCAGATTGCCACGGCGATGTTTGAAACTTCCCCTACAGCAATCAACCATTTCAATAAAAGCCGCTTTGCCAAAGTCAATGCATTTACTAAGGAAGGGGTGCTGGCAAACAATATGCTCAAAGAAATAGTGCCGAAATTAAACGCCCTTAAAATGCCTGCAGGGTACTATTACAAACTATCCGGAGAGGCTGAATCGCAAGGTGATTCATTGGGTGGAAATTTCCTTTCTGTCATCATTATGAGCACCTTTCTTTTTGTGGCCGTACTCATCCTGCAGTTCAAAAATTTCCGCGGTATCCTGATCGTACTTTCTGTTATCCCCCTTGGCATCGTGGGCGGAATCGTCCTACTTTTCGCTACGGGCCATCACATGAGTTTGGTCACCATCATTGGGTTTATCGGATTGTCGGGCATCGAGGTTAAGAACTCCCTTCTATTGGTCGATTTTACCAACCAGCTCCGCAAGGAAGGCATGCCGCTCGAACAAGCAATCATCCATGCTGGCGAAACCAGGTTTTTACCTGTTGTGCTCACGTCCCTGACCGCCATTTTTGGGTTGATCCCGATAGCCTTGAACCCCAACCCCAATATCTCGCCATTGGCCATCGTATTGATTGGCGGCCTCATCACTTCAACCCTTTTATCCCGCATACTTACACCAGTAATGTACAAGCTGATACCACCGGCCATAGAGGTAGAAGGACACGTACAATTGACAAACAAAACAGTATAAAAATCTTAAATAATATAATAATGAGCAATAAAGTGTTGATTACAGGCGCTACCGGAAACACGGGTGGAAGCGCCGTAAGAAGTCTTTTAAAAATGAATGTTCCCGTAAGGGCGATGGTACACCATATCGATGAACGTTCGGAGGCTCTTGGAAAAATGGGTGCGGAAGTAATCAAAGGAGACCTATCAAATCTGGAAGAGGTCAGTGAAGCCATGAAGGGCGTCAGTAGCGCTTTTTTCGTGTATCCCATCCTGCGGCCGGGCATCATTGAAGCAACCGCTTATTTTGCTCAAGCAGCAATCGAAAACGGCGTTGACAATATCATCAACCTGTCACAATTCGGTGCGCATCGGCATGTTAAAAGCCACGGCGCACAAAATCATTGGGTTGCCGAACGTGTGTTCGACCGCTCAGGCGTGCCCGTCACCCATTTGCGTCCGACATTGTTTGCCGAGTGGTTCATGTATCAAGCCACCATCATCAAAACACAAAGCAAATTCTTCCTTCCCTTTGGCGAGGCTCGTTTCGCTCCCATTGCAACGGAAGATATCGGTCGGGTGGTGGCCGCATTGTTGGCTGGTCCAAAGCCGCACGGTGGAAAAAGCTATGACCTTTTTGGCCCAAGAATCCTGACCATGGGAGAAATAGCGACCATTTTCTCCGAGGCACTGCAAAGAACCATCACTTACGTTCCCATAGATACAGGAACGTTCGTGGATATCGTAAAAAAGTTCATGAATCCAGATCCATATTTTATCCAACATATCTCTTCACTTGGCCAGGATCTGAAGGAAGGTCGTGCTACCGGCATGAACAATCTGGTGGAAACGCTTTCTGGAGAGGAACCGATGGATATGCGGGATTATGTTATCAAAAATAAAGCAGCCTTTGCTTGATAGCCACATGCACAAAGTTGATAGCGCAATAGCAACATCTTTCATTCAATATATCGTGAATCAATATTTAGAAACGCTGGAGAACAACAGGAAGGTATTGGTTGATTTGACCAAAGCCCTAAACGAGGAACAGCTGAATTTCATTCCGCGGGGTCACAACAATAATATCATCTGGAACATGGGGCACATGCTGGTAGTAAGCGAAAGTCTCCTGTATAAAACTTCGGGTTCGAAGCCACCACTACACGGGTTTGATATCAACCGTTTTGGCAGGAACACAAGGCCGGATCAAGTTTTCAACCAATCGCAGATTTCCGAAATCAGTGAGGCGCTACTTCGTACCGTAGCGATTTTTAATGACACTACCAGCGGTATGGCGGCAACCGATAGGGGCACCAATGAGGGCTTTGTATTGACGCAGGACACCCTCCAGTTTCTACTATTTCATGAAAATATTCATTATAAAACAGTTATTAGATTGATCAGGGCAGTACACCCTTGAATTTGACACATATTCCATTCTGTCAATATAACAGCTTCATTATTTATCACATCAAAAAATTTACCATGGAAAAGAAAGTTTTGATTACAGGTGCCACTGGTGTAACAGGCACACATGCAATCGCCAAATTGGTCGAAATGAATATTCCGGTAAGGGCGTTGGTCCACCGCATTGATGCACGTTCGAAAGCACTGGAAGCACAAGGGGTAGAAGTTGTGGAGGGGGAACTCTCGGATTTCAACCGGATAAGTGAAGTAATGCGTGACATCAGGGCAGCATATTATCTGTATCCGATACAAGTGCCAGGCATCATTGAATCAACTGCTTATTTTGCGCAAGCGGCTTTGGAAGAAGGCGTCGGGGCGATTGTAAATATGTCGCAAGTGCCTGCAAGAAGGACATCCCTGAGCCATGGCTCGCAAAACCATTGGGTAGCCGAACGGGTTTTTGATCGATCCGGTGTTCCAGTAACACATTTGAAACCTACTTTTTTTGCTGAATGGTTGTTGTATTCCGTCCAATCCATCAAAACCCAAGATGCTATCATCTATCCATTTGGCGATGTGGCCTATGCGCCCATTACAGGAGAGGATCAAGGGCGGGTAATAGCGGCGATACTGGCAAACCCTGCGCCCCATGCAGGAAAGACCTATCCACTATTTGGTCTCGAAGAATTGACCCAGTATCAAATTGCCGAGATGGTTTCAGAAGTCATCGGCAGAAAAATCAAATATCTACCGGTCGACATTCCTGCATTCGAACCCATTCTCCGTGATGCAATGAATGGGACCGATTATTTTACCCAACATATTTTAGCGGTGGCCCAAGATTGTCTCGATGGATATTTTTCCGGAACCAACAATAACGTGGAGGAAATTACCGGTCAAAAGCCGATGAGCATGATGGACTTTATCGTGAAGACCAAGTCGGTGTTGATGTAGATGTCGACTGCCTATTTGCCGCTTTCTAAAATGGCTTGATCCTGGAAACAAGGCATAAGACCACAACATCCAACTTGGTCAAAATATATTTCTATTTTTAAGATACTTGTATCTACAAAATTCTCTAATCATAAAATAAACAAACATGCACCGTACATCTAAAGCACATTGGAACGGCACCTTGCAGGCTGGTAGCGGCACCATTTCTTCACAAAGCACCGTGTTGAAAGATACCCAGTATTCTTTCAAAACAAGGTTTCAAGACGGGGTAGGTACTAACCCCGAAGAATTGATTGCCGCTGCACATGCTGGCTGCTTTACCATGGCGGTGGCCGCCACATTGAGTTCGGCAGGCTTTACGCCAAACAATTTGGACACCGAGGCGGTACTCGATCTCGACATGGCATCACTGCGTATTAAAGGGATTCACCTCAATCTGAATGCACAGTTGATAGATGGGGTTGCGTCAGCAGCATTCAATGAAATGGCAGAGGGGGCAAAAGCAAATTGCATCGTATCAAAGGCATTAAATGTTCCGATAACACTGACTATCATTTACAGTTGATTGCTATTCTGGTATCACCGGTATTATCATGTATAAGCCTGTGTGATTTTTCTAATGTTTGATTTTTTTCACACAGATATGTGTGAACTTTTTCTAAAAAAATAAAACTCACACAAAAGTGTGTGAACTTTTCTGTGTGAGTTTTTTTTCACACAAAAAAGTTCACACACTTTTTTTAAAGAGAAATGCGCAGCGTTGGTGACGATAGTTTTTTAAGAAAATAGGATGGCTTTTGATCCCAGAAAAAATCAATGGGCGTAACCCGGAATCTTGTGGAGAAAGAGCGTTTATCTCCAGCTCGCATCAAGGGCGGGCGGAACCCAAAATAATTCAAAGCAATTTCATGCTACGATGGGTGAATCAAATGAGGATTTGTAGAAACGGAAAACTGAAAATTTGACTTTCCACCCTGAAAATTTTTCATTTTTCATGAAAAGGTTGCACGGCAGATAGAACGGTTTTTGGAGTGGCATCTGGTTTGACGGCGGTGTTGAAGCTCGTTCATACAAATTGACCATACAATGCTCCTTAGTAAAAACATACCCATCCGGTTTATTCTCAATAAAATAAAGTTTGAAGTACTATGGCTGCTTCTTATAGCTTCGATTGTTTATTACTTTACTGAGAAATATAAGCCCTTGGTTCCAGAAGTTCCCCTGTCGATACCTGCATTTTTGGGTACGGCCATCTCTGTTATCCTTTCGTTCAAACTAAGCCAGTCGTACGATAGGTGGTGGGAAGCCCGTAAAATTTGGGGCAGCATCGTAAACGACAGCAGGACTTTGGTATTACAGCTACAATCTTTTCTGCGTACCGAACAGGCAGCGGCAATAAAAAGGATTGCCTTTCGGCAGATAGCTTGGTGTTATAGTTTAGGACAAAGTTTGCGGGGATTGAACCCAGTAGAAAATATAGACAGATTTATTTCATCGGAGGATATAGCGACCATCAGCAAACACAACAATAAGCCATTGGCATTGTTGCAACTGAACACGTTGGATATCGCCGACCTCAAGGACAAGGATTATATGGACGTTTTCAGTCATATCCAGATCAACAAAACCTTGGTGAATTTTTCGAACTGGATGGGCATGGCAGAGCGGATCAAGAACACTATTTTTCCATCTACCTATAAGCTTTTTTTACACTTTTTTATCTACATATTTGTTATTACGCTCTGCATCGCCCTAAGGGATATCCAAAGCCATTTTGAAATACCCTTGTTGTTGGTTATATCCTCGGCCTTCTTTCTGCTGGAAAAATCTGCCACCCATTTGCAAGACCCATTTAGCAATGAGCCCACCGATACCCCCATCACTACCATTGCTACCACTATCGAAATCAATATCAAACAATTGCTCAATGAACCAGATATCCCAACTTTACAAAAACCCGACAAATTCTATATATTATAAACATTAAACCAACGAAAGATGCATACACATTCTAAAGAAACCCAAAGCAGTATCACACCTGCCTTAGCACTCGAAATCTTGAAAGAAGGTAACGAGCGCTTCGTGAAAAACCTTAAGGCAAACCGGAACCTGTTGCAGCAAGTGAACGAAACCTCTCAAGGGCAGTACCCGTTCGCAACCATCCTCAGTTGTATCGACAGCCGCACTTCGGCCGAGCTTATTTTTGACCAAGGGCTGGGTGATATCTTCAGTATCCGGATTGCGGGCAACATCTTGAACGAAGACATATTGGGGAGCATGGAATTTGCCACCAAGGTAGTAGGCACTAAAATCATAGTGGTACTTGGCCATACCAAATGCGGCGCCATTGTAGGTGCTTGTAACCATGTGGAAATGGGCAACCTCACCACCCTGCTCAATAAGATTCAACCAGCCATTTATAAGGAGCAAGAAACGGTTGAAAATAGGAACGGGTCGAATGAAACCTTTGTACAAAACGTTACGGAACTGAACGTATTCTTAACGATAGACCGGATCAGGAGAGAGAGCCCCATTATAGCAGAGCTGGAATTAAACGGTGCTATCAAAATAATCGGTGGTCTTTACAATGTGGAAAACGGGAGAGTCATTTTTTACGAATAATGGCATCCTTGTTTTACAAAAGGCTTGCATGCCGATTTGTTGAAAGAGCCGTCCATTGCCGTGGTGCAGATCATAGCGAGAATGGCAAGGCAGATATGGAGCATTATAAAGGACAGATATATTAAATAATGAAATATACCACTGCAAGGATGACCTTCACAACCTGTAAAAATTGCAGCCCAACTGAAAAAAAATCAGTTTGCGACACTTGGATTCGGAATGGCATTTAAGTTGTTTATATAAGTTATCATTCATTTTAAAATCAAAACAAAAGGAGGATGTTATGAAACTCTTGAGAAGAAACGGGAACCTTTCAAACTATTTCCCAACACTTTTTGATGATTTCTTGAACAGGGACATTTTCAACTGGGGCCAGTCGAACTTTTCCAACACCGGTACAACGATACCTGCGGTCAACATCAAGGACACCCCTGATGCCTATGAAGTAGAAGTGGCTTCACCGGGCATGGCCAAAAAAGATTTCAAGGTAGTACTAGCAGGCAACACGTTGACGATCAGTTCGGAAAAATCGAATGAAGAAAACCAGAAAGATGACACACGCTATACCAGTCGTGAGTTCAGTTACCAATCTTTTTCCAGGACTTTTACCCTGCAACAAGAAGTGGTGGATACCGAGAACATCCAGGCACGGTATGAAGATGGCGTACTGCACCTTTCCATTCCTAAAAAGGAACAGGTAAAACAAAAACAGCCAAGGATGATCGAAATCGCATAAGGATGGACCAAACAGGTTCCAAGGGGTCGCCTACACCAAAGGCGGCCCTTTTTTATAAATAGCCGAACCCCTATCGCCATAAATGATCGATACATGCCTTATGGTCGTTCAGCCGATTTGTTCATTATGACCATACTAAAAGGCGCTACCGTAATATTTCCATCATACAAGTTGGTAGCATGTTCGGATGCTTCCTCGGTGTCGATGACCTTGGTCCAACAAGCTCGCCCAACCTTCGGCAGTACAAACAGTACTGGCGCATCACTGTTGTTGAAAATAATATAACATGGTTGGGCATCATGGTTCTCATCTTCTTGGTTCTTGCTGTTGGTCCACGTCAACAACACACCAATGGTCCGGCCTTCGCAGTCTCCAGCGTTTTGGAAGGGCACCCTTTTGCCGCTTGGTTTGAAAAAAGTGGCGTTGCCAGAACCGGAGTGGAATTCCTCTTCGCCATACGTCCAATCGTGTTGGCTGATGACTGGATGATCTTTTCTAAACTTGATCAGATCGGTTACAAATTGCATCAACGCTTGGTCGGCTTTTTTCCAGTTGAGCCAGCTGATCTCATTGTTTTGGCAATAGGCATTGTTGTTTCCTTGTTGGGAATGGCCCAGCTCATCCCCTGCCCACAGCATCGGCACGCCCTGGGAAACCAACAGGGTCGCCAACAGGTTTTTTTTATGTTTCCTTCTTGATCGGTTCACGTCTTCGTCGTCCGTTTCACCTTCTACCCCCCAATTCTTGGATCGGTTCTCATCGGAACCGTCCGTGTTGTGGTCACCATTGTTTTCATTGTGTTTTTTATCATAGGTCACCAGGTCGTGCAGCGTGTGACCATCGTGGGCCGTTATAAAATTGATGCTCGCACAAGGTGTACGGCCGTTGTTCTGATAAAGGTCGGGACTGCCTAATAAACGCAGCAGTAGTTCCTTTACTTCTAAACGATCGCCCTTCCAATAACCCCGCATATCGTTGCGGTACTTCCCGTTCCATTCGGCCCAACCCGCTGGGAACATCCCGACCTGATAGCCACTGCTGCCCACGTCCCAAGGTTCTGCGATCAACTTTACCCGGGATATAACAGGATCTTGATATATAATCGAAAAAAAGGAACTAAGATGATTCACCTCATCGGCGTCCCGGGCCAAGGCAGGCGCAAGGTCGAAACGAAAACCATCTACGTGCATGTCGGTTACCCAATACCGGAGGCTATCCATGATCAATTGAAGCACAGCAAACTGTCTCGAATCAAGCGAGTTTCCTGTTCCTGTAAAATCCTTGTACTTATTTTGGTCCCCATCTTCCAACCGATAATAAAATACATTGTCGATACCCCTGAACGAAAGCGTGGGCCCGAGCTGGCTGCCTTCTCCGGTATGGTTATACACCACGTCCAAAATCACTTCTATGCCATGCTGGTGCAGGGTTTTTACCATGTTCTTGAATTCCACAACCTGTTCTCCCAGGGTGCCGGTGCTGGCATATTTTGTATGGGGCGCAAAGAAGCCAACGGTATTGTATCCCCAATAGTTTTCCAGGCCTTTCTGTTCCAATTCATGATCCGAAATAAAATATTGTACGGGTAGAAGTTCTATGGCCGTAATGCCCAACTTGTTGAAATGAGCTAGGGCA
>Ga0247739_10000785_pt1 | contig 11390 bp, 6 predicted proteins | sample UWRJL058202B2_FD_180943 | JGI IMG/M metagenome (GOLD analysis project Ga0247739, IMG submission 180943) | Plant litter microbial communities from Arlington Agricultural Research Station in Wisconsin, United States - UWRJ-L058-202B-2 | ecosystem: Environmental > Terrestrial > Plant litter >... | reverse complement strand
GACATCCTCGACCTTGCCTTGGGCGCGCCAACTGCCGAGCGACGAGTTGGCGTCCTCCGCAAGGGCCCCGATCACGGCGATGCGGCGCACGGACGCGGCGAGCGGCAGGACGTCGCCGTCGTTCTTCAACAGCACGATCGACCGTCGGGCGGCCTCCCGGGCAAGAGCGCGATGCTCCGGCGTCAGCATGGTCGAGGCCTCGCGCGCCGGATCGGTGCGGCCATAGGGCGCTTCGAACAGACCCAGCCGCTCCTTGGCCGTCAGGACCGCCGCCACCGCCTCGTCCAGCATCGGCATCAGGGTGGAATCCGCCTCGACGGCGCTCCTGAGCCGGGCCGAATAGAGGTTGCCCGCCATGTCCATATCGACACCGCCCCGCAGGGCCAGGGCGCCGGCTTCTTCCGGCGTGGCGGCGACCGCGTGGTTGAGCAGTTCGGGGATGGCGTTCCAGTCACTGACGATCAGGCCATCATAGCCCCATTGGCCGCGCAGCAGCCCGCGCACCAGCGCGGGATGGGCGGTCAGAGGCACGCCTGCGATATCGTTGAAGGCGGTCATCATCGACCCGACCCCGGCGTGCGCCGCCGCGTAGAAGGGCGGCAAATAGACCTCCTGCAGGGTGCGGTCGGAGATGTCGGCGCTGTCGTAGTCCCGCCCGCCCTGAGCGGCGCCGTAGCCGACAAAATGCTTCGCGGTGGCCAGGATCGAAGACGCGTCGGCCAGCGACTGTCCCTGATAGCCCCGCACCTGGGCGGTTGCCAGGATCGAACCGAGGTAGGGATCCTCCCCTGCCCCTTCGACCACCCGACCCCAGCGCGCGTCGCGGGCAATGTCGACCATCGGCGAGAAGGTCCAGTTCAGCCCCGCCGCGGTCGCCTCGACCGCCGCGACCCGCGCCGTCTGCTCGACCAGCGTCGGATCCCAGCTGGCCGCCAGGGCCAGGGGGACAGGAAACAGGGTCTTGTAGCCATGCACCACGTCCATGCCGAACAGCAGCGGCACGCCGAGGCGCGATTCCTCGACCGCGACCCGCTGCAACTCGCGGATTTGCGCGGCGCCGGCGACATGCAGAAACGACCCGATCTCGCCGCGTCGGACGCGGTCCAGGGCGGCGGCGTCGAGACGCGAATTCAGGGCCCGCTGTCGCCCGCCCGGCACCTGATTCAACTGGCCGATCTTCTCGTCGAGCGTCATCCGGCTCAACAGGTCTCTGACACGAGGCGAGGCCTGGTCGGCCGGCCCGGCGAGCGCAGCGCCCGCGATTGAGAGAGCCAGACAGGCCATCGGGATCAGGAAGCGTCTCAACACGGCTGGCTTTTCCGACAACGTTGTCAATTGCGTCGAAATACCCCTAAACCAAGCTTCGCCCGTCGCAAAGCCGGGATAATTCGACGGGCGCACGAAGGTCGGCGACAGCCCGCGGGAGGAAGCGTTGGCTCAGGACATTCAAGTCGATCCGCTCGGCAAGAGCACCCTGCGGCGGATCACCGGGCGGCTGATGCCCCTGTTCTGTCTGATGTATCTGATCGCCTATATCGACCGGCAGAATGTCTCCTACGCCAAGCTGCAGATGGCCGACGCCCTGGGGATGAGCGAGGCGGTCTATGGCCTGGGCGCCGCCCTGTTCTTCATCGGCTATTTTCTGTTCGAGGCTCCGGCCAACATTGTGCTGGCCAAAGTCGGAGCCCGCGTCTGGTTCACCCGCATCATGGCCACATGGGGGGCGATCACCATCGCCCTTGGCTTCACCAACAGCCCGGCGATGTTCTACGTCCTTCGCTTTCTCCTCGGCGCAGCCGAGGCGGGCTTCTTCCCGGGCGTCCTCTATGTCCTGACGCTGTGGTATCCGCAGGCGCATCGCGGTCGGATGATCGGCGCCTTCATGATCGCCAGCGCCGTCGCAAACGCCGTCGGCGCCCTGATCGGCGGCGCCCTGCTGGATCTGGACGGGCTGGCCGGGCTTGCCGGGTGGCGATGGGTGTTCATCGCCACGGGCGTGCCGGCGGTCCTGCTGGCCCCCTATGTGCTGTGGCGACTGCCCAATGGCCCGGACGCCGCTCCATGGCTGGCCGCCGACCAGAAGGCCTGGATCGCGCGCGCGCTGCAGGCGGAGAGCGATGCCGCGCCTGACACCAGCCACGCCTCGCCGTGGCGGGCCATGCTGGACCGTCGCGTGCTGCTGCTGGCCGTGACCTATGTCGGCTTTCCTCTGGCGGCCTATGGGCTCAGCTACTGGCTGCCGACGGTCGTGAAGGCGTTCGGCGTCTCCAACACCGTGAACGGTATGCTGAACGTCATCCCCTGGACCCTGGTCGGCATCGCCCTGTGGCTGTGGCCGCGCCATGCCGCCCGGGTCGGCCACAACGTCTGGCATATCGCGGGACCGGCTCTGGTCGGCGCCGCCTGCCTGGTGCTCAGCGTGATCGTGCCCGGCGCTGCGGCGAAATTCGCCCTGCTGTGCATCGCCGCGCCGGCCATCTTCGCCGCCCAGCCGGTGTTCTGGAGCCTGCCGCCGACCTTCCTGCGCGGAGCGGGAGCGGCGGCCGGGATCGCGGCGATCAACGCGATCGGCAACCTCGGCGGGTTCGTCGCACAGACCGTCGTGCCCGCGATCAAACAGGCGACCGGCAGCACCATCCTGCCGATGCTGTTCCCGGCCTTCTGCCTGACGGTGGCGGCCGGGTTGGTCTTCGTGGTCCTGCCTCAGCTGAACCGGGCGCCGGCGCGGGACGTCAGAGTATGATCGTCCGGCCCTCGCGCGCCGAGGCGTAGATCGCCTCGATGATCCGCATGTCGCGCAGCCCCTCCTCGCCTGCGACGATCGGCTCGCTGCCCGTCATAACGCATTGGGACAGGTGGTCGAGCATGCCGGAGAACTGGTTGGTCGCCAGGTCGGGCGCGGGATGGGCGGCAGTCTGGCCGTCCTTCCACAGTTTCAGGCTGTTGCCGCGATAGGCGGTGGCCGGCTCTGCGTCCAGCCAGCCCCCGGTCCCGACGATCCTGTATCGATTGTGCGCCGATCCGTAGGTCGAGACGCAGTCGGCGACCACGCCGGACGGGAACTTCAGCAGGAAGTTGATGGTGTCCTCGACCTCCTTGAAGCGGATGTCGGTCCGGTCGGTGGATTCGACCGCCGACACGGACACCGGCTCCTCCCCCGTCAGATAGCGGGCGGCCTGAAGACTGTAGATGCCGATATCCATCATCGAGCCCCCGCCGGCCAGCGCCCGGTTCAACCGCCATTGCGTCGGGTCGCCGATGTTGAACCCGGTCTCGGCGGTGACGATGCGAAGTTTGCCCAGCTCGCCCGAGCGGGCGACCCGGATGGCCTCGCGGTTGTTCGACTCGAAATGGCTGCGATAGCCGATCATCAGCTTGCGATCGGCGGCGCGACAGGCGGCGATCATCGCTTCGGCCTCGGCCGCCGTATTGGCCATCGGCTTTTCGCACATGACATGCTTGCCCGCCGCCGCAGCGCGCAGGGTGTACTCGTGGTGCAGGCCATTGGGCAGGATGACGTAGACGATATCGACCTCGGGATTGTCGCGGATCGAATCGAAGGTGTCATAGGTGTAGAGGCCCCTGTCGGGGACGCCGTATTGCGCTGCATACCGTCGGGCCTTCTCCATCGAGCCGCTGACCAGGGCGGTGACGCGAGAGTGTCGACATTCCGCGAACCGGGGCAGGATCACATCCGCATAGGTCCCCAGACCCATGATGGCGTAGCCCATCTTGCGATCGGCGGGCTGGGCGGCGAACGCCGGGGCCGCGGTCAGTCCCGCCGACGCCAGCGCGCCGAACTGCAGAAGACGTCTGCGATTGGCGGTGAAGGTCATGGTTCGGTCTCCCGGTGGGTCGGGCGCTCATCACGCCGACCCTGTCAGCGTTGAAAGGGTCGCTCGCGGTATTCGAAATGGTGGAAATCGGCACAGGCCCCGGCGCCGGAGGTGTCCTGGCAGGCCATGCCGACGAAGGCGCCGGTGAAGTTCGCCGTCCCCGGCTGGGCCGCCTCATCAGACAGGATGCTGGCGTCGAAGATTTCCGGCAGCCAGGACCAGGCGCCGTCGTCCAGGCGCCAGGCGAATCGGAGCCGTTCCTCGTCGATATCGACCCTCAGCTGGATGGTCCCGTCGGGGATCGGTATGGGCGAAGTGAAGGCGTCGGCCTGGGCCTGATCCGGGAGGGCGGACATCACCTGAAGCACGCGCCCCAGCCGCTCGTCATGGGTGACATGCAGATAGTGGAACTTGGCGGCGCCGTAGTAGCAGACCAGACCGGCGGCCTGCTGGTAGTGGGCCGGCTCGAACGTCATGGCCGTGGTCGCGGTGAAGCAGAAGGCCTGCTGGCGGCGCGCCACCAGCGACTGGCGGAACAGGCTGCCGATGCTCTCGCGACCGAACAGCCGCAGGGCCCCGGGGCGGGCGGTCAGGGAGAACAGTTCGTCCGGCCATGGCGACCGCAGCCACTGGAAGGCGAGCGGCAGTTCGGGGGTGTCGAAACGGGTGACCTCTGCGATGCCGGACGCGAGCGGTGGGTCGCCCAATGCCCCGATCTCGGCTTGTGGAAGCGCGTCGCCGGCCTCGGTTCGCAGCCAGCCGTCCTCGCCCCAGACCATCGGCTGGATCGCCGTCTCCCGCCCCAGGACGCACCGCCCGCGGTTCCTCAGCGGTCGACCACAGAGGTAGACCGCCCAGGTTCTCCCATCCGGATCGTCGACGAGATCGGCGTGACCCGCGCGCTGCAACGGACTGTCCGGCCGGTCGCGGGCGGTCAGGATCGGACCATCGGGATGAACCTCGTAAGGACCGTCCAGGTCGCGCGACCGCGCCAGCGTCGCCGCATGGCCCCAGCCGGTGCCCCCCTCGGCGGTCAGCAGATAGTACCAGCCCTCCCGCTTGTAGAGATGGGGGGCCTCGGTCAGGCCGAGCGCCGTGCCCTTGAAGATCACCCGGCGCTCGCCGACCAGTCGTCCTTGCCGGGGGTCGTATTCCTGCAGGACGATGCCGGCGAACCGGCTCGCACCCGGCCGGTGGTCCCACAGCATATTGACCAGGTATTTCCGGCCGTCATCGTCGTGGAACAGCGAGGGATCGAAGCCGCTGGAGTTCAGGTGGACCGGGTCCGACCATTCGCCGTCGATCGTCGGGCTGGTCACCAGATAGTTGTGGAAGTCCCGAAGCGACGCGCCCGAGGCGCCGCCGACGGACGTGCGGCCGTAGCGCTTGACGTCGGTATAGACCAGATGGAACAGCCCGTCGGCATGGGTCAGGCACGGCGCCCAGACGCCGCAGGAATCGGGCGCGCCGAGCATGTTGAGCTGACTGGCGCGGCGCAGCGGCCGGGCCGCCAGACGCCAGTTGGCCAGGTCCGTCGAATGGTGGATCTGCACGCCCGGAAACCATTCGAAGGTCGAGGTGGCGATATAGTAGTCGCCGCCGACCCGAACGATCGACGGGTCGGGATTGAAGCCCGGCAGGATCGGATTGCGGATCACGGCCGGGCGTCGACGAGGACCGCCCCGGCCTCCCCGCCCTGCTCCGGCGTCGCTCCGCCCGGATCTCGCACCAGGGTCCACAGGACGATGGCTCCCACGATGTCCAGCACCGCCAGAGCGATGAAGAAGGGCGTATAGCCGATCGTTGTCACCAGTCCGCCGATCAGCAGCGAGAACAGCAGGACGCCCAGATTCCCGAACGTCCCGGCCATTCCGGTGACCGTGGCGACCTCGTTGCGCCGGAACAGGTCGGAGGACATGGTGATGACCGTCACCGACAGGGTCTGGTGCGCGAAGCCGCCGAGGCAGAGTAACAGGATCGCCAGCCAGGGACTGTCGGCCATGCCGACGAAGGCGACGCCGATCATGAGCACCGCGCCGGTCGTGAACGCCCATCGCCGGGCGTCGATCAGCCGGACGCCACGCCTTTGCAGAAACAGCACGACGCTCGGTCCGAACAGGCAACCGAGGTCCGCGGCCACGAACGGCAGCCAGGCGAACAGGGCGATCTGCTTGAGGTCGAAACCCCGCACGGTCGTCAGATAGAGCGGCACCCAGAAGGCCAGTGTCCCCCAGGTCGGGTCGGCCAGGAAGCGCGGCAGGGCGATGCCCCAGAAATTGCGCTGTCGCAGCAGCCGGGGGATGGACGGCCGACTTCCGTCACTGAGGGTATGTCGCTCGCGGCCCTCAAGGATTTCGGCGCGCTCGCTGTCGGACAGCGCCGAATGCCGCTCCGGCGCCCGGTAGAAGGCGAGCCAGAGGGCGACCCAGACGAGGCCGAGGACGCCCGTGATCACGAAGGCCGCCTGCCAATTGTAGGTCAGGATGGCCCAGGCGACGAGCGGCGGGGCCAGCATCGAACCGACCGAAGCGCCCATGTTGAAGACCCCGCCGGCGAGGCCGCGTTCCCTGGCCGGAAACCACTCGGAGACCGCCTTCATCCCCGCAGGATTGGCGCAGCCTTCCGCCAGCCCCAACAGGCCACGCAATCCCGCCAGCATGGGCCAGCCGTTCACCAGTCCGTGAGCGATGGTGATCAGGGACCAGGCCGTGGCGAACAGGGCGAAGCCGGTCCGAAGCCCGAGGGTGTCGAGCACGAACCCGCACACCGGCTGCATCATGATTCCGAGCTGGAAGGCGCTCGTGATCCAGGAATACTGCTGGGTCGTGATCCCGAGTTCGGTGTTCAGCGTCGGCGCCGCAACGCCCAGGGTGCTGCGAGACAGATAGTTCAGAATCGCGCCCAGCATCACCAGGCCGATGATCCACCAGCGGAGCTTCAGCCTGAATCCCGGACGGCGGGTCTCGATGGCAGGCGGCGTCACGTCGGTCACTCCACCTTGACGACGGCGACCGACCGGGCGGGCAACTCGAACAGGAGCGCACCGTTCCGGACGTGACCGGCGAAGGCCGTCGGCTCCACCGCATGGGGTTGGTCGAAACTGTTGTGGCTGTCCACGGCCGGCGCCGTCAGGACCCGGCCCCGGGCGCCCGCAGGCGAACCCGGAAGCTGCACGGTCAGTGTGACGGAGTTGTTGGCATCAACGTTGACGAGCGACAGCCACAACGCGCCGTCCTTGTCACGCGCCGCCACCGCATCGGTGCGCGGCAGGGTGATATCGCCGAACTGATAGACGCCGTTGTTCAGGCTGAGCGGGACAAAGGCGGCGTCCTGGAATGGAACGTACAATTCGTACACATGATAGGTCGGCGTCAGGACCATCTTGTCGCCGTCCGTCAGGATCATGGCCTGAAGCACATTGGCCATCTGGGCGATGTTCGTGCCCTTCACCCTGTCGGCGTGGCGCATGAAGATGTTCAGGTTCAACGCCGCGATCACGGCGTCGCGCATCGTGTTCTGCTGTTGCAGGAACCCGGGATTGCTGCCCGGCGTCGGATCGGCCCAGAGACCCCATTCGTCCACAAACAGCGGGACCTTCTTGTCGGGATCGTAGCGATCCATGATGGCGGTCTGGGTGGTGATCCATCCCTCCATCTTGAGGGTGGCGCGGATCGCCTTGGCGTATTCGTCCTCGCCGAAGCCGACGCTGGGCCCCTTGGCCTCCCAGGTGTTGGGGATGGTGTAGCCGTGCAGCGAGAGGCCCTCGATGTCCCAGCTCCAGACCTTGTCCTTCCAGGCCTTCATGACCGCTTCGGTGTAGTCCGAGTTGCCGCTATCCCAGCCGACAGCGATGCGCTGCATCGCGTTCGGACCGGTCTGGGCCGGATTGAGATTGCGCGAGTAGTGCGCGAACTGCTTCATTTCCTCGACGTAGTGCTCGGGGCTCATGGCGCCGCCGCAGCCCCAGTTTTCATTGCCAAGGCCGAGGTATTTTATGCGGTAGGGCTCGGGATGGCCGTTCGCCGTCCGTTCCTGCGCCAGGGTCGTCGGTTGATCCGCCGTCAGATACTCGAGCCAGTCGGCCGCCTCCTGAACCGTGCCGGACCCGACATTCACGGACAGGAACACGTCGGCCCCGACCTGATCGGCGAAGTCCATGAACTCGTGCGTGCCGAAGCTGTTGGGTTCGATCACATTGCCCCAGCTGGCGTTCAGCCGGGACACGCGCGCGCTCGCCGGGCCGATGCCGTCGCGCCAGTGGTATTCGTCGGCGAAACACCCGCCCGGCCAGCGGACATTCGGAACCTTGATCGCGCGCAGGGCCCCCACGACATCCGTGCGAATGCCTCGAACGTTCGGGATGGGAGAGTCACGCCCGACCCAGACCCCGCCATAAATGCCAGTCCCCAGATGCTCGGTGAACTGTCCGAAAATGTTCCGGTTGATCGTCGGGCCGGTCTGGTCCGCCTCGACCCGTACGACGACGGGAGCCGGCTCGGCGGTCTGGGCCCGCGCGTTCGGGGCCACCATGGCCACCGCGAGGGTCGCCGCCAGAAGAGGACGTAGGCTCATGGATTTCCCGATCATGATCTGAAGCTTTCTCAAGGTCGTGGCGCGCGCCAAGGGTCAGTCCGGCAGGGTGGAGGATCCGGTGATCAGGACGCTCGCGGCCTGGCCCGGAACATTGCGCTGACCTGGCTGCCCGCCGCCGATCCACAGGTCAGCAGGGCCCGGCAGGACCCGTCGGACGCCGGACGCATCGACGGTAGACAGGCTTCGGTTGTCGATGATGAAGGAGACCCGGCGGCGTTCGCCGGCCGCCAGATGGATGCGCTGGAAGCCGACCAGCGACTGTATCGGTGCGCCCGCGAGTTCGGGTCGGCTGAGGTAGAGCTGGACAACCTCATCGCCGTCGCGATCTCCGGTATTGGCGACCACGACGCTGGCTTCCACCGAAGCGTCCGCCCTCACCCGCCGTGCGGCGACCTTCGGCTCGGTGTAGGAAAACCGCGTGTAGGACAGGCCGTGTCCGAACGGGTACAGCACCGGGCGATCGAAGTAGCGATAGGTCCGGCCCTGCATCCCGTAGTCGGTGAAGAACGGCAGGTCGTCGGCGGACCGGTAGAAGGTGACCGGAAGCCGCCCCGCCGGATTGACGTCCCCGGCGATGACGCGAGCGACGGCGTCGCCGCCCTGCCCTCCGGGATACCAGGCTTCCAGAATTGCGGGGACATGAGCGTCCGCCCAGTTCACGCTGAGAGCGCTGCCGTTGACGAGGATCAGAACGACCGGCGTGCCCGTCGCCTGGACCTTCTCCAGCAGCGTCTGCTGAACGGCAGGCAAATCCAGACTGGTCCGGTCGCCGCCGGCGAACCCTGGAACCTCGATCGCCATTTCCTCGCCTTCGAGCTGGGAGGTCAGGCCAGCCACGAACAGAACGACATCAGCATTGCGGGCGGCCTCTGTCGCCGCTGCGCCCGCGGGATCGGACGGGAGGCTCCACACCAGGCGCTCATTGCCTTCGGTAGCGCGCTGGAAGGCCTCGACACGAAGGCGATAGGTCTGGCCGCGCGACAGCCGGACCTTGCCCGCCGCGATGGAGGGCCGCCAGTCCACCCGCCAGGCATCGACGACCGGCTTGTCGTCGATGAAGATCCGGTACCCGCCGTTGGCCTCGTAGCGGAAGACGTATTCCCCATCTTCGGGCGCTGTGAGAAATCCGCTGAAGCGAACGGCGCCGCTCTGCATTTCCCCCGACCACAGATACTGAGGCTCCGGGACGCGAGCGGTCTCCGTCGGCGCCGAGGCGTAGGTCCGGTCGTTGAAACGCTCGCGCATCAAGCCGGTCTCCGTGCACTGCGCGTCTGCGCACAGAACGCCGGCGGGGACCGGCGCCATCGCGCGATCGATCAGGCCCGTTCCCTGGGCGTATGTGATTTCCGCATCGGGATAGCGGCGGCGGACGCCGTCCAAGATCGTCACCGGGTGCGACGGCTCGCCGTTGTAGTTGCCGACCAGAGCGGCCTGGGTGTCGGCGTTGGGGCCGATCACGGCGATCCGACGAACAGCCGGGTCCAACGGCAGAAGGCCATCGTTCTTGAGCAGGACGATCGCCTTTTCAGCCGTCGCCAGAGACAGCGCCCGTCCGGCTTCGGTGTCATAATCGGCCGCCGTGATCCCGGGGAATACGTGGGCGGCGTCGTCGAACTGACCCAGCCTGATCCTCGCGGTGAACAGACGCACGAGTGAACGGTCGATCGTCGCTTCCGGCAGCAGCCCCTCCCGGACCGCCCGCACGATATGCTCGCTCTCTTCCGGCCCTCCGCAGATCAGATCCATGCCCGCATCGAAGGCCGCGGCGACGCCTGCTTCTGGCGTGGCTGCATATCCGTGATGGTCCGGCCGATAGATGTCCGCGACCGCCTCACAGTCGGAAACGACATAGCCATCGAAACGCCAGGCCCTGCGCAGATAGTCGGTCAGCAGGGACTTGCTCGCGCACGCGGGCGCGCCGGCCACGGCGTTATAGGCGCACATGATCGACCCGGCATGACCTTCGATCACCGTGGCGCGGAAGGCCGGCAGATAGGTGTCGGCCAGATCGTGAGCGCTGGGATGGATGTCGTCGCGATGGCGACTGGCCTCAGGCCCGGAATGGACAGCGAAATGCTTCGGGGTCGCGATGGTGCGATAGTAGGCGGCGTCGTCGCCCTGCAGGCCGCGCACGAACGCCACGCCGAGCCGTGACGTCAGATAGGGATCCTCGCCATAGGTTTCCTGACCGCGCCCCCAGCGGGGATCGCGGAAGATGTTGATGTTGGGCGACCAGACCGTCAGGCCGGCGAACCAGTCGGAGCCGCCGAACCGATGCCGTTCGGCCAGGTACTTGGCGCCAAACTCGACGCCTATCAGATCGGCGACGGCCCCGATTTGCGGGGTGTCGAAGGTCGCCGCCATGCCGATCGCCTGGGGAAACACCGTGGCGTGCCCCGCCGCCGCGACGCCGTGCAGGCCCTCGTTCCACCAGTTGTACTCGCGGATCTGGAGGCGGGGGATGGCCGGTGCGTCGTTGAGAAGTTGCGACGCTTTCTCTTCGAGGGTCATGCGAGAGACGAGATCGGCGGCGCGCTCTCCGGCCGGTTTGGCATTGTCCTGATAGGTCGGAACGGTGGCGCCAGGCAGCTGTGCGTGCGCGCCGGTCGCGCAGGCGAGAGCGACGGTCAGGATGACCCCCGCGAAGACGTCGGAGAACGACCGCGACCGGCTAAAATCGCGGCTCGCCGCAAGTCCATTTCGACCAAGGATCACGATCGCCTCCCCGCCACGCGTCTGACTCGACTATGTCCAATTGTCAGACTAATGCACGCCAATTTTCGCGCGGTCTGGCGTTTGGCTTCGTTGCGTCCGATGGCGTCGCCTGCGCGAGAACCCTCGGAACTACGGCGTGCGCGTCACCGCGCCTGTCGCGGCAGGACAGACGGTGTCGTTCTCGTTCGATGCGAGCCGGACTTCGGCTATCGACAGCGTCACGGCGTTCGAGGCTTGCAAGGCGAA
>Ga0247739_10000784_pt1 | contig 11395 bp, 11 predicted proteins | sample UWRJL058202B2_FD_180943 | JGI IMG/M metagenome (GOLD analysis project Ga0247739, IMG submission 180943) | Plant litter microbial communities from Arlington Agricultural Research Station in Wisconsin, United States - UWRJ-L058-202B-2 | ecosystem: Environmental > Terrestrial > Plant litter >... | reverse complement strand
GCAAAAAATTTTGATTTTTTTTACAAAATAACCTTAAAAAAAACAATGTTTGATAATGCTTTGATTGACAAGCAACTAACATTCTATTTCGAGCCTAGTTTAGATATCGCAAAATCACACATCGATATTGATTATAATTTGGCAAACATTAAAGAACTCGAAAACAAAACTTGGGGGTTTAATCTCATTACAGGTGCAATTCAGAAAGCCAACGCAGGCAAAATTCCGCAAGGTGCAAAATTTGTTCTAACATTAAATAAAACCAATAAGTAACTCAGTTATAAACATTTTAATACTAAAATCAATGAAAAATTTATTATCATTTATCTATCGCTTTTTAGGTGACTACGAAGACCTTAAAGACGTTTGGAAAGTGTCGGCAGACGATGGCAATAACGGAATTATTTGGGGATTTGTAATACTTTTCGTATTAACTTTAATTGGTTCTTTGCTGTTCTACTTTATTTGTGCAAAGAAAGCAGACAAGGCAACACTCGGAAAATGGTTTAAATATATGCTGGTAACGGCAATTGTTGTTTTTTTCGTAGAAGAATTTATCTTATCTGGCATTTTCACTGCCGCAGACGAAGAATCGAAAACAGGTTCGTTTTTCGAAAATTTAATAGTTGGCGACGGAGGAAAACTGATTTTATTCAGTTTTATGAACGCCTTGTATTCGTTACTAATTTATTATTTGTTGTCGTTTCCAATAAAATATCTATCGAGATTAAAACACAACAACTCCCCACATATCCCGCATAACTAACAATAGTAAATTAATATAATATAATGAGTTTATATATTTTTGCAATAGGGGGCAGCGGAGTGAGAGTCCTCCATTCCCTAACAATGTTGCTGGCCGCCGGCGTCAAAATTAAATCTAATAAGGTAATCCCTGTGATTATTGACAACGATTATAGAAACGAAAACGACATGAATGGTAACACAAAAATAACACTCGATACCATTAAAAATTATCGTAAAATTCGAGAATCGGTTATAGATTCATCAATTTTTGCAACCGACGTTGCAGAGCCGATAATGATTTCGATCAGCGGCCAACAACTTGGTACGCTCAAAGATGTTCTCGCCGAAACTGCGACAGGAATTGACAATCATTTGAAGGCGAATATTCACACTTTATACAATGATAGAAACTTGGATATGCCGCTTGGTTGCGGATTTGTTGGAAACCCTAATGTTGGAAGTGTTGTTTTGAACTATTTGTTTGAACAAGATACCACTTTTGCTCTAACATTAACTGCCATTCAGCCTGACGATAGAATTTTTATAATAAGTTCTATTTTTGGTGGTACTGGTGCAGCAGGTTTTCCATTATTACTTAACATTCTGAATAATTCACCAAGAACTAATTGGAATAAAAGTTCTAACATAAAAGGTGCATTATCGCTGCTTCCGTACTATAATGTAGGTGAAATGCAAAACGATGTTGATATCGCCGAATTGAACAGAACAGATGTCAATATGGAAAAGGTATATAATGTTGATTCTTCATTGTTCGATTCAAAAACCCTTGCAGCGCAGTTGTATTACGATAATTTTGTGAATGGGGCTGTAAATGCAATGTATTATGCAGGAGATAAAAACATGCGAAGCACATACCCCAATTACATTGGCGGAAACAATCAGAAAAATCCTGCACATATTGCAGAAATGCTCGGTGCATTGAGTATTACACATTTTGATAATCATGATTTTAGCACAGCAACAGGTACGCAATTTGCAGACTTGGTTTTTAATGACGATACAAGTCCACTGCATAACGATAACAACGAATTGCGAGATTCTCTTGTTCGTTTATGGATGTACCGCCGTTTTTACTTACAATATCTGCCCAAATATCTCAAAAGAGACCCTCTGCCTGCAATTTTGAATTATAAAAAAGGATTGAATTATTCAAAAAATAATTACGAGGTTGCTCAACAAGATAAATTTCCAAAAAATATGAAAGATTTCTTATATGCTTACGAAAATTGGGTAAAAGATTTATCTGATGGTGTGCATACTCGAAAATTTGAAATTGTAGATACGGCTCTCAACCCAGAGGATGAAATGATGCACAGTGGCTTTGTCGGTAAAGTGCCAATAACCGAGAGGCCTTTCTTTCGTCCTGAAAGAGATGTTGAAACCGATTTTGGAACCAAACTCGGTAATAAATATCAATCTACCGATACTAATTCCAACATTGATGGTCGCCTTACAAAATATGCTACCCTCGCTATTGATGAAATTATTAACACTAAAATGAGGTAATATTATGTTTAATATAAATTTGCAAAATGCACAGCAAAGACCGTTTAATAGCAACGACTTAAAACCGAGATTTGCAGAAATGCAATCGCCGGCAGAAGTAACGTCTATTCCCTCGCCTTATGCAACATTGCACTTGTTTAATTTGGCCTTTTTTGCAGCTAATGCAAAACAAGCAACTACTCCGAAGCTTTATACAGAAGGAATGAAAGAGTATTTGTACGATAAAGCAATCTCTCATACGCTTGATATTTACGAGTTGCTTTTCAATTGGGAAACATTGCACCTTGACCAAAAAGGTTTTTCTATTGAAGCATTTTCAATTCCAAGCGAAGATAAAATACAAGAAAATATTAAGGCAGGAAGGTTATTACAGGCAGATGGCATGAAGCACAAAAACTTTCGTTCTACTCTCAATTTGTATATTGGTTTGTACAAATCAAAATTGCACATAACAACTGATGATGCTTTCGATTGCGGTTATCATATTAAGTACAATGACAGAATCATTGCTGCAACTTCTTCGTTGACAGGATTTTTTGTGTCTGCTTCTACCGATTTTGGTTTGGATGGCATTAAAGGGATAATTCCTGGCAACAGTAATATTGTTTATTTGTCAAACGATGATTCAATATTTCGTCCGCTTGGGTTAAGGGATGTTGACTTTCGTGTATTTATGTGTAAATTTATTCAAAGTTATTCCCCGCATAGTTTCCAAAATGATTATTTCAAAGATTACATTAATAGGTATGCAGAAGCATTTAGATTATCAATTGATTACACAAACTCAACCGTAGATATAAAGAAATATGGATTCGATGTTCTATCCCAAATTCAGATTTTAGCGGGTGCAATCATCACTTCCGACGGTAATAATGTCCGAAAAAAATCTAATCCACAGAACATTATTGCAATTCCCGACAGATATAATAATATCTATTTCAGGTCTTTGATAAATATAAAAGATAACATTTGTTTTAATTTAAAAGACGAAGATTATAAAGACGATTCGCAACGCACCCTACTTGGGCAAAGTGTAAAATGGTTAAGCGTAAAAGATTTCTTCGAAGACAATATTGTTGAATTGGAGGATGCCATTAATATTGATCGTTTTTATTGTTGTAAAGTAACGGACCAGAACGGAAACAACGCAGATGTAAAAGTACTTTTGCCTCTAAAGGAGCGATATTTTAAGTTTTTCAATTTCAACGATAATAATGCACAAAACATTATAGAACAACGGCTTGAAGTTCGTCAAATATCTTCTGGAGAATATCTTGCTACATTGAAAGTGCCTACTACAACAGGCGATGTTATTCTGAACAAAGAATACTCGTTAGCAAAAGCAAATATCGTTAATTTAAGAGGCAACTCTTTGTATGTCGGAATTTTTCCGTTTGTAAAAGACAACGCTACCGCCAATACGAACAATGGATTTTTCAGAATTTTTACCTACAATTCGAAAGAATTTACTGCTGATTTATTATTTTATAAAGACGAAAATAATGGAATGAAGATAATTGAAAATGGTACTAATAACGGAATAACTGAAAGACACTTCTCAAAAAAAATGTACGACCACAGTGATTTTCAAGAATTTCCAAAATCGACTTTCTATGCACTCGAAACAACCTATTTCGACAAAGACAGGGCTTACACTGTTTCAGGACCAAAAGATGTAAATTTTGATATTATTAAAATTTTAGTAACAAAAGACAATATCGTTAGTGAAGCTATTATCATTCCAAAATTTATTCAAAAAGAATGCAATGGAAATAGCGGGATGTTAAGTGTCGATTTCGGAACTTCAAATACCAATATTAGCATTGGCACTGACGGTGCAACAAAAAAGGTTTCTGATTACGATACTTACATTAGCGATAGTAATGGAAATAAAATTTCTCAAATCGTAATGTTACATAAACCCAATGGACAAGTTTTCGATTTTGAATCTACAAATTATGGCGGTACAAATCAAAACCACTTTTTAAGTGAATTTTTGCCAACAATTATTCACAAAGACCAGGAACATTTTAAATTTTCATTGCCTTCTGTTATCAACTTGCACGAAGACCGAATGTCCTCAAGCAGCGTATCGCTCGTTCATGCAAATATCCCCGTTGCCTATTACAGCAGGGGCTTACGAAAGTTGAAGGGTAAAAATATAGACAAACCTTTTGCCAATTTCAAATGGATAGGTACAGATAGGCAAAAGCCATATTATGTTTATTTATTTATAGACCAATTGTTGTTTATGGCACGAAACGCATTGTTGGCACTCGGGCAAAATCCGAGAGAAACAATTGTAACATACTCTACTCCGTTGTCGATGAAAAATACCGAACAAAGGTTTTATGAAGATCTTTGGAATGCTTTATCAAAAAAATATTTTGGCGGTTACGATATGGATAACGGCGGTAAATATACGCAGAATAGCAAATTACATTCTATCTCCGAATCTCGTTCACCATATTATGCTTCAGGACACCAATTTGGTGCCGATTCTTCAATTTTGCTTGACGTTGGTGGTGGTTCAACCGATATTTTATTTTATCAAAACAATATGGTACAGGCAACAACTTCCTACGCGTATGCGGCAAATGCACTTTTCGCTGGCGACAGAAGAGAAAATATCTTTATGAAACTTATGCCCGCCAAAAAAGAGGAAGGTGCAGATATGATGAATGAAGTAGAAAAAAGTCAAATAATGTCTGTCTGCGATGTGTTCAATTACCGTTTTACAAAAAAAGAACAAACTGTAATAGACACATTTGCAGTAAGCAGTGAATGGGATTATTTGCTCGTATTGCATTGCAGTGCAATTCTATACCACGCAATTCAAAATAACAAAGCAATTCTAGGTAACACTATTCAATTACGCAATATTTTGTTTAGTGGTAACGGTTCTAAATTATTCAAAATTTTGAATGAAATCGGAGATGATCGAAATAACAAAAACTTTGAAAAATTGGCCAAAAGCATTGTACAATATGTCTATGGCATGGGCACTTCGTCTTTGCAAATCAGCTTTGTAGATGAAAAATGGTCTGCTAGTGTTGAAATCGATTCTTCTGTTGGGATGAAAGCGGCTACAAGTATTGGTAGCATTTGTTGGAAAATGAATTTGAGAAACGATGGCGGCATGGTTGTTGAACCCAAAGTAGTTCCTATCGGCGATGCAGCAAATTATCTCAAAACACAAGACCTCAAGGACGATACAGTTAGAGATAAATGGGATGCTGGCGATTCAACAAAGCAATCAAAAATTATTCAACACGTTGGCGACAATTTTATTAATTTCTTGGACGGATTCTTGGGGGTAAATGGAAATAATTCCCTTTTTGGATGCGGTTTAAGAACTTTTATTCCAAGTCCCATAAATGCTGATGTTATCCGTAAGTTAGTCTCTGATGATAATTTAATTGAAAACAGCATTAAGGATTATCATTTAATCTACCCAATGCCTGAACATTCAATTTTCTTTGTTCCATTACAAAAGTTGATAATTGAGTTATCAAAGTATTTTGCAGGAAAACAATTATGATTAATAAAGATAGTGTCGGAAAATTTTTCCGACACTATCATTAATTTTTAAGGACATGGATTTCATAAGTCGTTTAGAAAATTTTATAAATGGTACAAAAAACAATTCTAATTCAAACAGTACCGAAGATGAAGGCATTGATAACAGCAGTCTAGAAAAGATTGCTAATTTAGAAAGTAGAATTTTTGCACTGGAAAACAAGATTTCGCAATTTGTTGACCTTTCGCAAAAGTTTTCTGACTTGAAAAAAGAAGTTGAAAAACTTACCTCTGCATTAAATACGAAAAAAGCTAATAAAAACTCGCATGCTTCGGCACAACAAAACCAAAGTATAAAAGCGGAAAACGAAAGCAAGGTTACTTCTACTCTAAAAAAATCGACAACTGAATTTCATTACATCAAGTTAATGAATATGAAAGGCGATGTGGAGATGAACGATGCTAATAAATCCGATGCTTTTTATGAATTAAAAACGCTCGGAAACACCGCAGAATTGTGGCCATTGTCCGAAAAATCGTCATATCTTATAATGCAGCAAAAATATTTGCTCGAACCTGCTTTTACAATTTCAGGTTCAGGGCAAAATATCTGCGTTCAAGCTCCCGCAAAATACGAATTGCAAAGTGGTAATCTATGGAACATTAATGAGAAAGGTAAAATTGAGTTGAAATAGAATGGGTGCAATAATAGAAATCATAATCGGCTTATTCGTCTGGATGGCTTTGCCACCAATGCTTTTGGGTAAAAAGAAATTGAAGAAATACAAGCGGTTTATCAATATTGCTTGTAAAATATTGGGCATTGTAATTATCGCTTTTGGTATATGGAGCGGGATAAAGCAACTATTTTCTGGATTATAATGTTAAAAGTGATAATATTAGAAAATAGAACTTTTAGCAGTGCGTTTTTTTATTTTTTGTAACCAACAAACATCAAATTTACTTCAATTGCGTAATAAAAGATAATGCGACCACTCCACGCACCTGATGGTACTAGTGTAAATGAAAGGGTTCGCTTATCGAAATAAGTGCAGATAACAAGGTGACAATCCCTTTAAATACTATTTATCTTAATATGGATGGACGGAGTTGGGATTGGTTCATTGTTAAAAATGGGGAACAAATAATTACTTGGAAACGATTGATTTAGAAATATCATAAACCAAGCTAACAGGCTAATATTTGACAAATGAGAACTATTAATTATTTCTTTCTATTGTTTACGTTCTTTACCGTTTCATGCGATTGCGGCAACAAAAATTACAAACAGCCAATCTCCAATTCAGGTAAGGTAGTAGCCATAATCGACGGCGATACCTATGACATCCTGATAGATGGAAATAAAAAAATTCGGGTAAGAATGCAAAGCATTGATGCTCCGGAAAAAGGTATGCCCTTTTACTGGGTAGCAAAAGAATATTTAGGAAAGTTATGCTTCGGAAAAAATATCTCTTTGGTTATGAATGGCAAGGACGACCACAATAGAATTATTGCTTATTCTTATCTAGAGAATGGTACCGAATTGAGCCATGAAATGATTAAAGGAGGTTTGGCCTGGCATTTTAAAAAATACTCTTCCGATACGGTGCTGGCAAACCTCGAAATTAAAGCAAGGAATTCTAAAATTGGACTCTGGTTGGATGAGAAACCAATGCCACCCTGGGTTAATAGGAGTCTTCACAGGCAGGGAATTTCCACTAAGGACTCATTTAATGTAAAAGAATAAATCTATTCTTAACAAAAACTAACAGATTGTATTATTTTTATATATATTTAATTTTATTATATCACTTTGACATATTAAAATAGGTGTTAACCTTCAACTTGAACCTGTCCGTCAGCTCAAAGAGTTTGGCGCTGAAATAAGCCCTCCACTCTGGCGCAGATCTTTAGTGACTGGCGTCGGTTTATCAGCACTAGTGTTCGAAATCTTGTTAACCTGATTTGAAGATATGTGGTGCGAGTTAGGGGTTGTCTCTGCACAACACAACGATTTCCTTCATGATTCCCCTACTGGCATCAGTCTATAAGGTGCAGAGTTCTGAAGCCCCAGCTGGCGCTAGTCTATCCGGTGCGGAAGTCTGACTCATTCTGGCGCAGATTTGTAATTGACTGTTCGCGGTCTATTCGGTGCGGAAGTCTGGCGCATGTGTGAGGTGCGGGCCTTGTGCGTGAGCCACATGTGCCCGGGCGTTACTTGGCCAGGGATTCTTACATTCATCTTATGAGCAGTAAATATAAATTCCACGATAAGGAGGCTGCCTATTTCGTTACGCCCTTAGTTGTTGGTTGGGTCGATGTGTTTAGGAGGAATATCCTGTTGGATAGTTTCTGCATTGCCAACAAAAACATTGCTTGCGTATTTATTGAATAGTATTTCGCATCGTGAAGCAAACAACAAACTGGCACATGTCGGCTCACGCTCAAAGCAACCGCCCCCACATGGGCCGGAATCCCGCACCGGATAGATTGGCGCCAGTTGGGCAGGTTGGGAGGTGGATGGTAATGGATTCATTGGCATCAAAATTCGAAGGGCTTTCACCATATGTATGCTGTATACCTTCTGTGTACGGCTGGGAAACTTACTAAAGATGGTAAGCCAGAGATTACACCTCAATAAAACTTTGAAAATCAATTTATGAAAAATAAAAATGTCATACTTAAGCTTGTATCTTTTCTTGTGTTATTGTTTGCCGGTTGCAATAATGGAAAATATGTATATACAAGCACATGTAAATTAAATATTGATAAAACAAACAAGGACGGGTCTGTAATGGTGGAACTCATCGACAAGCAATTTAACGATATCAATCATGATAAAAATTCAATGTCATGCAATGTGTTTTTAGGTGTAAATCAAGTTATGCATGATACATTGAATTTAATTGACTTGAATCCTGAACTTTCTAAGGATGAAGTTTTAGAGCATAGTAAAAAGTCTAATTTTTTGTTCATATTAAATAATAAAGATACTTGCATCAATATTAAGTCATACATCAATATCGATGCACAGGTAAATCGAAAATATAAGACATATATAGGCAATCTTCGAAGATATATCTTGTAGTACAGAATCACAACTGGCGCTGGTCTACCCGGTGCGGGATACTGGCGCAGGTGTGACGGGCCGGCTTGTGTGTAAGCCACCTGTGCCAGAGCGTTACTTGATCAGGGATTTATTGCATTCATCCCGTAAGAAGGATGTATTTTCCATTTGACCCAAAAAGGGTGCAAGCCACCAAGTCAATGAAGCCAGACTAAGAATATTTATTTAGAAAATAAGTTCCCGCCATGGTTCGTGTCTCTACAAGCCATCTCCCCCAATGGGGGCGTTGGCGTGCAGTTTTCGAAAATCAGTTTTGATGCATTGTTATTACCTGCTTCCTAGTGGTTCTTGGAGACCCGAACCATGGCAGTAAAATCATAGTTCAGGAATTTGACCTCAACTTATCCCAAGCCTTCATATTCCTTTCCGTCTCCCCCGTCGCTGCCTTCAGAGCATCCAACGAATGCTGACCAAAAATGCCATCATGCGCATCGTGGTAAGTGCCGGCTTTAATGAGCAGTGCTTGCCAAACGAAGCCATTGTCTTTTTCGATATTCTTTTGGAAAAACTTGGCGGGGGTTATTTCTAGATGGGGCTGGTCTACGAGGGTGGTCCAGTCGCCGCCCCAGTCGAAACCAAAGGCTTCGCCTGCTTTGATGTGTTTGTAGTGTGGGCTATCGGGCAAGTATTTGCCGGCGCTATCGAACAGGCCGATATCAAAGGCAGTGGCGGGCAAATAATTATGTCGGCTTTTGTTGATGAATCCATCTTTACCGGTTACCACTTGGCTTTTGTTCACCACCGTCCATTTGCCGTTTTTAAAGGCCCGGCCTTGTTTGAACAACTCAAACTGGTCGGCGGGGGTACGATGGACGGATATCACCTTGCAGGTGATGCCAGCAGGCATTTTCGATTGGATAGCGGCCAAGATATCATGAAGGTTATCTTGTATAAATGGATGCGCATATTTTATTTCTCTATCGTAAGACATGATACTATTTTTTGGTTGGTAATGTATGAAAACAAAAGTCTGAAATGGACATGCCGTGCACAAGCGTTTTTTCACTAATGGCTAAGCGTTTTTTCCCGCCTGCGGGTGCATTAAAAAACAGGCACCCCTAAAGAAGTGCCTGTTGATAAAATGTTCTTACGGCCGGTCTACCCTACTACCGGTGTCGGGTCTACTGGCGGAATAGCCTCCTCGCCATTGCTGTACCCTTTGCGGGCCAGCAGGTCGTTGTAATCTTTCACCAAGCCATTAAAGGCCTTGATGGCTGAAAGGAATGGCTCTGGTTGCGTTTTTTTGTTGATAGTATAACGGGCATCCAGGGCATCGCGAAGGTCGTAATACATTTGGTTTAGCTCTGCCCTTTTGGTCTTTACATTGTCCATGGTGGAAGTGCCCTTGTCTATCGAACGGGCCACATACCGGGCATCAAAAGCATTGTTGGCAGTTTCCAGATCGGCTTTCCAGGCGTCGAGTCCAAGGCCAGTCACAGCGGCCTTAAGGTCAGGTTTATCGTTCCAATCGGCCACGATATTTTGGATTTTGTTGGTCTCATTCTGGTAGCTCTCCCTAGAAATGGTGGGGCCGAATGCAGAAAGATGTGTTTGCAACAAATAACCAAATGCCTTGGTGGCCGGGTTACTGCTATACGTGGCGCCAGTTACTGTAAATATGATACCGTTGATGGCATTATCCCGCTGCAGATCCAATTGTTCCAACTCTGCAGTAATCGTGTTACCCTGCATGGCATTTAGCAATCGTTGAAATGAAGCGGCATTGGTTTGCAGCACCGTGTATTCGTCCTGTACCATCAAAGCTGCGGGGTCGTACTGGCCTACCAGGGTCACTACGTTGTTCATGTACTGGGAAACGTCGTTGTGGCGGAGTGCGCTTAATGTGATTCCGTTGATCATAAAAGTGTTGTTTTAGCGTGTTTGTACTGATGATAATTGACAAATAAAATGGAAGAGGTGTTTTTCAAGAAAATCAGCCGCACCCGTGTTCCAGGTATTCTTGGATCCAAGAAAGGTTGCGGCACCCGTGTTCGGGCTTTTCTTGAACCTAAGAAAAGTTGCCGCACCTGTGTTTGGGGTTTTCTTGAAGCTATGAAGGGCTGTCGCACCGGTGCGGAACGAAAAGCGTCAAAATGGTCAGGGGGAGGCCTTTTCCAGAGTATAAATTGGCTTGAAATAGATGGAATAAAGATGGAAGGTGAGCAAGCAATGTTCATGGAAAGCGGCGACCGAGATTGTTTAACTATATACGGCTTACGCAAGAGGGTGGAATAACAAGATAGGTTGTATCATTCATTATCAAACCGTGTTAAAGAAGTGTTAATAGGATTGCTTATCAGGTCAATAGGTGGGTGTTTTCATTTTTACTGGCAAATTGGTCTGAACTATGATTTCGATGATTTATGTGAGGGACATGACTGCAACTTCAAAGAGAAGCTGCACTATAATTTATTTTGATTAATAGGACTGCCGATTCATAAGAATCATAAAAATCATCTTGCATCACAGTTCAGA
>Ga0247739_10000781_pt1 | contig 11435 bp, 9 predicted proteins | sample UWRJL058202B2_FD_180943 | JGI IMG/M metagenome (GOLD analysis project Ga0247739, IMG submission 180943) | Plant litter microbial communities from Arlington Agricultural Research Station in Wisconsin, United States - UWRJ-L058-202B-2 | ecosystem: Environmental > Terrestrial > Plant litter >... | reverse complement strand
CTATTTAGATGGAGACAATTCAAAACCGGCTAGTGTAAAATCAGGTGAGGCAGCAGGAAACCGGGTTACACTTACTATGAACGAAGCTGTAAAAGCAAAAACGATCAATTATCTTCCTATTGTTAAGCCTGAAAATGTATCTGTTTTCCGGGGACCTTATATTACAAACAGCCGGGGTCTATGGATATTTTCGTTTGAAAATGTTGCTATTTACGATGCATTGATAATTCCATCACTTACTGCAAATGAATCCACAGCGGGAATGTCGGTTGATGTAAAATGGCAGGCGGCAACAGGTGCAACGACTTACATTCTGGAAAAGAAAACTACCGATGCAGCAGGTTTTGTAAAAGTGAAAGAATTTGATGATAAAACGCTGATATATAACGACAAGGATGTAACTGCTAATGTAAAATACACCTACCGGATACAAGCTATAAGTACCACTTCGGAGTCCCCGATTGTAGAGACTTCTGTTTCTTTTTCTCCTATTCTTGCAGTGGAGCCAAGAGAATCAGGTTTGCCCTGGAAGATTTATCCTAATCCGATAAATGATTATTTTAATGTTGAATTTAAAAATAATACAACCGGTACTCTGGAAATATTTAACTTAAAAGGTCAATCTGTCCATACGGCAGAGCTGAAAGCAACTAAAACGTATTCTGTTGGCTCAGCGGTTTGGCAATCGGGTTCTTACGTAATATCAATTAAAAATGTAAATGGTAGTACGATGAGCCAGAAAGTAATCAAACAGTAAAGCTGTTTTTTGGCTCTATCATTTGATCAGTTAATGACCAACTTAACTACCTAAACCATACCGTAGAATACAATAAATAGCCCGGAATCCGTCTTTCCAGTTTATTTTTTTGCCTTCTTCATAAGTTCTTCCATAATAGGAAACACCTACTTCATAGATCCTGATTTTAGGGACTTTGGAGATTTTGGCGGTAACTTCGGGTTCAAATCCAAACCTTTTTTCTACCAGGACCAGACTTTTGAGAATATCAGCCCTGAATAATTTGTAACATGTTTCCATATCTGTCAAATTCAGATTACAAAACATATTACTTAAAAAAGTAAGAAATTTGTTACCAATCGTATGCCAGAAAAACAAAATCCGATGTGGTGTACCGCCCATAAAACGCGAGCCGTACACCACATCGGCATATCCTTCAATAACAGGTTTTAACAAAATATTAAATTCTTGCGGATCGTATTCAAGATCAGCATCCTGCACAATAATATAATCACCGCTTGCTTTGCGAATTCCGGTATGTAGTGCAGCTCCTTTACCCTGATTGTACTCATGGCGAAAGTAACTGATTTCTATCAGCGGATTTTCTTCAATAAAACGCTTTATCATTCCTTCTGTATTATCAGAAGAACAATCATTTACAATAACTATTTCCCTTTGAAATCCTCCTATTAATTCGATGGATTTTAATTTATCCAGCACTTTCCAGATTGTTTTTTCTTCGTTGTATGCAGGAACTATTACAGATAACTTCATGAAGGTATTATTGATGAATCATAATGATATGAATCCGCTGCCGGATTAATGAAAATGAATTATAATGCATTAATCAAAACATAGAGACGCCGCCCCAAGCAAGCCAGCGTCGTTGGCCAGTGTAGCACGTTTAATACTAATCGTTTTGATATAATAAGGAGTAAGCCAATATTTAAAACGATCGGTAATGGCCGGTAGAATAAATTCAAACGATGCAGAGATTCCGCCACCAATCAGTATGGTTGTAATATCCAGGATCCTGATCATAGAAACCAGTCCTTCTCCAAGCAGATAACCCATTTCATAGAAAATCTGTCGTGCCAGTTCGTCTCCGCCTGAGGCTGCTGCTACAAGTCCTGTTGTGGATATGGTGCCGTCTCCGGGGAGCTGTGTTGTGCCGGTATAACTTGCTCTCATGGCATTGGCCATATCCAGAAGCTCTTTTTTTCCAATATTTCTTTCCAATACTTTTGCATTCTTGGAAGGAACATGACCAGGTTCCATGGCATTTCCGCCACCGCCTTTAAAAACTTTTTTATCAATAATTGCTGCGCCGCCTATTCCTGTTCCAAGCGTAACAAAAATATAGTCTTCGGGTAATTTATCTTCCCCGAAATAATATTCTCCTAATGCTGCTGCATTCGCATCATTTTCAAGATAAAAATCATGATTAGGAAAGCGTGTTTTTAAATCGGGTACAATTGCAATACCATCGATTTCAGGAATGGCAGTAATTTCAATGAGCGTAGTACGGTCACGGGTGGTAAGTCCCGGAACGCCGATCCCAACTTTCTTCACTTCCGGATATTCCACCAGCTGAAGTGCTATTGCGTCACCAAGTCGCTCAATAAAATGGCCTGAATTACGCCAGCTGGCGGTATCGTGGCTGTAAAAATTTGAAATTCTCCCATCTGAAGCATCAACGATCCCCATTTTTACGTTGGTGCCGCCCACGTCTATACCCAGGTATTGTTCCATGAAATGAAATACGGGTTTAATAAATAATTTTAAAAATGCGGCAATTTAGTAAAATTGCTTTATTGTTTACTAATCAATCTAAATCTCCTAGTTGTGGCCGGATCAGAATTTCTTCTAAAACTGCCCTTGGCGAAAGTGAATAAGCGGCCCAGATAGCGTCTGAAACATCATTTGGTGCTACAAATCTTTCTTCAGGTAATTCTGTACCTTTCCAGCTATCGGTTAATGTTGCACCCGGAAGTACGGCAGTAACTTTAATATTATAAGGTTTCATTTCTTCCCGCAGAACCTTGGTCATGCCATATAATGCAAATTTAGAAATGCAATAGGAGCCGCCATTAGGATAGGCAGTAATGCTGGCTGTGGAACAAATTGTAAAGATATGGCCTTTACGTTCTTCGATCATCGAATCAATTATTCCTCTTGTAAGATGGTAAGCGCTGTAAACATTGGTTTCCATTGTTTTTTCCAGTGTACCTTCCGTTTCATTATGAATTTGTCCGGGAATAAATATTCCTGTATTATTAACAAGAACTGTAATCAACCGGTCCGTTGATTTAATAAAAGAAATAAAGTCGTTTACATCTTGTTTAAGGGATAAATCGGCCTGTTGATAATAAAGATCATTAGATGGAAAGCGGGCTTTCATTTCTTCTTTTAGAAAAAAAAGATCCATATCGTTTCTGGCACAGGTAATTACATCAAAACCACCCTCCATAAACCGTTCAATCACTGCCTTTCCTATCCCTTTTGTACCACCTGTTACTATTACTAATGGATTCATTTTTCTGTTTACTTCTTTTTTTGCCTAATTTTCCCGAAAATATTGAATACAATTAAGATATTATGTCTGTTATCGGAAAATACTTCATTTTTTTGGGATCATTGTTTGGCAAAGGTGAAAAATTATCCGTTTACTGGCGGCGTTTTATGGAGGAGTGTGTGGGGATTGGAGTGAGTTCTATCTTTATTGTTGCCATTGTCTCTACATTTATCGGCGCTGTTTCATGTATCCAAACGGCTTATAATTTGGTTAGCCCCATTATCCCAATCTCAACTGTTGCGCTCATCGTGCGGGACATGCAAATTCTGGAACTGGCCCCTACAATTACATGTATTGTACTGGCAGGAAAAGTCGGCTCAAATATTGCCAGTGAACTAGGTACCATGCGTATTACGGAACAAATAGATGCGCTGGAAGTAATGGGAATCAACTCTTCGTCTTACCTGGTGCTTCCCAAAGTTCTGGCAGCGATGTTTACTTTTCCAATGCTTGTTATTTTTGCAGCTTTTCTTGGAATTTTTGGCGGATATCTGGCGGGAACATTGACAGGAGTTATTACAGAAAGAGATTATTTATATGGAATTCGTGATTCATTTGTTCCTTATAATATCTTTTTCATGTGTATCAAACCTTTTGTATTTGGATTTTTGATTGCCACAATTTCTTCCTATCAGGGATTTTTTACCCAGGGTGGTGCGTTGGAAGTAGGTAAGTCAAGTACGCAGGCTGTAACAAATAGCTGTATTTCAGTTTTGATCGCAGATTATTTATTAGCTCAATTACTATTATAATTTTCTCCTGAAATGGTCAGTAAACTGGAATTTATTTCTTGTAAAATTTTATGAAAGTTTTAATTCCTCTGACCATAAATTACAAAAAGGTATGATTGAAATAAACGATATCGCGAAATCTTTTAACGGAAAACAGGTCTTAAAAGGAATTACCTCCAAGTTTGAAAAAGGACAAACAAATATGATTATCGGAGGCAGCGGTACCGGTAAAAGTGTTTTGCTTAAATGTATGATCGGGCTCGTAAAGCCGGATTCAGGGCATGTACTTTACGACGGCCGGGATTTTTATAATAGTGATAAAGATACGCAGCAGTCTATCAGGCGTGAAATGGGCGTTTTGTTTCAGGGAGGAGCACTTTTTGATTCGAAAACGGTAGAAGAAAATGTACGTTTCCCATTGGATATGCTTACTGATCAATCGCACGAGGAAAAACGGGAGCGTGTAGCATTTTGTCTTCAGCGCGTAGGATTGGAAGCAGCTGCCAAACGAATGCCGTCAGAGATAAGCGGAGGGATGAAAAAACGTGTCGGCATTGCACGTGCCATTGTTATGAATCCCATGTACTTATTCTGCGACGAACCTAACTCCGGACTTGATCCGCTTACTTCGGTTAAGATTGATGAATTAATCAAAGAAATCACCGAAGAATATAAGATTACAACTATCATAATTACTCATGATATGAATTCGGTATTGGAAATTGGACAAAATATAATTTTTCTATACCAGGGAGATAAATTATGGGAGGGATTAAACAATAATATCACCAAAACAGATGTACCGGAATTGAAAGAATTTCTCTTTTCAAATAAACTTTTGCGGGAAATGGAGAGGTGAAATTCTATTATTAAATTCAATTTATTGAACTCATCATTTTCTGGAAGGCAAAGACTTTCTTTCAATAAATCCTACACAGGTTACATAAACTGTAAAAATCAGTAAATGGATTGGAACAGATATCCATAAGCCGGGGAATTTTACCAGGGAAGAACCGTAAATTATAATGCCTCCAATAATAATGTAAGTCAAGGCAGATTTGACGTTGTAGGGAACCGGATAATATTTCTGACCGAGATAATAACAAAGAACCATCATGGTAAAACTGGATCCGGCAAACGCAATTGCACAACCCAGATAGCCCAATATGGGTACCAGGATTACATTGAGTATAATTACAATAAAAGCTCCTGTCAAAGTAAGATAAGTGCCATACTGCGTTTTATTGGTAAGTTTAAACCATGTTGCCAGGTTATAATAAACTCCCAAAAACAGGAATGCAGCCAATAGCCAGGGCACCACGACCAGACCTTCATGGAATATTTTTTTCTTAAGAAATACTTCTGCCAGAATATCAAGGTTCAGACAAATTCCGACCCACATTGTTACACATACAATGATGAACCATTTCATAATTTTAGCAAAAAGCGGAGGCGCATTTTTATCTTCGCCTTTTGAAAAGAAAAATGGTTCGGCTGCATATTTAAATGCCTGAATAGCCAAGTTCATAAATACGGACAATTTTATACACTGCCCATAAATGCCGATTGCATCTTTCGTAGTTCGTCCGGGATAAAAGTTTTTTGGTAGTAAAAACTGAAGAAAAATACGATCGAACAACATATTGGTTACGGCTGCAACATTCATGATCATGATTGGAAATGCATAAACCCAGACTGGCCGGAAGATTTCCCGGTTAAACACAAATCTAAAATCAGTTAATTCTTTCCATAACATAGGGAAAAATAGCAGGTTTGCAATAAGATTAGCCAGTACAATATAATCCGCGGCATGCGAAGAATTATAGAACTGATCAATGAATGGCTTTAAAAACTGCAGATAATTACCATTGTGAATGTCTCGGCAAACAATAAGAAAGAAAAGATTTAATCCGATGTAAATAAGAATATTTGAGACGCGGATCGAAACAAATTTTAAAGCTTTTTTTTCTAATCGCAACCTGGCAAATGGTATGGAAACGATCGCATCTATTGCCATAATAGCAGCGAACCACCGGACAAGATTTCCATTTTCGGGATATTGAATAAACTGAGCTACATGTTCTGCAAATACAAAAAGCAATCCTGAAGTAACCACGCTGACCAAAATTACGGCACTTAAAATCAGATTATAATATTGTTTTTTATCTGCTTCTTGTGTTGCATAACGGAAATAAGCTGTCTCCATTCCAAACGTGTATAAAACCAGTGCGAAGCCGGCATAGGAATATAACTGAACCTGAACGGCTAGTTCAGCAGGCAGAAAGAGACTTGTATGAAGTGGAACCAAAAGATAATTGAGCAACCGGCCCAGCATTGTACTTACACCGTATAAAGCCGTTTCACTTGCTAGTTTTTTAAGGACACTCATTTATTCAATTGGAAAATAAAATTCATTAAGATTGCCGGAAATTTATCCGGTAACCGGCTTAGCCAACAAATATACGCGATGCAATAACCGGTTATTTCCTTAGACAAAAAAATAAAGTCTTCCTCAACCATACGGAGAGAAAGACTTCTATGTTTTATTGACTTCTTCTATTTACCGACATCAGCAATAATTCTTTCAACAACCTTTTCAATGCGTTCCCATCCTTCGTCTGATTGCAGATCAATTTCCATCATTGTTCCGCGGAAATCGGCTGCGATAGTCAAATAGTAAATTCCGGCTGTAACAAAAGCCATCAGGGCCCTGGTATCTTCATATTGGGGAAGATCACCTATTTTCGTTAGTAGTCTGTTTGAAACATCATTTCTTGTATCCGATAACATCGATTTTCCTGTCCCAATTTCCCAGCGCAGCAAATCACGGGTAGCTTTCCTTTCACGCAGATCGCGGAGAAAGGTCAGCATAAGGTCAGTCATTGCATTGCCTCGGTTTTCAGGTGCTACGGGTTGTATGTTTTCAATGTACTCATCACCAGCGGTAGAGGCATATTCGCCGGATTTTACATATTGCTCCATGAGGCCGTCTACACTATCAAAGTATCTGTAAATCAATACTTTGTTTACGCCTGCGGTTCGTGCAATAAGATTAACACCTACTTTTTCAGTTCCGAATTGTTCAATTACTTCTCCAACAGCTTTTAATATTTTGCCCTTGGTACGCTCTCGGTCGCGCTTTTTAATTTTATCAATTTTCATTTGGGTGCCATTTAGGTTAAAACATGGTAAATGTAACATTTCGTATCAAAATATTATAGATACCGTGCATATATGTCACCATTCTCATGAAATTAACTCCTAATTTTTTTTCAGAATAAATAAAGGAAAATTATGTGTATAAAGGATTAGCGATCTGTAAGTTACCGGGGTTCAAAAAGATAAGTTTAGAGAGAAAACACCTGTTACGTATACTTCAATTGGTCTGATTACCGGTGTATTACCCTAATTACTTTAATAGAAATTTAATACAAACATCTCTTAATAATCAGGAAGGATAAATATGAATAGGTTTAAATCAAAAAACCCCTCATAAATAAATATGAAGGGTTTCTTATCCTATCTGTTGGCCGACAAGGACTCGAACCTTGAACGAGACAACCAAAATGTCCTGTGTTACCATTACACCATCAGCCAAAACTGTAAATAGTGGTGCAAAAGTAATACGAGTAATTGATCTTGTCAAGTATTTTAGGAAAAAAATTAAATACTTTTTAATTCAACCCCATTTGCAATCTTTTTTACCAGACCCTGTAATACCTTTCCCGGGCCACATTCAATAAATAATCCTGCTCCGTCCGACACCATTGCTTCGATAGATTGTGTCCAGCGAACAGGCGCAGTAAGTTGTGAAATGAGGTTTTCACGGATTATATCAACTTCTATGGACGGTTGGGCATTTACATTCTGGTAAACCGGGCAAACCGGAGATTTAAATTGTGCTTCATAAATAGCTGCGGCAAGTTCTTCACGTGCAGGTTCCATCAATGGCGAATGGAAAGCGCCGCCAACCTGAAGAATTAATGCGCGTTTGGCTCCTGCTGCTTTTAATAATTCACATGCTTTTTCCACACCTTCTATACTTCCTGAGATCACAACTTGTCCCGGACAATTATAATTAGCAGGCACAACGATGGCATCAGTGATGCCTGCACAAATATCTTCTATAGTTTTATCGTCAAGCCCAAGAATGGCAGCCATAGTGGAAGGCTGGATCAAACAGGCTTTTTGCATCGCATCAGCACGTTTGGCAACCAATGTTAGGCCATCTTCAAAAGAAAGAGCTCCGGCAGCAACCAAAGCAGAAAATTCACCCAACGAATGTCCTGCAACCATATCAGGATTAAAGTCAGAGCTGTTTTTAGCAAGTGCCACAGAATGGATAAAAATTGCCGGCTGCGTAACGTTCGTTTGTTTTAGTTCCTCGTCAGTTCCTTCAAACATTATTTTTGTTATTTCGAAGCCCAGAATGTCATTTGCTTTTTCAAATAAAGCTTTAGCTGAATCCGAAGATTGATAAAGATCCAATCCCATTCCTTTAAACTGAGACCCCTGGCCAGGAAATATATATGCCTTTTTCATATTAAAAATTTAAAAATAGTACACGGTGAAACAAAAAAATAGCCCGGATAAGAATCCGGGCTACAAAGGAAGTATATGTGATTGAAAGAAAAAAGGGCAGTTTATCTTAGCAACTGTACCCATCCTTTAAGAACAGTCGGCTTAGCATTCTTTTGCGCAGATTCAAAGTAAATCGTCACTTCGTAATAATACTGTCCGGCAGACAAGTCTTTTCCTGATTTATTTTTACCATCCCAGTTAATGTTGACGTCTTTTGTATCGTAAACCTGTGCGCCCCACCTGTTAAATACTTTGAAGCTGAGCGACTGCACAAAAGCGGGACAGTCAAAAGGTTGGAATACATCATTTTTGTTATCACCATTTGGGGTAAACACATTAGGCAGCACATACATCGGACAATTATCCTTGCAAACAATATTGCTCGGTGCACTTTCACTGCCAAATCCATTAACAGCAGTCACATAATAACAGCCTGCAAAAGAGCTGAGCCCTTCATGTGCAAAGGAAGTCGAAAGCGGAATAGGCGGCGCGGTAACAGTTCCCGCCAATATCGGGGCATCACCTTCATAACGGGAATAATAAATTTTATAAGCAGCCAGATTCTGATCACATGGCAGCTGAGGATAAGTCCAGGTAAGCTGGTTGGTAAACGTAGTCTGATTACAATAAACTTCCGGGGTTTTTGCTAATTCAGCACAATCAAGCGCATCAATTGACAAAACCGGCGGGCAAGGTCTTGCCGTATCCGAAGCAGCTACACAAATAATCTGTGAGAAATTCAGCAGTACATCCGGTTTGATCTGTCGATTATTGTAAGAACCTACGGTTTCTACTTTATAACAGTAAGTAACATCTTTCGAAATGGTAACATTTACCACGCCATCAGCAGCAAATTTATCGGTACCATCGTCAACGTAAGTGAAAGGCTGGTTACCCTGCGTCCGTAAATCATCAATGCGGTTAAATGTGCCTGGTCTTGCTTTATCTTCTCTGTAAATGCGGTGTATCTGGCTGTTGTTGCTCCATGGAACAATGGCCGACCAGTTCAGGCGGATCTGAGTTGGGTCTGCTGCACCCTGCTCCAGACGAACACTGCTGGCTGGTTCGGATACATCCTGTTTGACAAGGGCACCTGCCTGGGTATAGTAATATTCAAGCTGGTACCGGTATGCATTAGCCGTTGTATTCAGGCCTCTGTCCACAAATAAAGTATCAACTACGGCCGGATCCAGATTGGTATTGATGCGGGTAACTTCTGTAAAAGCAGTACCGTTTTGTCCGATAGCTCTCAATAACCGGTATTGTGCAGGCAGGCCTGGTTTTGCAGTCGGTCTGGTCCAGCGCACGGTAATGATACCCGCAGTCGCGCTGGTTGAATCAACAGTTACGTTGGTAATAACCGGCATGATCATCGGCAGGTTCAGGCAAAATTCAGCAGAAGCGACACTTTCGCCGCCACCCACCAGACTGCCGGGTTCATTAGGATTGGCACCAGGACGTGGAAACTCAACAACAAGCCTGTAACTGTAAGAAATTCCTGCTTTCAGGCCTACATTGTCCAGATAAGTTACTTCATTGGCTCCAACCCTTCCTATTTCAGTGTAACCCGATCCTGCCGGAATTCCAGTGTAACATATTCCTACCGGAATATCTTTACAACCTTCACTGCGGTAAATAACCATTTTAGCTCCCGGAAGCTGGCATATATACGAATCCCAGGTAAGCCGGTAAGCGGTACCAGCCGGATCAGCTACTGGAACAGCGCGCAGGTTGACGGGCTTAGGGCCGACGACACGGATATTGAGTGTTGTAATATCGACCAGTTTACGGAATGTAGCGGGATTGGTTGTACCGGGCCCGTCTTCAACTTTGAAGAGTACATCATAAGGTTCAAGCCTGATGTGGTTACAGCCGGTTTGCCAGGTAAGCAGACCTGAAATTGCTCCGGCTGCACCTTGCTGGGCAACAGTAAACCGGGCAAGCGCAGGTGAAATCAGCGTGCTTTCATAAATACCGCCATTGGAAGTAAGGGTAAGCCTATTGCCATCCCTGTCGGTAGCATTTACAACCTGATTGATCAGCGTGCCTGCCTCAACACAAATATCGGGTATGGGTGTAAGCAAGGGCCTTTTGTTATTGGCATCCTCGACAATGATCTGCATGTCCCGTACAATCTGACCGATCAGGGCACCATCACGCCATTCCTCTACAACAAAGGCTACATTGTAATAACCTTTTGTAACAGGGGCATCCCAGATCAGGTCTCCTGTGACGGAATTTAAACTAAAAGTAGCAGGACTGGCACCTGCCTCCGTAGTGCCGGGAGCACCAATTCGGTTTGGATCAACATAATCAAGATTTGTTCCTGCTCCGTTAGCAGTGCTTCTTTGAGGAACAAACATTCTATATGACAAGCTATCGCCATCTGCGTCAAAAGCACCAGGATTGTGAATATATCTTTGTCCAACAGCTGCAAGGTCTATCGGCGCGTTCAGCAATACCGGAGTTTGATTTAAGCCAAAATTGGAATTGATCTCAAGAATAGTGCTAACATAAAAGTTAAGATTCTGTGTTGGCGGCGGGCCAATATTTAGAACATTATTGTTCCTATTATCCGTTTCAAACGAAATCCTGAATTGCCCGGCAGCAGGAAAAGTATACCGGATAATATAAATATTCATGGTTGTACTATTTCCAATATTAACTATTGGAAGAATACGAGGTGCTTTCAAAACAGTAGATACGCCCGAAGACTGGACATTACCAATCGTAATTGTTGCATCATTTTGTGCCTCAGCTGCACCTGGCCCATTCACAATGTCGAAATAGGCCGTTAGCCTTATTTCGTATG
>Ga0247739_10000780_pt1 | contig 11447 bp, 11 predicted proteins | sample UWRJL058202B2_FD_180943 | JGI IMG/M metagenome (GOLD analysis project Ga0247739, IMG submission 180943) | Plant litter microbial communities from Arlington Agricultural Research Station in Wisconsin, United States - UWRJ-L058-202B-2 | ecosystem: Environmental > Terrestrial > Plant litter >... | reverse complement strand
TAGCCAGTTTTTTTCTAGGCATCCCCGCAGGTGCAACTTGCAACGATGGATGAGTACCCAATAATTGGATGTAGTAATATTCAATACCTCACAAATATTTTCCGCTTCCATATCTTCCATGTATTTCATCACGAATACATGTTGTTGTATATCCTTCAGTTTGCGTTTGCACTGGTCGAGCACCAAATAAAATTCCTTGGTTTCTATCGGTTGGCCATAGTCCATTCCCCAGCTTTTTGGCTTGGTTTCCGCCCGCCAATGTTCTGCTTCATCAAAATAAATGCTTTCTTCTTGCGAAGTTGGGTTCACGATAAAATTGGCTTTTTTACGGTAATGATCCATGATCTTGTTCTTGCAAATGGCATACAACCAGTTTCTTTCTGATGCCTCGCCGGTGTACATTTCCTTGGCACGCCAGCCGCTCAAAAATGTTTCCTGCACCAAGTCTTCGGCCACGGCGTTGTGCTTTACCCGTAGCATAGTGTATCGATATAGCTCGTCAGCATAATTGTCCACCCATTTATCCGGCGACAAACTTCTTGGCTCCATCATAAAAACAAACAACCACGTTTTTTAAATTTATTAAAAACATATTCTACTTTAATATCTTGGTCGCACTGGCCCCAACTACTTTAAATTTTTCTTGCGCCTGTACAAACGCCACCACTTCCATATTCCCAGCACCTGCAACGCTTGTGGGCGCAAAATCCACAGCGCCTGTTCTTGCAGCTTCCTTTTCCAATAATTGGTGTACCACATTTTGGCTCTGCAAAGTGTGCCCGCCGTTCTCGCCACGTTTTACCACGGTTGTTTCGCTAAAGTTAACCAATGCAAAAAGAACATGGCTGTTGGAAATATCACCCGCTAATTCGTAATCTACATGTATCGGCTTGCCTACGCCAGATGTAGTCGTTAGTTTCCTGAACGCAATAAGTGACTTGGTTAGCAACACTTGGCCAATGTTTTGTGTCAATGCTTTTGCATCTGAACCCACCAATTCGTGGGTGCCATTTATAACCATCTGCGGCGTATAAGCGCTTTCCAGTTTCATTTTCGACACATAAGCCGATTGCCTTTCCGAATATTTATGGTCGCTGAAAGGATCCGTCCAACCCAAGCGGTTCCAATAATCCACATGGAAAGACAAAGCATATACCTTTCGACCGTCCTTACCTGCATCAGCAATCGTTTTGGCCAATAATTTATCTGCAGGTGGGCAACTGGAATAACCCTGCGAAGTAAACAACTCGATAAGGGCAACGGGCTCAAAGCCATCGGTTTCTGTAACTGCTGGGGTCTTTTGAAAACCAAGAACAATCAGCGCAACTGATAAGCCCAAGGCCAAGGAAGGAAACTTGTGTCTTTTTTTCATTGTATATCATTTTAAAATACGACATATACGAAACACCTAATATTTAGTTGGTAAGTATTTGTAAATAATCAAAACGCTCCTTGGCACTTTCGGTTGTAAAGCCTGTTTTCACGCAGCATCTTTATGCCTTCCGCAAATGGCATATATGGCAGCCTGTTTGTCCGCTTGCTGGCTTTGCTTACCTGCCACAACAGATGCCAATGTTCTATAATTTCTTTCCATGCGAAAAATATCGAATGTTTAGGGTCGTATATATGTGTTGGCTCGCTACCGGCGCCGTTGAGTTCTATAATGCTGAAATCCTTTCCTTGTTCCAACGCTTCCCAAGAGGCAAATCGAATGTCCATCCGGCCAAAATAAAACCCCTTGATCTTGGAGCATGCCTCATCAAAAACGGCTTCCAACTTTTGTGTGATGCGATGGCTTTCATCCAAAAACAAACTACCACGGGCATGATTACCGTAAGGTACCAATATTTCCGTTTTCCCTTTGGCAATTATGCGATGGATGTCTGAATCGAAATGTTTTTTCAATGTTTGCAACTGCAATACATATCTAGGATTATCATTCAATAATTGCAGAATCGTTTTCTCACCATCGCCTGTTACTTGCAAAAATTCTTTTCGTACGATACCGGTTATCCGCCCCCGCTGCTGGCCGGGTATTTTCACGTAAAACAAACCTATTTCTTTGGGATAAGAGATAAATGGCTGTATGATGAACGGCACCGGAAACGATGCGACAACCGTTTCGAGTTCCGCAGCCAAAGAGATTTTTTTCACCCCCATTCCCTTGCTACCGATATCAGGTTTGATGATCAACGGATATATAAAACCAGCAATTTCCAGTTTCGCTGAGATGGTAGCAGCCTCGGTTCCAGGTTCGAAGTAGATCGAAGCTGGTCTCAGTGCTTCGGGGACGATGCTATCGATGCCAAACTTGCTTTCCATCATCAGCCCCGCATTTTTGATGGTTGGGTTGGAAGTCGAGAAAAAGAAAAGGCTGCGGGCCTTCAAACAGTACCATAAATAGATGGGGAAAATGGGGCCGTACACCAACGCAGTAGGCCAATATTCCCAATGGAGCATACGGATAATAAATGGCGATTTTTTTAAATATGACAGCATATCATGCTTCGATTACAGATGATGAAAATTGAATATTTTGGCGACACTGCTTTTTGGTTCGCAGATCTAGATGATTCATGGTTGCACTATCTTGAGTGTACGAAATATTTGTTATGCTCACTGTAGACATACCATCCGCTCGGTTCATCACCAAATCGATATCCGGACTGCCCTCGCCGGCATAAACATGAAAATCGAATATATTTTTCAATGTTGGATGCGGGAAACTTGCTATCCAATCGGTAAACCGCTGCTCCCGCATTTCTCGGACTGTTTTATCATACAGCGTAGCACTGCTCCAGATAAGTGCAATTGTCATATCCAACTCTTTGCAATATATCTTATGGCTGTCCCATCTGCATTCTAATAATTCGCCGTTGGCAAAAAGAATAATCGTAAACGGTTCTATTTGCGATAAATCCATTTGCAAAAGCGCTTTCCTTGGGTCGATAGAAATCAGTATTTCCAACAACACAAGGCCCCTGCTTTTTTGGTACAAACCACTGTGGAAATGCTTTGAGAAAGCTCCATTCAACAACACACCGCTATTGCCGTTGCTACCAACCGTTATCCAGGAGCCGCCTGCTTTTGGGTCTTTGGGATATAGAAGTTCGATGTCGTGAAGCGGGTAAAGCTGCGGTGCCAATGCTAATGGTCTCAGCAGCTTTTCATCCCGGTTGGAAGTGAGGAAGAACCCATCTTTATGTGGCATATAAGTTACTGTACACATGCTTCCCGATATTTTAAAGTGGCTGGCGCAACGCCGAACTTGCTATCTGTGAATTCCATTCCCATTTCCCGCAGGGCCACTTTTATCAAGGCCATGTGGTGCACCGCATGTTCGGTATTATAGCTCAGTTCCCGATAAAAAGTAGTTTCGATAGCTTGGGTGAATGCTTCATTGCAGCCATTCAATGTCAATAACAACCGTTTATCTGCGCATTGAATTGTTATACGCAATTCGTCCAATAGCCCGCTGGCAAAGTCTTTATCTGTCTCGATTTTTCGATCCCGTTTGCGACCATCGTAATCGATGATGCCCGATTGATAGCCTACCAACAAACACCGTCCGCATTCGATGATGTGGCGTAAATGCTGGCCAATGCTGGCACCATCTAACAACGAGGATTGCCTTATATATTTTTCTTTTGTTAGGAAAGAAAGCATGTTTTGCAAGGCATCCAATTGGTCGATAAAAAGCCCAAAAATAAGCGGGGTGGTTGCGTTTTTAAGGAAGGAGTGCATAGCCAAACAGATGGTTGTGTTGTTGACAATGGATGGATACACATTTATATTCGGCATAATTTACGGTGCCCGTTATATCGTACACCTGGCTGCCCATGGTGGATTTCAATTTGCCCAACGATATAAAATTGACAGGCATTATTTCCTTGGAGAGATACACGTAAAGATCCGGGCCGTTATCGGTGTTGAAACTGTCCAGCGCCAATTGATACCGGCCATCGTGGTGCTTATAAATCTTGGCTTTTCCGGTAACGGTTCCATACGGGCCGCTCTCGAACGTGCCCACCTTATGCAGCATGGCGGTGGTATCAGCCGTCTCGTTCAGTTTGTCTGTAGGTGCCAAAGTTTCCTTTTTGCAGGATTGCAATATCAGCAACAGCGATACGCAACCAATGGCGAGGTATCTCATGGGTTATAGTTTTTATATTAAAAATTCCAACTTATTTCTGGTGCCACCACGAATTTTCTTGTGAGTCCGTCGGGTCGTATATCTCTCGCTGCCAAAGGGGTTCCGGCTACGAGGCCCAATTGGAACCGGCTTCCCAAACGATACCAAGCAGCTACCGTAGCATTCAGCGTCAACCCTTTTGACCCCTTGATCATGATGGCGGATTTGCTATAAGCCGCATCGATATAGGTATCTTCTTGCAAATGATAGATGCCCAACAAGCCAGCATTGAACCGGAATTTTTTATGGGTGTCGTATGTGTAGGAAGCTCGCAACAACACATCTCCTTTTCTGTTGAAATCGTTGCTGGGTGGGTACCTGGCGGCATCGGCATTGTTCCAATAAATAGGCAAAAAATGGTTCCTGTTAATGCCCGAAAGCGGCTGTTGCAAACCGGCGGCAAATTGCCATTGGTCATTGGTAATAGCCAGTCCCGTTATCAAGTCGATGGTACCGAGGCTGCTTTGGTACTGCATGGGTAGCGACCTATTTCCTTTTTGGAGATCCGATTGGTTCAAAGGCAGCTTGGTTCCCAATGTTGCGGATACACGCCAACCTTTTTTCGTGGGCCAACTGTAGGTACCTGATAGATAAACATCCCCTAAACCCGTAGCATTCCCCAAATTTCCATTGGCTGTGTTGGCCGTCAATTTTGCTTGTATCGACCAGCGGTTATTGAATTGGTTTTCGTATTGTATGCCTGGCGCAAACACGAACACCTTTTCATCGCCCAACCCAAAAGGCAACAGCAGCGTGAGTTTCTGCTTCTTGGTTTCTATGCTTGGGGACGGTGCAAGATTACCGATTGTACAAAAACCTGCATCGCTACACCCTTGGGCCTTGCTGTTTGTGGTGGTACAAATAATACCAACAACAATAATCAACTGAGGAAAGTACTTCATGATCTTACAAATATGTTTTGCCAATATTTATTACCTGTTGTTTATAAATCAACACCAAAATGGCACAGCAAACCAGAACCGTAACGGCATAGATGAACAACAATCCACCATCGTCCATCACCACCAATCCTAGTTTGGTCAAGTGAAAAAAGATGGCACCCATCATCAAACCGATTGCGAGCAAGGCTCCATAAAGCGTTGTGCGTGGTACCAATATCAAAATCGCTGCCACCAGTTCCAGTGTGCCTAAACTGATTCTTCCCCAAGGTTCAATCGTAGTGAAGATGTACACCGATTCTGGCGAGGCCGTGAACTTGAAGTACAATGTTTGCAGCAAGATAACGGCAGGTATCAGCCTGAGTACCCATATGCCGATCAATTGGAGTTTCATGGTGCGTATAATATTTTATTAACGAAATATATTCATCCAACTAGCATCCGCTTTCGATTTCAATGCAGCCTCGTCTTTGTTCCAATCTTTCAATGTATTATTGAAAAAGCTATTGTAAAAAAGATACAATTTGCCGTTCACGATCTTGAAGGTCTTCGGGTCCACACTCACTTTTTCTCCTTTGGCACCCATGGCGTAGGCGCACCAGCCACCGTATTGCGGCTCATACTTGGTAGGGTTCTTTTTAAACTCATCCCTGTTCTGCACCGTGCTGAAATAGTAAGTGGCTCCTTGATCCATGGCTGAAATTGTTTTGTCGCCTTCAATAGCCTTTCCTAGGTTGAAATAGGCTACTGGGTCATATCCTTCAATGGCCAAACCCTTTTCCAAGTTGTAGTGCTTTTTACGGAGTGTTTCTTGCGCTTGGCTAAATGTGGCCATTAGCAAGCCTGCCACCAGTATCATTAAAATTTTGTTCATATCATCCTTGTTTAATATTGGTTACGGATGTTTTTATTTTTCCTTACAATCCGTTGAAATTATTTTATTAAAAAATTATTTAGTGCGGCATCGGGTTCAATCCCTTCCAAAGCGAATCCGCCTTGGCAATGCGTTCGGTCGGGTTCTGTATCCAGAGCTCCTTTACCTTGGGGTTATAGTTGAAATAAAGTTTATTATTAAGAATTGTAAATGCCTCCGCATTCGTGGGCGACTTGTGGTTCTCCGAAACCCCGTAAGCACAGTAACCACCATATTGCGGTGCATACTTTTCAGGGTTGGCTTTAAAAAGTTCCATATTCTCCTTGCTCTTGAACATCCAATCGGCACCGTTCCATGTGTACTTAAAGGTCGTGTCGCCTTTGATGGCTTTGCCTTCGGTAAAATAGCCCACTACATCGTACCCACGTATAGCGCCTTCGCTGGTACAAAAGACTGGTATGTTTTGCGCCATAACATTTGTGCCCCAAACCATAAAGGCTATCAGCATAATGTAGTATATTTTCATAACGGTATTTTTTAGATTTTTAATTTTTAATTTGGTTTATGATTATCGGAACTTGGAAAAATTGCACCCCGCATTGTTTTTGAAGAATTTGCTGAAATGGGCGGTGCTTACAAAACCCAGGGCATCGGCTACTTCCTTGGCCGATTTATCGGTATAATTGAGGTAACGCTTTGCTTCCAGCACAATGCGGTTCTGGATGCATTTTGAAGGCGGATCATAGTTGCAAATGGCAAACAAATTGCACAATGTTTTGGGCGACTTGTTCATGACTTGCGCATAGTACCGCACTTCGTGTTGGGTCTTGTAATTGCACTCCAGCAGCAGGTTGAAGTTGCGGATCAGGTCGTTCTTGTCCTCGGTAAATTTTTCATGCTGTACAGTTTGCTTTTTGCCGATCCTTGTTACCCGGATGATCAAGCGTTTGAGCAATGTCCGCAGCATCTCGCCCTGCATCGTGTCGTGCACTATCATGTCTTCCAAACAGAGTTGCTGGATAAGCGAGATGGCGGCTACTTCTTCATCCGTAAGTGAAATGAAGAAGGGATGCCGGATGCCATAGAACAAAAAGCCCACGCAGCCTACTTCCGCATCGTGCTGCATAATGCAATAAAAATCCCGATTGAACTGCCAAGCAATCAATTCCTCCGCCTTTTCAAAAACGAAATGCTGGTTGGCCACCAATGGCAATACCGATTTGCCAGGCATGTTGTAAGTGATGCCATCGATGGTTACTTGCTGTGCCAGCCCAGTGTTCAAGACGATGGTATTGATCATCTCTTTTTTACCGTTCAGCAATCCTTCGCCCTTTAGGCCGCTGTCGCCCACGCTCAACGTGAACCGCCCATTGGTGGATTTTTCTTCGAACTGCCATTTCATATCGTGTTACTTTTATATATGCTGTTGAAAAAGTATACATGAACAATTCTATCCTATCTTTTCGGATATGCTTGTTCCAATATGGTAGACAGTCCTCGGTTTGCCAACAACGTACCTACCACTAAGAGGTAGGTACGTGGGCAGGTAGCGAAACCTTACAGTTATTTGATAATTACTTTGATAAAATTTTGGATGGCCGGTAAAGTGGTGAACGGGTTAGGGTTCGGAACTTCGCTTATTACCTTGCTTTCGCTCAACGGCGTGCCTGCCAGATTGAATTGCGTGATGCCCGCACCTGGAAATTGATCGACGGCGGTTCCATCGTTGTATAATTTTATGGTATTGGAGATATCGCCAGAAACAGTTGCATCCACGCCATTATCCGCATTGGTAAAAAACCAATCGTTCGAAAATCCATACATCGTGGCAATGGCCAACCGGTCGCCTTTTTGCACCGTAATGTTTTGGCTAACCATGCCACCCGCAGCGCCATTGATCATCGGTAGCAATACTTTGGTGGTAGGCTCCGCCAAAACATACACGCTTTTGATGCCCGCAAACTTCTTGAACGCATTGGCCAATGTATCGGCATTACCCCTTTGTGCAATATAGGTAAGGCCCTTGCCACGGTCATACTCGCCCAGTTTGAAGATTGGGTTATCGATGCCATTGTAAACCACTACGAGAATAGGCGACAGCGGGGTAAAGATGCCGGTATTATTGGTTAGATAAGTGCCCAAAGCCATGTTGTCACCCGCTTCCGCAATGTTGGTGAGTCCGTTGGCCGTGGGTTTACCACTGGTATAAATGGGGGCAGGGTTGAGCAAATTACCGCCTACAATATAAGAGACCGACCATACGCCGGGGCTGAGCGGGGTCTGGTTCACCTTGCTGCCAGAAATATTTTCCAAGGTGAGGATGAAATAGGAATTGCCGTCATATTTAAGGGTCGCCTTTACCAATGCGGATGCTGGCAGGTATGCATTGCCTTGCGCATCGGTGCCTGTAACCTCGGTAATACTTTTTGTTTCGGCTACGCCGGGATGACTGACCGCTGCACCGGGTGCTTGATTGATGCGGGTGCCATTATCCCACAATTTCACTTGAGAGGAAACGTCGCCTTCGATAGGGTTGCCGCTGGCATCGTACACCAGTATGCCAGGGTTGGCCGGCGCAAAAAACAGGTCGTTGGACCAGCCATACATCGTGGCAAAACTGATGGCTTCTCCCTTGGCCGCGGAGAAACGGATGGTCACGTTTTGCCCTGGCAAAATCAATGCTAGCGAGCCCGCTCCTTGGAACTTGCCGGATTGCACCAGCGGTCGGGAATCCAATACGTTCTCGATGGTGATCGTTTTGGTTGAACTTGCCGGCACATCGACATTGCTTTTTTTACAGGCCGTAAAGGCAATAGGAAACAGCAACAAGGCTGCCCAGTTCGGGGCTTTGGGGAATCGGTTCATAAGTTGTCTTTTTATTTTTTTGGATAGAAGATTTCCCGTTTTTGGGAGACTGAACAAAACTATCCCATACCCAAGCCGAAGAAAATAGCCACATTTCCCGAAGGGTTGTACATATTGCCCTACGGGATAAAAAGAATGTTGATACAATTGAAATGATTGTTGCACCTTATTCTGGCATCAACATCCTACCCACCGAAATCTCTCTTTAAGGTTTTTAATATGAAACAGGTAGGATGAACATCCATTCAAACGCCGCCAACGGTACGGTGACATTTAAAATCATATCGCAATCGGCACAGGCCCATCTACCATTAAGATAAGGATGATGTACTGGATGAACACCTTATACGGTGGTGGTAAGCGGCATGTTGAATATCGGACTAGAAGGAAGTTATTGGTTTAGAATCCATCCTTACACCTTTTCCAAAAACTGCCGCAACACATATTGAAGAATTCCTTGATTGCGATAATACTCGATCTCGATTGCTGAATCCAACCTTGCAATGGCAGAAAACCTGATTTCTTCCCCATTGGCTTTTTTGGCAATGATAGTCACGGTTTTTGATGGACTGATATTTTCAGCAATCCCTTCGATGGAGAAAATTTCATCGCCTGCAAGTCCAACCGTTTCCGCACTTTCACCAGTGCGGTATTGTAGCGGCAGTACGCCCATGCCCACTAGGTTGCTACGGTGTATGCGTTCGTAACTTTCGGCCAACACCGCTTTTATCCCAAGTAAAAAAGTTCCCTTGGCCGCCCAATCACGAGAGGAACCGCTGCCATATTCCTTACCGGCCAATACCATTAATGGCGTGTTAGTTTCTTTATATTTAACCGAAGCATCATAAATACTCATTTCTTCCCCTGTGGGGAAACAGGATGTGAAACCACCTTCTTTATGCACCAGCTTGTTGCTGATACGTACATTGGCAAAAGTGCCCCGCACCATCACCTCGTCATTGCCGCGGCGTGATCCATAAGAATTGAAATCCGGCCGCTCCACCCCTTTCTCTATCAAGTATTTGCCTGCGGCAGAAAATTGGTTGAACTGGCCCGCTGGTGATATATGATCGGTGGTGATGCTATCACCCAAAAACAACAATGCCCTTGCTTCCTTGATATCCTGGAGCACCGGGGCCTTGTCGGAAATATCGTTGAAGAACGGAGCCTCTTTGATGTAGGTCGAATCCTTGTCCCACTCGTACAGCTGTTCGCTCTGTACGGGAAGGTTGCGCCATACATCGTTGCCCTCGAAAATCTCCCCATAGCTGGCAGCAAAATGTTCCGGCGACAATACGCTATCCATCAAGGTATTGATTTCTTCATCGGAAGGCCAGATATCTTTCAGGTAAACGGGTTCTTGGTTGGGATCATAGCTCACAGGCTCGTTCACAAGATCAATGTCCACACGGCCAGCCAGCGCATAGGCTATCACCAGCATCGGCGACATCAAGAAGTTCATTTTTACCTGCGGGTGAATCCTTGCTTCAAAATTCCGGTTGCCGGATAACACGGAAGCCACCACTAGATCGTGATCTTCCACGGCCTTTGCGATGTACGGCGGCAGCGGCCCAGAATTTCCGATGCAGGAAGTGCAACCGTACCCTACAATATGGAACTGCAGCGCCTCGAAATCGTCCAATAAGTCCGCCTTTTCCAGATATGCGGAAACCACTTTCGAGCCGGGCGCCAAAGAAGGCTTCACCCAAGGTTTTATATCCAACCCACGTTCCCTCGCCTTGCGGGCTACAAGCCCGGCACCAATCATAACGAACGGATTGGAAGTGTTGGTGCAGGAAGTAATGGCGGCAATCACAACGGCACCGTCCGCTATCATGAACTGCTCGTTGCCCATCGTTACCCAAACCTTTTTCATACCGTTCTCGATCTTTGTTTCGATCTTGGTTTCGGGTGGCATCGGTGTGGTAGATGGTATGGGTTGGCTACCACCGCCCTCGGCATACCATTGGGTCAATTGTTCCTGCGGCTTTATGTACATCCTGCCAAAAGTGGTATGCAGCAGGTCGATGAAGACCGGTTTAAAATTCTTCAGGAGTATCTTGTCCTGTGGCCGTTTGGGGCCTGCAACCGTCGGCTCTATGGTGGATAGGTCGAGTTCCACAACGTCGGTATAAGTGATATTTTCATTCCCTGTCCTCCAAAGCATATTGGCCTTGCAGTAATCTTCCACCAAGTTTACCTGCTCCTTGCTGCGGTTGCTCTTGCGCATGTACTCAAGGGTCTTATCATCTATGGGGAAATAGGTGATGGTGCAGCCGAACTCCGGCGACATATTACCGATAGTGGCCCTATCCGGTACGGTCAAGCAATCCAGCCCGGGGCCGAACACCTCCACAAATTTGCCCACCACGCCGTAGTGGCGGAGCAACGATGCGATGGTAAGAACCAAATCAGTGGCCGTGGAGCCCAACGGTAACTTGCCGGTCAATTTTAAACCTATAACCTGCGGTAAAATGAAGTAGATAGGTTGCCCCAAGATGGCGGCTTCAGCCTCTATGCCGCCAACGCCCCAAGCCACCACGCCGATTCCGTTGACCATCGGTGTGTGGCTGTCCGTGCCCACTAATGTATCGGGAAAAACCTCTCCGTTGCGCTC
>Ga0247739_10000779_pt1 | contig 11454 bp, 8 predicted proteins | sample UWRJL058202B2_FD_180943 | JGI IMG/M metagenome (GOLD analysis project Ga0247739, IMG submission 180943) | Plant litter microbial communities from Arlington Agricultural Research Station in Wisconsin, United States - UWRJ-L058-202B-2 | ecosystem: Environmental > Terrestrial > Plant litter >... | reverse complement strand
CGCTGCGCCAGGAGGTCGAGCCCGTCGAGCCCGCCGCGCTCGGCCGCTTCCTCCCGGTGTGGCAGAACGTCGGCGGACCGCTGCGCGGAGTCGATGGCCTCGCCCAGGTCATCGACCAGCTGGCCGGCGTCTCGCTGCCGGCCTCTGCGTGGGAGACCGTCGTGCTGCCCGCCCGTCTCCCGAACTACTCGCAGGCCTGGCTTGATGAGCTCACGGTCACCGGCGAGGTGATCTGGTCCGGTAACGGCGTACTGCCGGGTGGCGACGGTTGGGTGAGCCTGCACCTCGCGGACACTGCTCGATTGACGCTGCCCGACCCGAGCGGCGCCGAGACGACGGAACTCCAGCGGTCCATCCTCGAAGCACTGGCCGGTGGCGGGGCCTTCTTCTTCCGCCAGCTCGGCCAGGCCGTCGGTAGCACCGATGACAAGGCGCTGAACGCCGCGCTCTGGGATCTGGTCTGGGCCGGCCTGGTGACCAACGACACCTTCTCGCCGCTGCGCGCCTACCTGGGCGGTCCGGCCGCACCCAAGCGCACCCGGTCGTACCGTGGCCGGTCGAGCTCGACGCGCGTCGCCCAATCCGGCCCGCCGACCGGCGGCGGTCGTTGGTCGTTGCTGCCGTTGGCTGAGGGCGACACCACCGTTCGCGCGAAGGCGATGGCGGAGTCGCTGCTCGAACGGCACGGGGTGGTCACGCGCGGCGCGGTCGTGAGCGAGGGCATCCGGGGCGGTTTCGCGCTTGCGTACAAGGTGCTGAGCGGCTTCGAGGATTCCGGACGCGCCCGCCGCGGCTACTTCGTCGAGGGCCTGGGGGCTGCCCAATTCGCGACGAGCGCCACGGTGGACCGCCTGCGCGGGTTCACCGTCGAGCCGGAGAGTGTGCCGAAGCTGGAGGCCATCACCCTCGCGGCGACCGACCCGGCGAACCCGTACGGCGCGGCGCTGGCGTGGCCCGGCCCGCCGGTCGAACTGGAGGCGGGCGACAAGCGCGGGCACCGACCGGGGCGCAAGGCCGGCGCTCTCGTCGTGCTCGTCGATGGCGCCCTGGCGCTGTATGTGGAGCGCGGAGGCAAGACGGTGCTCACCTTCGTCGAGGGAGATGCGCTGGCAGCGGCCGCAGCGTCCCTGGCGACGACGGTCAAGACCCGCATCGGCAAGCTGCGCATCGAGCGGGTCGACGGCGAATTCTCGGTCGGCACGGTCCTCGGCACCATGCTCGTCGAGGCGGGATTCTCGGCCACTCCGCAGGGGCTGCGGCTGCGCGCCTAGGGCCCCGCCCCCGCGGGGTCCCCGCGAACGCACGCCCACGCCCATGCCCACGCCAGATTCGCTCGCCGGGGCCGCGGCATGGCAACACGAGAATCACTCGTGCTGATCCTGCTGCGCATAGGTCCCCGCTCCTCTTGATTTGAAGGACCGTCCTTCAAATCAAGAGCGCGGCGAGGGTTTCACCATGGTTCGATTGCCTGCCGACGCGCCGGCGCGGAGTCTCGGCCGCACTGGGCCTCCGGCCGCGGCGGTGAGTGTGCGTGCCCTGCTTGGGAGCCGCGCGGCCGGCGGTGTGAGATGTGGGCGAGGCCGTCGGCTGCGCGGGGCAAGATGGAGGGATGGGAACGAGAGGCGGCGACGGTGCCTGAGGGCGACACCGTCTACCGCTCCGCGCGCAACCTCGCGGAGGTGCTCGACGGTACCGTGCTGACGCGGTGCGACATCCGGGTGCCGAACTTCGCGACCGTCGATCTGACGGGCGAAACCGTGCACGAGGTGGTGACCCGCGGCAAGCACCTGCTGATGCGGGTCGGGGAGTTCACCCTGCACAGTCACCTCAAGATGGAAGGCTCGTGGCACATCTACCGGGAGGGCAGCCGGTGGCGGCGCCCCGCGTTCCAGGCCCGGGCGATCATCGCGAACGAACAGGTGACCGCCGTTGGGTTCGAGTTGGGCCTGTTCGAAGTGATCCGCACGGCGGATGAGGATGAGGTGGTCGGCTACCTCGGCCCCGACCTGCTCGGTCCGGATTGGGATGCCCAGGTCGCGCTGGAGAACATCCGCAGTCAGCCCGAGCGGGAGATCGGACTTGCCCTACTCGACCAGCGCAACCTCGCGGGCCTGGGCAATGTCTATCGCTGTGAGCTCTGCTTCCTGCGGGGGGTGCTGCCGACCAGGCCGGTGGCGGAGGTGAACGATCTGGAGCGGATGGTCGCCCTCGGCAAGAAGCTCATCGAGGCGAACAAGAACCGCGTCGAGCGAACAACCACGGGCACGCTTCGCGGTGCCACCGACTGGGTCTACGGGCGCGAGGGCAAGCCGTGCCTGCGATGCGGAACGCGCATCATGCGCGGCGAACTCGGCAACACCGAGTTGCAGTTGCGCGACACCTACTGGTGCCCGCACTGCCAGACCTAGCCGACCGGCAAGGTCAGCGCTGCCGCCACCGCACCGCGAAGAGCACCAGGACCGCGACCGCCGTCGCCCCGCCGAGCACGATCAGCAGCGGCGTCAGCGACATGATGACCTGGATCGTGACGAAGTCGAACTGGTCGCTCTGGGTGGCCATGTACATGTCGCGCAGCTGGGTCACCAGGTAGAGGCCCACCCCGATCAGCGCGGCCGCCACCAGGACCAGAACGATGACGAACGGGTTCCGGTAGAGCGGAGCCGGGTCATCCACAGGGTCCATTTCGACGACGGGTCCCGCCCCAGGAGTGAACGCGCCGCTGGCGGGAGCAACCATCGGTGACCGTGGGACCACTGCTGCCGGGGGTGCCCCGATGGGCTGCACTGCGGCGACACGCGAGGCGATCGGCTGTGGAGTGGCGGGCTGTGGGGTGGTGGGACGCGCGGGCACGAGCGGGCCGTCGTATCCGGGCTGGAAGGCCGGGTCGAAACGCGGGTCGAAGCGGGCGTCGTCGCTCATGCCCTCACGGTAGCACCCGGCTTCAGGGCGCTTGATCGACGATGCCGACGAACCGGGTGCCGATGCCGTCGATCTCCGATCGCGACCAGCCGTCCGGCGGCGGGCGGAGTTCGTTGGGGTGATGCTCGGCACAGCTGACCATGCTGAACGCGGGCCACCACTTCTTCGGCCGAACGGCCTCGGTGTATCCGCACACGTCGCAGGTGAACTGCACCCACACCGGCTTCTTCCCCGTGCGGTTGGCCCAGGACTGCGCGAGCCATGCGGGCGGGACCGCCAGCATGGCCTCGAGCTGGGCCTCCGTCATGCGGGCGGGCAGGTCGTGGCGACGCGCCATCTCGAGCGGGATGTCGAGGCGCTGGGCGGCTTCGTGACGAGAGATCATGCCTGCGCGTGCTCCCGGTAAATGGCCACCACGCGGTCGAGGTACGCGCTCACGATGGCCTGCTCCTGGGGGGTGAATTCGTCGAGGGCGGCATCCACTCCCGTGATCATCGGCAGCAGGATCGACATGGCGCGATGGACGGATGCCTGAGCCGGGGTGACCACGATTCCCCGGCGGTCGGCCGGGTTGATAGCGCGGGTCACGTGACCGGCGGCCTCCAACCGGTCGACGACGGCGGTCGCCGCGGGAGGGGTTATGCCGAGTTGGCGGGCGAGCTCGCTGGGGCCCGCTGGTCCGTTGAGGATCAGGTGCTCCATCGCGAGCAGGTCCGTTGGGTTGACCCCCAGTTCGCGCCCGAACCGCCCTTCGAACTCGCGGCTGATCTGCAGGATCTCGCGCAGCGCAAGGGTGGCCGGTCTCGACTGCCGCACCGGTTCGTCTTGCATGCAACCGAGTTTACCGCTAGTTTTTCAGTTGGCTAATAGTTCACTTGTCGAAGTAATTAGGAAAACCATGCAGCGCATCATCCAGTTCGTCACGGCCCGTCGAACGTCGTGGATAGTCCTGGTGCTCGCCGCCCTCGCCGCGGGCGCGATCTTCGCGCTCGGGTCGGGCGCCGCTGGCGAGAGCTCCCCCGGAGTGGGACTGCCGGCCAGTGCCGAGTCGGCGAGGGTCACCGCCGCCCAGGCGGACTTGCCGGGAGCGGATGGCACGTCGGCGCTCGTCGTCTTCAACCGGGCGGGCGACAGTCTCGACAGCTTCGACGTCGCGGCGATCGGCGCGGCGGCCGAGCGACTCGCGCAGTACTCCTCCGACGACTTCGTGCCACCGCCGAGCGTCGCCGACAACTCCTCTGCCGCACTCGTGGTCTTGCCCTTGGATGAGCTCGACGACATCGACGCCCAGGCCGATCGAGCCGACGCCATTCGCAGCACCGCCAACGAAGACCTGCCCGAGGGCGTGGAGGCACGACTCACCGGACCGGAGGGATTTGCCGTCGACCTCGCAGCGGTCTTCGAGGGCGCCGACTTCACCCTGTTGCTCACCACCGTGATCGTGGTCGCGATCCTGCTCCTGGTGACCTACCGCAGCCCCTGGCTGTGCCTGGTGCCGCTGGCGGTTGTCGGTCTCGCCGACGGGCTGGCGAGCATCGTCGCCACCCGGGTGGCCGCTGCGGCCGGGATCACGCTCGATGCCTCGGTCACGGGCATCCTCTCCGTGCTGGTCTTCGGCGCCGGCACGAACTACGCGCTGCTGCTGATCGCGCGCTATCGCGACGAGCTGCGGCTCGTCGAGGACCGCCGGGATGCGATGGCCAGGGCACTCCGCGGCGCCGGGCCGGCGATCATCGCGAGCGGCAGCACCGTCGTGCTCGCGCTCCTCACCCTGCTGTTCGCCCAGCTCACCGGCAACCGGGCGCTCGGCCTCGCCTGCGCGACCGGCATCGTGATCGCGATGCTCTTCGCCCTGCTGGTGCTGCCGGCCGCACTCGTGCTGTTCGGCCGGAGTCTGTTCTGGCCCTACGTGCCGCGGTACGGCACCGAAGGAAGCACCGAGCGTGGAGTGTGGCACCGGCTCGGCACGCTCGTCGCGAAGCGACCCGTGATCGTCGCGATCGTGGGGGCGGTCATCCTGGGCGGACTCGCTGTCAGCGGCGTCCCGCACATCCAGACGGGGCTCACGCAGACCGAGAAGTTCCGGTCGGTGCCCGAAGCCGTGGTCGGGCAGGAGATTCTCGCTAAGGCGTTCTCCGCCGGCAGCGGCTCCCCGGTTGTGGTCATCACCAACGCCAGCTCCGAGAAGCGGGTGACCGATGTGGTCTCCCGCCTCGACGGCATCGATTCCGTGCGGGCCGGCGAGACGAACGGCGAGATCACCCAGCTCGACGTCACCACCACCGCCGCAGCCGAGACGCCGCAGGCCTATGCGCTGGTCGACGAGATCCGCGACGCCGTGCATGACATCGACGGGGCCGATGCGATTGTCGGTGGGCTCGACGCGCAGTCGCTCGACGTCAATCGCGCTCAGGTCGCAGACCAAGACCTGGTGATCCCGCTGATTCTCGGGCTGGTGCTGCTCGTGCTCGTGCTCCTGCTGCGAGCGATCGTCGCCCCGGTGCTGCTGCTGCTGACCGTGGTGGCCAGCTTCTTCGCCAGCCTCGGCGCGAGTTGGCTGCTGTTCCAGTCGGTGTTCAGCTTCCCCGCCATCGACACGAACGTCGTGCTGTTCAGCTTCCTGTTCCTCGTCGCGCTCGGCGTCGACTACAACATCTTCCTGGTGACGCGCGCTCGCGAGGAGGCTCGCGAGCACGGCACGAGGCTCGGGATGATTCGAGCACTGTCATCCACGGGCGGTGTGATCACCAGCGCTGGCATCCTGCTGGCGGCGGTCTTCGCAGTGCTCGGAGTGCTGCCGCTGATCACCCTCACGCAGATCGGCATCATCGTCTGCATCGGCGTGCTCCTCGACACCCTGCTGGTGCGTACGGTGATCGTGCCGTCACTGGCCTTCATCGCCGGTGAGAAGTTCTGGTGGCCGGGTCATCCGGCTGACAGGCCGACGATCTAGTGGTGCTGGCCCCACACCATCTGCACTGCGGTGTCCCACAGCAGGGTCTGACCCACCTCGACGGCACGCGCCAGGTCTGGTCCGCTGAGGGCGACGTAGACGGTGCCCACCCGCTCGACGAAGCCCATTGTGTCGTTGTCAGCGAGCACGACGTAGATATCGTCGCCGAGGAGTGCAATCGACGGCTCGGTCTTGCGTCGAGGGCGCTTTCCGAGGTTGTGCTGTCCCGTGTCCAGCAGATCGCTGATCGTCACCGTTGACTCCTTAAGCCAAGCTTGCCCCGAGACTCTTCCCGGGTGAAAACTAGTTGACCATTTGTCGCTACGCCGATATAACCCGTTGACAAAGTGCGAACACTCGTTCTAGTTATGCCCCACTAAGCTACCTCGACGATGGCGGCACTCCGGGCCGGCATCGTGACGGCGTCCGGGCCGAGTGCCCCGCCCGGGTCGGTCGAGAGGATCAGGGCCGTCGCACCCGGTGTCGGCACTTCCCGAGCCTCGAATGCGAAGTTCAGCACGACGCTGACACCCTCGCGGTCGAGCCGGAACCAGCGGGCATCCTCGTCCCACGCGCAGTGCACCGTGTCGAAGTGCGCGGCAGTCAACGTGGGGTACTCGCCCCGTAGCGCGATCAGCTCGCGATACAGCGCCAGCAGCGAAGCGTGAGCCTGGCCATCCAGTTCGCTCCAGTCGAGCTTCGACCGGGTGAACGTCTCCGGGTCCTGCGGGTCGGGAACGACGTCGGGGTCCCAGCCCATCTTCTCGAACTCGGCGATGCGGCCTTCGGCGGTCGCCTTGCCGAGGTCGGGCTCGGGATGCGACGTGAAAAACTGCCACGGCGTCGAGGCTCCCCACTCCTCGCCCATGAAGATCATCGGAGTGAACGGCCCGAGCAGCGTGAGCACGGCCTCGAGGCGCAGGCCGCCCTCGTCGAGGGTCTGCGAGAGCCGATCGCCCACCGCGCGGTTGCCGATCTGGTCGTGATCCTGCGTGAAGGTGACCAGGCGCCAAGTCGCGATCGTGTCGGCGTCGATGGGATGCCCGTGGTCGCGCTCGCGGAACGACGAGTAGGTGCCGTCGTGGAAAAAGCCACGGGTCATCACCTTGGCGAGGGCGCCGAGCGAATCGAAGTCGGCGTAGTAGCCCGTCGTCTCGCCGCTCAGGGCGACGTGGGCGGAGTGGTGGTAGTCGTCGCTCCACTGCGCGGTGAGACCGTAGCCTCCCCGGTCGCGCGGCGTGATGAGGGTCGCATCATTCAGGTCTGACTCGGCGATCAGGGTCAGCGGCCGCCCGAGCTCGGCCGAGAGCGCGTCGACCGCGGTCGCCAGCTCCTCGAGCAGGTGCGGGTCGGCAGAGTCGACGAGGGCGTGCACGGCATCAAGCCGAAGGGCGTCGGCGTGGTAGTCGCGCAGCCACATCAGCGCGTTCTCGATGATGTACCGCCGCACCTCGGGCTCGGCGAGGTTGATCGTCGAACCCCAGGTGTTGGCCGAGGCGTCGTCGAGATACGGGCCGAAGACGGGAAGGTAGTTGCCGCTCGGTCCGAGGTGGTTGTACACGACGTCCTGCACCACGGCCAGGCCGCGAGCGTGACAGGCGTCGACGAAGCGCTGGTACGCCTCGGGGCCGCCGTAGGTCTCCTGCACCGCGTACCAGAGCACGCCGTCGTAGCCCCAGTTGTGGGTTCCGTTGAAGGCGTTGACCGGCAGGATCTCGACGAAGTCGATGCCGAGGTCGACCAGGTAGTCGAGGCGCTCGATAGCCGAATCCAGCGTGCCGTCGGGCGTGAACGTGCCGACGTGCATCTCGTAGATCACACCGCCCTGCAGCTCGCGCCCCTCCCAGGCGGTGTCGGTCCAGCCGAACGCCGCCGGGTCGAACACTCGCGAGAGACCGTGCACCCCGTCGGGCTGGCGACGCGAGCGCGGGTCGGGAAGCACCGTCTCGCTGCCGTCGACGCGGTAGCCGTAGTCGCTGCCCTCGCGGTGGCCGGTCCACCAGCCACCCGCGCTGTGCTCCATGGGGCTGGATGCACCGTCGACCACCAGGTCGACAGTCTTCGCGCGGGGCGCCCAGATCTGAAACATTCAGTCCTCCGTCGTTGCCAGCAGTGCCACCGGGTAGCGGCGCAGCAGTTCGGCCAGCCCCAGCTCGCCGCCTTCGTATCGTTCGCCGGTGATCACGTCGACCACGGGCCGGTGCGGCAGCAGCACGCTGGTCTCGCCCCAGCCGCCCGCGGCCTCGAGCCCCACCGGGAGCCGAGTCGCCAGGGTGACGGCACCTCCGCGATCGAACGCCACCAGGTGGTCCGCCTGCTCGCCCACCCCGGCCATCGAGGCGTAGCGGGTGAACAGTTCGGGCCGGTCGCGGCGCAGGCGCAGGGCGCGTGCGGTGACGAGCAACTTCGCGTGGCCGGTCTCGTCGACGGGCGGCAGCTCGCCGTTGTCGACCGACTCGAGCACCGCACGGCGCTCGACGAAATCGACAGCACGACGGTTGTCGGGGTCGACGAGCGACGTCTCCCAGAACTCGCTGCCCTGGTAGACGTCCGGCACCCCGGGAGCCGTGAGCTGGATGAGCTTCGCGGCCAGGCCATTGCTCCAGCCCGCTGCGGCGATGCGTCCGACGATCGCAGAAACCTCTGCCGCGACATCCGGAACATCGAACGCCGCGTCGATCATGGCGTGCATGCGCTTCTCGAATGCTTCGTCGGGAGCCGCCCAGCCGGTGGAGTTGCCGGCCTCGCGGGCGGCCTTCTCGGCGTAGGCGTGCAACCGCTCGCGCGATGCTGGCCACGCTCCGACGAGGGATTCCCACAGCAGGTTCTCGAGCGGGCCGTCGCCGACGGGCGCCAGTTCGCGCAGCTTGGTGAGCGTCGCGCGCCAGTCGCCCGGCACCTCGGAGAGCACGTCGATGCGCGCACGCACGTCTTCTCCGCGCTTTGTGTCGTGGGTGCTGAGCGTCGTGAGCGACGCGGGGAAGGTGGCCTGGCGACGCTCCTGCCGCGCGTGGAAGTCGCTCAGGTCGATCGAGAACTCGGCGGGATCGCCGCCGACCTCGGTGAGCGACGACAGCCGGGAGTAACGGTAGAACGCGGTGTCTTCGACGCCCTTGGCCATCACCATGCCGGTGGTCTGCTGCAGGCGCTGCGCGGCCGGATGCGCGGGGTCGAGCAGCACGGGCATGAGCTCAGCGATCACTGGCTCGAGGTCGGGGCGGCGGCGGATCGCGTCTTCCGCTGCCTCGGCAACGTGCTCGGCGCCGTACGGCAGGTAGCTGCGATACACCGGGAAGCAGGCGGCGAGCTCGGCGATCGCGTCATCCTTGCCGCCTCCGACGAGCCGCCCGATCCGCAGGATCTCGGAACGCAGGATGCCGTCGGCGATGCCGCGTTTGGTGTCATGGATGAGATCCGCCCAGACCGGGGCGGCGTCCTCGCGGTGCAGCGCGTCATCCAGGTTGTCGAGACGCTGCTGTCCGGCGGGGTCGACGAGGATGCGGTCGATGTCGGCGAGCGCGTCGTACCCGGTGGTGCCGGCGGCCTGCCAGTGCGTCGGCAGCTGCTCATCGCCCTCGAGGATCTTCTCGACGAGCACGTACGTCGAGTCCGTGGCAGTGGCCAGGTCGTCGAGGTACTGGCCCGGGTCGAGCAGCCCGTCCGGGTGGTCGACCCGCAGCCCGTCGATGAGGCCGTCGCGCACCCAGCGCACGATCTCGGCGTGCGACTCCTCGAACACCCACGGAATCTCCACCCGGATGCCCGCGAGCGAGTTGACCGCGAAGAAGCGGCGGTAGTTCAGCTCGGCGTCGGCGCGACGCCAGTCGACGAGCTCGTAGTGCTGGCGTTCGTGCACCTCGGCGGGCGTGCCACCGTCGGTGCCGGGAGCGATCGGGAAGCGCAGCCCGTAGTAGTCGAGCTCGCCGTCGATGAGCTTCAGGTCGGCCGTCGCGGACGCGTCGCCGAGCACCGGGATGCGCAGCTTGCCGCCCCCGAAGTCCCAGTCGATGTCGAACGCCTCGGCGTACCGCGACTCCCGGCCGTCGCGCAGCAGCTGCCACCACCAGTCGTTCTGGGCGGGCGTTGCCACCCCCATGTGGTTGGGCACGATGTCGACGAGAACACCCATGTCTGTCGCGCGCGCTGCGGTCGAGAGGGCATCCAGCCCCTTCGCTCCCCCGCGCACCGGGTCGATCTGCGAGTGGTCGACCACGTCGTAACCGTGGTCGGAACCCTCCTCCGCCTTGAGTAACGGGGAGAGGTAGACCCAGTCGACGCCGAGTGCCTTCAGGTAGTCGACCAGACCGGCGGCCTCGAACAGGTCGAAGCCCTCCCGGATCTGGAGACGGTAGGTAGATACCGGGATGAAACTCACGCGGCCACCAGCACGATCATCGACCGGGCCATGACGGTGATCGGCGAACCGGCCGGGCGGTGCTCGTCGCTCGCGCCCGTCGCGGTGTCGACCGCCACGTACCACTTCTCGCCGTACTCGTCGGTGGGCAGCGTGAACTCGAGGTCGAACTCCGAGGCGTTGAAGTACAGCAGCACGTTGTCGTCGGTGATTCGACGACCCCGGTCATCCCGGCCCCGAATTCCGGCGCCGTTGAGGAAGACACCGACGGCCTTGACGAAGTCGGTGTCCCAGTCCTCCGACGTCATCGAGGTCGCCTCGGGGGTGAGCCACTCGATGTCGGGCAGCGGCTCGCCGGCGCCACGGGTGTGCACCGGGCGGCCGTTGAAGAACCGCACGCGACGGAATGTCGGGTGCTCGGCGCGCAGCCGGGTCAGCCCCGCGGTGAACTCGATGAGGTCTTCGTCGGCGTTCTCCCAATCGACCCAGCTGAGCGCGGAGTCCTGGGCGTAGGTGTTGTTGTTGCCGTTCTGGGTGCGGCCGAGCTCGTCGCCGTGGGCGATCATCGGAACACCCTGCGAGAGCAGGAGGGTGGCGAGGAAGTTGCGCACGCGTCGCTTGCGCAGCTCGATGATCTCGGGGTCGTCGGTCTCGCCCTCGACCCCGGTGTTCCACGAGCGGTTCTCGGACTCGCCATCCTGCGAGTTCTCGCCGTTGGCCTCGTTGTGCTTCTCGTTGTACGAGACGAGGTCGCGCATGGTGAAGCCGTCGTGGGCGGTGACGAAGTTGATGGATGCCACGGGGCGGCGGCCATCCTGCTCGTAGAGGTCGGCCGAACCGCTGAGCCGGTCGGCGAACTCGCCCAGGGTCGCCGGCTCACCGCGCCAGAAGTCGCGGATCGTGTCGCGGTACTTGCCGTTCCACTCCGTCCACTGCGGGGGGAAGTTGCCCACCTGGTAGCCGCCGGGACCGATGTCCCAGGGCTCGGCGATGAGCTTGACCTGCGAGACCACCGGATCCTGCTGCACGAGCTCGAAGAAGGCCGACAGACGGTCGACCTCGTAGAACTCGCGGGCGAGGGTCGCCGCGAGGTCGAAGCGGAAGCCGTCGACGTGCATCTCCGTCACCCAGTACCGCAGCGAGTCCATCAGCAGCTGCAGCGCGTGCGGGTGCCGCACGTTCAGCGAGTTGCCGGTGCCGGTGTAGTCCATGTAGAACGACTCATCGT
>Ga0247739_10000778_pt1 | contig 11456 bp, 10 predicted proteins | sample UWRJL058202B2_FD_180943 | JGI IMG/M metagenome (GOLD analysis project Ga0247739, IMG submission 180943) | Plant litter microbial communities from Arlington Agricultural Research Station in Wisconsin, United States - UWRJ-L058-202B-2 | ecosystem: Environmental > Terrestrial > Plant litter >... | reverse complement strand
TCGGATGATGAATTCTTGTTAGATTTCGAACTCGATGAAGCTACTGATAAATCGTCAACTCCAGATGATCTGTCTGAAATTTCTCTGGCACTTGATGAGCTAGAAGAAGAAAAAATATCTGACGATTCATCTGATCTGGATGAAGATGAATTCAGTTTTGACTTCGAAGATATAGATGAGCCTAGTCAAGTCGCGCAGGAAATAGCCAATAATAAGGCTGTTAGTTCGGATGGTGATGCTGACGATTTTAATTTTGAAGTAGATGTTAATAAGCTTGATTTAGCCGCTCTCGATAATGAGATGTCTGGATATGATGCAGAGCTGGACAAATTAGATGAGCAGCCTTTAGAAGATCTTTCAGAAGAAGATTTGGTAGAAGAAGAGCTGTCTGCGGAGAGCTTGAATGCAGCACACTTGAGTGAAGCCGAACTTGATGATGACTTGGCGGATCTGGATGAAAACCTTACCTTTGAAGAGTTGGAGTCTTTAGATAACCTTGATACTGATCCGGATCTTGATGAAGGCTTAGTTGAGTTAGATGATTCGCTTGAAACAGATCTGGACGATACGGAATTTAATTGGGATGAGTCAGAAGAAGAAACTATCGCTACCGCCAACACCGAAGACTTGAGCGTAGAAGACGATTTTGATATTGATGCTCTGGCTTCTGAAAAGACTAACCTGAATGATTTTGATGAAGAATTGTCAGACGAAAATGTGGATGATGAGTCGGCAATTATCGAGGAAGATCTTACATTTGCTGAGCTTGATGAACTTCGTGCAGCTGATGGCATTCCCGGTGATTCGACCATAGCCGCTGAAGAGTTTGCATTTGAAGAGCCATCACCTTCCGCTTCTACAGAAGAAGTCGAAGATGATCTTTTTGAACAAGCGCTTTCCGACTTCTCCGCAGAGAGTTTGGCGAATGATCCAGATTTATCTGAGGATGACTTGGACGCTGAGTTGGACTTTATGGCAGACGCTGATGAAGCTGCTACCAAACTTGATCTGGCACGTGCTTACATCGACATGGGTGACAGCGAAGGAGCACGCGATATTCTGGCGGAGGTAGCGCACGAAGGTAATGATCTACAGCGCCAAGAGGCAGTAGATTTATTGAGTCGCATCGAAGCGTAATTTACCCTCATTACACAAAGCCTTGCATAGAGACTATATAAAGCCTATGCAAGGCTTTGTTGTTTCTGGCCCGCAGGTTTCTATGAGCGAAAATTTTATTCCTACCTCTAAGGTTTACATCCGTAATGGGGAGGTGTTACGTGATACTCAATGGCCGGAAGGCATGCAACGTGTTGCTTTGGCAATAGAATACAAAGGCACAGATTTTCACGGCTTCCAAACTCAACCAAATGGTGTCAAAACAGTTCAGCAAGCGTTGGAAAAAGCGCTTTCAAAAGTGGCTGATGAAACAGTCACATTAGTGTGTGCAGGGCGCACTGATGCGGGCGTTCATGCAACTAATCAGGTTGTTCACTTTGACACTCTCGCTAAGCGCCCACTTAAAGCCTGGGTGATGGGTACGCGCCCTCACTTGCCTGACACGGTGGGGGTGAAATGGGCTGTGGATGTAGAGCCGCAATTCCACGCTCGTTTTAGTGCCCTCAATCGCACCTATCGCTATCTAATTTCCGACGCTAAAACTTCATCTTCACTTTTGCATGACCAAATTACCTGGTCATCGCGCCGGCTTGATATTCACAAGATGCGCGAAGCTGCTGCTCATCTGGTAGGACGGCACGACTTCACTTCCTTTCGGGCAACTCAATGTCAGGCAAAGAGTCCGATACGAGAGATTTTTTATTTACATTTGGTCCGTCGTGGTGACTTGATCGTATTAGAAGTACAAGCAAACGCATTTCTCCATCATATGGTGAGGAATATCGTAGGTGTTTTGCTAGCGGTTGGAGCGGGTGATAAACCAGCGTCCTGGGTAAATGAAATACTGGCTGCAAGAAATCGGAGCTCCGCTGGCGTGACAGCGAAGCCTTATGGGCTTTATCTGGTATCAGTAGATTTTCCAATGCAATTTAATTTACCTAAAAGCTTACCGGGCCCGTTATTTTTGCCTGAAGCAGTTGGTGGTTTTGCCTCGGAACTTGGCTGGTAAAATATGCTCCTACTTTGCTAAGGAGTTTGATGCTAGCGTCCGGCATTTACGGTATTTACGGCAGAAGTCTGATACTATCGCCGCCTAAATTTGGATTTCTTAAGAGTTTTTCTTGCTGGAGTTAATCAGCTAGTGAATACAATTCGCGTGAAAATTTGTGGAATAACTTCAATTGCCGATGCGCGTGCTGCAGTTGAGTCAGGTGCTGATGCGATAGGCTTGGTATTCTACGAGCCCAGTCCGCGAGCGGTATCTATTGATCAGGCGCAAGCTATTGCAGCATCGGTAGGGCCTTTCGTAACCGTAGTAGGGCTTTTTGTGGATGCCGATGAAAGCTATATCCGCGATGTATTGGGCAGTGTTTCGCTCCATGTTTTGCAATTTCACGGTAATGAATCGCGCGAATTTTGCGAGCAGTTCCAGCGTCCTTATATGAAAGCGATTCGTATGCGACCTGAATTAAATGTGCCTCAGGAAATAGATACATATTTGAGTGCATCGGCTATTTTATTGGATGCTTATCGTCCGGGTGTTCCAGGTGGTACAGGTGAAACCTTCGATTGGCAACGCGTGCCGCAAAATTCACCGCTACCTATCGTTTTGGCTGGTGGTTTAACGCCGGAAAATGTGGCCGCAGCAATTCAATCAACTCAAGTCTATGGGGTTGACGTTAGTGGTGGTGTAGAATCCGCTCCCGGCCAAAAAGATCCGCGCAAAGTTGCGCAATTCATTTCCAACGCCAGGCATGCCTGAGCAATTGCCGACCGAATTTATAATTGAAAAACTGAATAGGTGACAGAGCAGTGAGTGATACCAAGCAGCATTCCGCTATCGATTACAAAAACTTTCCTAATGCCGAAGGTCATTTTGGCCCTTACGGCGGACGTTTTGTATCCGAGACTCTCGTTCATGCCTTAGATGAACTTGAGTCGATTTATTTTCGCCTGAAAGATGATCCGTCGTTTCAAGCCGAATTCGATAAAGACATGGCGCATTATGTGGGTCGTCCGTCCCCTTTATATCTCGCTGAGCGCTGGACTCGTGAATTGGGTGGTGCACAGATTTTTCTAAAGCGTGAAGATTTAAACCATACCGGCGCGCACAAGGTTAACAATACGATTGGCCAAGTTTTATTAGCAAAATTTACCGGTAAGTCTCGTGTAATTGCAGAAACCGGCGCTGGCCAGCATGGTGTTGCAACCGCAACTGTTGCAGCTCGTTTAGGGTTGAAATGCCGTGTTTATATGGGTGCTGACGATATCAAGCGTCAGGCACTTAATGTGTACCGAATGAAATTGTTAGGTGCCGAAGTCTTTCCAGTAACTTCTGGTTCTCGCACTTTAAAAGATGCCATGAATGAAGCCATGCGCGATTGGGCGACTAATGTGGACGATACTTTTTACATAATAGGTACTGCTGCAGGTCCGCATCCGTATCCGCAATTGGTACGTGATTTCCAATCCATCATTGGCCGCGAAGCGCGTCAGCAATGTCTCGCACAAGCGGGTAAATTGCCCGACGCTTTGGTTGCGTGCGTAGGCGGTGGCTCAAATGCGATTGGTTTATTTCATCCGTTCCTGACCGATACCTCAGTAAAAATGTACGGCGTAGAAGCGGGTGGCTTAGGTATTGAAACGGGCAAACATGCTGCGCCACTTAGCGTGGGTATTCCTGGTATTTTGCACGGTAATCGTACTTATTTAATGGAAGATGAAAACGGTCAAATCATTGAAACGCATTCTGTGTCGGCGGGCCTTGATTATCCGGGCGTGGGTCCCGAGCATTCATGGTTAAAAGACATCGGTCGCGTTAATTATGTAGCGATTAATGATGACGAAGCCTTAGCCGCTTTCCGCAAATTAACGCTTACCGAGGGTATTATGCCGGCGCTGGAATCCAGCCACGCGGTTGCTTACGTTGAGAAACTCGCACCTACGATGAGCAAAGATCAAATTATTATCGTTAACCTTTCAGGTCGCGGCGATAAAGATATTCACACGGTTGCTGCCCTTGATGGCATCACAATTTAAGGCCGGGATAGAAAAACGATGAGTCGTATTCAAGCACGCGTCGCGGAAGCAAAAAGCGCGAGTAAAAAACTGTTAGTGGCGTACATAGTTAATGGTGATCCACAGCCGGATGTGAGCTTGCCAACCATGCATGAAATGGTTGCTAAGGGTGTCGATATTATTGAGTTAGGGGTTCCTTTTTCTGATCCCATGGCGGAAGGTCCGGTAATTCAAAAAGGCCATGAGCGGGCGTTATTGCATCACATCAGTCTTAAAGGCAGTTTGGAATTGGTTAAACAATTTCGAAAAACCAACGATAAAACGCCAATAGTTTTGATGGGCTACGCTAACCCAATCGAACGCTTTGGTTACGAGGCATTCGCTAAATCTGCAGCGGAGGCGGGTGTAGATGGTTTGCTGACTGTGGATCTGCCGCCAGAAGAAGTTTCTGTATTAAAAAGCGCGTTGGATGCTGTTGGTTTGGACAATATTTTTCTGTTAGCTCCAACTACAACAGTTAAGCGTGCGCAAAAAATTGCTGAGCATGCAAGCGGATTTTTATATTACGTATCGTTAAAAGGCGTGACGGGTGCGGGGCATCTTGATGTTGATGATGTTAAATCCAAACTCGCTGCGTTTGGGCAGTTAACTGATTTACCAGTGTGTGTCGGATTTGGTATTAAAGATCCGGAAACTGCAAAAGCCGTTGCGCGTTTAGCAAGCGGCGTTGTTATTGGAAGTGTTCTGGTAGAAAAAATGGGTTCGCTTGAAGGTAAACCAGCATCTGAAATTGCTACCGCGGTTGGCGAAATTGTTGGCGGAATTCGCGCTGCGATTGACGAGATTCAGTAATGAGCTGCTAGTGATGCTTTGCTAGAAACTTTTAAAAGAGATTTCACAATGAGTTGGTTAGAAAAAATTATTCCAGGTGTTGCTGCTCGCTCTGAAGCAAAACGCTCAAATAAAGTTCCCGAGGGTCTCTGGGAAAAATGCGTCAAATGCGATGCGGTTCTATATAAACCTGAATTGGAAAAAACGTTAGACGTTTGTCCCAAGTGCGATCATCACATGCGCATCGGTGCGCGCACGCGTTTAGATATTTTTTTAGATCCGCAAAATCGCCAGGAGTTAGCAACCGAAGTTGTACCTATTGATCGTTTGAAGTTTAAAGATATTAAAAAATATAAAGATCGTTTGATCGCAGCGCAAAAAGAAACCGGCGAAAAAGATGCTTTAGTTGCAATGCGCGGTGAATTAAAAGGTATGCCAGTCGTGGCGGTTGCCTTTGAATTTAAATTCCACGGTGGTTCCATGGGTTATGTGGTTGGTGAAAAATTTACCCGTGCGGCCAGCCTTGCGTTAAAAGAGAATATTCCGCTGGTTTGCTTCTCTGCAACAGGTGGAGCGCGTATGCAAGAAGCACTTATTTCGCTGATGCAAATGGCAAAAACTTCCGCTGTTATTGAGCGCTTGAAAATGCAGGGTACGCCCTATATTTCAGTTATGACTGATCCGGTTTACGGCGGTGTATCTGCAAGTTTGGCGTTATTGGGTGATCTAAATATCGCTGAACCAGGCTCACGCGCAGGTTTTGCGGGCCCCGGTATTATTGAACAAACTATCCGCCAAAAATTACCAAAAGGTTTCCAGCGTGCGGAGTTTTTGTTAGACCACGGTGCAATCGATCTAATTATTCATCGTCGTGAAATGCGCGACAAACTCGCTTCTCTCCTCGCTAAATTTACTAATCGCCCCGTGTTGAATTAATTTCATTTCATGAGATTCCCGTCTTTAGCAATGTGGTTGGGATGGCTTGAGCAAAGCCATCCCAAAGAAATCGATTTAGGTTTGGATCGTATTCGTCTTGTTGCTGAGCGTTTGGACTTATTAAAGCCGCGCTCGAAAGTTGTTACAGTTGCGGGTACGAATGGAAAAGGTTCCTGCGTCACTGCAACGGCAAGTTTGCTACACGCAGCGAAATTTTCTGTAGGCACTTACACATCACCGCATTTATTGCATTACGCAGAGCGAATTCAAATTAATGGTAAGTCCGTTGCGGATGAATTAATTTGTGACGCCTTTGAAAAAATCGCAAACGCTTGTGGCTTGAACGAAAGCTCTACTGAAATTAGTCTTACCTATTTTGAATACGGCACCCTTGCGGCCTTGGTTATTTTCAAGCAGCAAAACGTCGAGTTTATTGTGTTAGAGGTTGGTCTCGGTGGACGACTCGACGCGGTCAATATTATCGACGCTAATATTGCGGTTATTACATCGATTGCTATAGATCATCAGGAGTGGCTCGGTGATAATCGCGAAGTCATAGGTCGTGAAAAAGCCGGCATTTTGCGTGAGCAACAATTATTTGTTTGTGCCGATGAAAATCCTCCACAAACTATTCTGGGTTTGGCGAAAGAGTTAAATACAAAATCCTATTTAATTGGTCGCGATTTTTCATTTTATCAACACGACAATAGATGGACATGGCAAGGTAAAGATCATCTCAGTAATGTGCTGAGTTTACCTGAAATGCGCGCGCCACATTTACCCTTGCCGAGTATGGCTGCCGCATTGCAAGTGATTCAATTACTCAATGTTGAATTAAACTTTCATCACATTGAAACTGCATTATTAAATATAAATCTGGCGGGGCGTTTTCAAAAAGTTATATATAAAGGGCGCGAATTTATTTTGGATGTTGCCCACAATCCTGCCGCCACAGAATATTTTTCCAAACGTTTGATTGCCGATCCAGCTCAAGGCGAAACCTTTGCGATAGTCGCTATGATGAGCGATAAAGATCGAGTCGCCAGTTTGGCAAATCTCACCTCGAAAGTTGACCATTGGTTTTTGTTGGATTTAAAAAAAATTCCTCGCGCTGCAACAGTCGCAGCATTAACCCAAGATTTGTTGTCTTTAGGTGCGCAGGTTTCGCAATCCGGTGATATAAATACTTTAATAGAAGTCGCACTTGCTAAAGCACAACCACAAGATCGGATTTTGGTTTTCGGTTCGTTTTTTACTGTAGCTGCTGCCTTATCTTATTTGCAGGCAGATACACACATTTCACGAGGTATACAGTGAGATACACATTAAAACATCGGTTGATTGGTGCCGCAGTTCTTGCCGCTGTCGCCGTGTTATTGCTCCCCAGCTTTTTTAAAGAAAAAAAAGAGTATCAGGTCAACACTAAATCGCAGATTCCTACGCGCCCTACTATAGTTGCGGAAGAGTTCAAGCCGCCGCAACCCGTGCCAAATATCGAACCGGCTCCAGCACCAGAGGCCATGTTTGTTCCCACAGAAGCTGAGCCGGATCAACTGGGTCCTGATGCGGTGGCCGCTGCAAACTCATCTGCAGTTAGCTCAATTGCAACAAAAAATTCATCTCCTTCAGTAAAGGCGGCACAATTTTCTTCTGTGCCCGCAATGCCATTAAATCAGCAAGGTTTACCCGAGGCATGGGTGATTCAGGTCGGAAGTTTCGCCAGTAAAGAGACAGCTAATAAGTTGCGTGATGATCTTCAGGCCGATGGTCAAAAGGCCTATGTACGCACCACGACTACCGAGGGAAATACCATTAGCCGTGTTTATATCGGTCCCAAACTGGATCGAAGCCAGGCACTCGCTGTTAAGGAAGAAATGGATAAGCGTCTAAAAATAAAATCTATGGTCATGCGCTTTCAACCTTAAAATGTATGTCGCAAAAATCCTTAAAAGAATCGGCAAACCAAATGTGTAAAGAGCTGTTTGATATGCGGCAGCTCTGCTAAAATGCGCCTCCTTAATGAAGCGGGGAAATCCGACGCATGAATTGGGCAGATTGGGCCATAGTGATTGTTTTGACGCTATCAAGTGTTATCAGCCTCGCACGCGGGTTTATCAAAGAAGCGCTATCGCTCATCATCTGGATTGTAGCCTTGGTTGTTGCCAATGTTTTTAGCAATCGTCTTGAATTTCTTCTGTCCGACGCAATATCTACACCCTCTCTTCGTGCAATCACTGCATTCGTTTTAATCTTCGTCGGTGTTTTGTTAATAGGCGCGCTGTTAAATTTTTGTATCGGCCTGATTATAAAAGCCACTGGCTTATCGGGCACAGATCGTCTGCTCGGGATGCTGTTTGGTTTTGTACGCGGTGTCTTTATTGTGATTATCTTTTTAATCTATGTACCCAGTTATGTACCGATCAAAAATGATCCCTGGTTTCAGCAATCCAATTTAATTCCTTATTTTTCACCTTATGAGTCAGTCGTGCAAAATGCAACTGCGGGAATTACGCGTTGGGTGTTGAGCTTATTTAACCAGCAGGAAAAAACTGCGGTTTAAGAAATTATTTTTTTATTTTTGATTTATCAAACAGATTTTATTCAATAGCTTTTACTCAACAAAAGGTGAGCAAGTATGTGCGGCATTGTAGGTATTGTCGGTAAACGCGACGTCAATGTTCAGTTGTATGATGCACTAACCATACTCCAACACCGCGGTCAGGATGCTGCCGGTATAGTAACTTGTCAGGATGGTCGCATGGCGCAGCAAAAAGCCAACGGTCTCGTACAAGATGTATTCAGAACTCGTCATATGCAACGTTTGGTCGGCAACATGGGTATAGGCCACGTTCGTTACCCAACTGCGGGTAGTTCTGGTCCTGCAATGGCGCAACCTTTTTATGTGAATTCGCCTTACGGAATTGCACTGGCGCACAACGGAAATCTGACCAATACTGAAAAGCTCAGTGAGGATTTATTTAAAACCGATTTGCGTCATGTAAATACTGATTCGGATTCAGAAGTTTTGCTGAATGTGTTCGCACACGAATTGCAATTGCAAGGAAAATTAAAACCAACGCCAGACGATATTTTCGCAGCAGTATCTGGCGTACATAACCGCATCACCGGTGGTTATGCAGTTGTCACTTTGATTGCAGGTTATGGTTTGATTGCTTTCCGCGATCCTAATGGTATTCGTCCGTTAGTGTACGGAACGCGCGAAGGCGAAGCAGGCACGGAATATATGGTTGCATCCGAAAGTGTTGCGCTTGATGTATTGGGTTTTCATTTGATTGATGATGTAGAACCTGGCGAAGCAATTTATGTGACTGAAGCTGGCCAGCTTTATCGTCGCCAATGTGCAAAATATTCGCGTCTTGCTCCATGCATTTTCGAACACGTTTATTTCGCACGTCCTGATTCGATTATGGACGGCATTTCGGTTTATAAAGCGCGTTTGCGTCAAGGCGAGAAATTAGCGGATAAAATTTTGCGCGAAAGACCTGATCACGACATTGATGTAGTAATTCCAATACCAGATTCAAGCCGCGTAGCAGGGCAGGCGCTTGCGCAACGTCTCGGCGTAAAATTCCGTGAAGGCTTGGTAAAAAATCGCTACATCGGCCGTACATTTATTATGCCTGGCCAACAGCAGCGTAAAAAATCTGTTCGTCAAAAATTAAATCCCATTGAATTGGAATTTAAAGGCAAAAATGTTTTATTGGTAGATGATTCTATTGTACGTGGTACAACGTGTCAGCAAATTATTCAAATGGCACGTGATGCGGGTGCGCGCAAAGTGTATTTTGCATCGGCAGCGCCTGCGGTGAAATATCCAAATGTGTATGGTATTGATATGCCGACTACCACAGAATTAATTGCACACGGCCGTACTGATGAAGAAGTTTGTAAAGAAATTGGTGCAGATTGGTTAATCTATCAAGACCTGGTTGATTTAATTGCAGCGTCAACAGAAGGTAATCATAAAGTTACCGAATTTGATTGTGCTGTATTTACCGGTGAGTATATCGGTGGTGATGTAACAAAAGAATATTTAGATAAATTAGCGGCAGCGCGTAATGATTCGGCTAAGACCGGAAAAAAATCTGGTAAAGCCGAAGCACCTATGGGATTGCACAATGGTGCTATGGGGTAAGGAGTATAGAATCCTGTTTGATTCAAAACTCGCCGTAAATACATCCATGTAGGCTCGTCTCGGTATCCCTTCGCGATCCAGTCGCTTCGGGAAACTTCCTACATCCATATAGGTCGTCCATGCCTCCTACGGTTTAGAATCAAACAGGATTCTATAGGCGTATGTGGCGGTATTTGTAAAGGTTATATAGATTGGAAAACTTCGAACAAGAATTATTAAATTACGAATTAGACACACTCGCAGTGCGTGCAGGGCAAGTGCGCACTCATGAAGGCGAGCATAGCGAAGCATTATTCTTAACCTCAAGCTATGTATTTGGCAGCGCGCAAGAAGCGGCTGACCGTTTTTCCGGTGCGCAAGAAGGTAATGTTTATTCGCGTTACACAAATCCTACCGTTCGCGCATTTGAAGAGCGCATTGCTGCGCTTGAAGGTGCGGAATCTGCTGTTGGTACTTCATCAGGCATGGCTGCAATTCTTAGCACATGCATTGCGCTTCTCAAAGCGGGTGATCATATTGTTTGTTCTCGCAGCGTGTTTGGAACTACAACAGTTCTCTTTTCAAAATTTTTACAAAAATTTGGTGTAACAACAACCTTCGTTGCGCCTACTGATTACGCTGCGTGGGAAGCTGCATTCACTCCTACATCTAAAATTGTTTTTGTAGAAACTCCATCTAATCCTTTGTGTGATGTTATAGATATTCAGCGCCTTGCAAAAATTACGCATGCACACAACGCATTATTGGTAGTAGATAATTGTTTTTGCACACCTGCTTTACAACGTCCTTTGGAATTGGGTGCAGATTTAATTGTGCATTCCGCAACAAAATATATTGATGGTCAAGGCCGCTGTCTCGGCGGTGTTGTTGCTGGTCCAAAAGTATTAGTCGACGAAGTCTTAGGATTTATTCGCAGCGCAGGCCCAAGTTTGAGCCCGTTTAATGCCTGGATATTTTTAAAAGGTTTAGAAACGCTTCGCTTGCGTATGGAGGCTCATTCACGCAATGCACTCGAATTAGCGCAATGGTTGCATTCAAATCCAAAAGTCGAAAAAGTTTTTTACGCAGGTTTGCCATCGCATGTTGGCCACGAGCTTGCTGCTAAACAACAATCAGCGTTTGGAGGTGTTTTATCCTTTCGCGTAAAAGGCGAACGTGAAGCTGCATGGAAAGTGATTGATGCAACTAAAATTATGTCACTTACAGCCAATCTGGGCGATACTAAAACGACAATTGTGCACCCAGCTACCACCACTCACGGGCGCTTAACTCCTGAGCAAAAAGCAGAAGCTGGAATCACGGAAAATTTAATTCGTATTTCTGTAGGTTTGGAATCAGTAAAAGATTTGATTGCGGATTTAGATCGCGGTTTGTCATCACTATAAGATAGAAAAATATA
>Ga0247739_10000777_pt1 | contig 11476 bp, 8 predicted proteins | sample UWRJL058202B2_FD_180943 | JGI IMG/M metagenome (GOLD analysis project Ga0247739, IMG submission 180943) | Plant litter microbial communities from Arlington Agricultural Research Station in Wisconsin, United States - UWRJ-L058-202B-2 | ecosystem: Environmental > Terrestrial > Plant litter >... | reverse complement strand
AACTGGCATTGCTTTATAGTCTGCATTTTGAACAAATTTACCACTTACTGTGCGGCCAAATTTATCGTAAATTACTGGAATACGAGGATCGTTTGCAGGCAACATTACGGTATTTAAAGCATAGTCTGTTGCATACCAGGCGCCTTCAAAAAATGCATCATGCAAATCGCTTGTGCTATTTGTTAAAGTTTGCAGTAAAACATCTGAAGTTGCAGGGTTGTAAGTACCTAGATTTCCACCATCCACTAAAGGTGTGGTTGTTTGATTTCCTAACATAGCTAAAACCGCTGTTCTGGCTGTAGTTTCATCTGTTTTAGAAATGCGCATTAACAATCTTAAGCGTAATGAGTTTGCATAGCGAGCCCACATATTCATACTTCCCTTTAATAAGATATCTGATTTAGAAAATGCTGCTGTTGTTGTATTACTATTAAAATAAGTACCTGCAGCGGCTAAATCAGCAATGAATGAAGTATAAAGCGCTTTTTGTTCATCATATTTAGGATTGCTTATAGTACTTGTTGAGTTAAGACTCCCCGCAGCAGAATATGGAATATCACCCCATAAATCAACCATTTTAGCAGCTTGCTCAATTAAAACAACTTTTGCAGCTTGCATTATTGCTTTCTGATTAGCCTGTTCAGCAGCTGATAAAGAATTGTATTTCAATTCCATTACACGGTATTGTGCCATAACGCCACTACCGTTACCGCCAGTGCTATAGAAATCATCCCAATATTGCTGAGAATAACCATCGCTCTGCTGATAAATGGTATTTCCATTCGATATGTAACTCGTTTGTGCATATACACCTGGCATCTGTGTTAAAAAGGTACGAACATTCCAGTATTTAGCTGCAACTCTATCATTATTTAACATCCCAGTAAACAAGCCTGGTAGATTTGGGTCTAAGACTTTTTCTGGGTTATTGAATTTGTCTTCAAGATCCTTTTTACAACCAACCACGGTAGTTATTGCAATTAAAAGAAAGCTTGCTTTTATAATTAACTTTTTCATAATTCTTTTCTTAGCTGATTAAAAGTTTGCGTTTAATGAGAATCCAAAATTTCTCGATGCTGCTGTAGAACCTACGTCAACACCTTGCGACCACCATTTATTGCCTAGAGGTGCCTCAGGATCTAAATCTTTTAAAGTACGGTGGATGTAAAACAAGTTACGTCCGATTAATGAAAAACGAAGATTTGAAATACCAATCTTTTTTGTAAAAGTGGCTGGGATTTTATAAGTCAAGGTAATTTCACGCATCTTAATATAATTATTTTTAAAGATTTCAGCCTCAGTTAAAGATCCTTCACCCCAATTAAAAGTTGTTAAATAGTAATCAGCTGCAGAAAGAACTTTTGTATTTGGCAAACCTGTAGTTTGGTTAACACCTTGTAAAAGCACCCCATCATTGTAGGTTTTTCCATTACTGGTGTAACTAATACCACCGCTAGCAGCATCTCTAAATTCCATCGAGTTTTCGAGCATACCTGCGCCACGCATATATTTTAAGTTAGGTGCAATCATTTTGCCACCAAAACGATAATCAATTGTAAAATCTAAAGCAACGTTACCGTAACTAAATGTATTCGAAAATCCACCGACTGCTTTAGGCATGATATTACCCGCTTTAACATAAACAGAGTTATCCATTACATAAAAACCGTCATCATTAATTAAATTGTTTCCGCTAGCATCTGTTTTTCTAGGACGGATATAAATGTTACCCAATTCCTCACCTGCTCTTGCAACAATTTTAGCCGTAGATTGATCTGAATTATAGAAATTGATTTCAGAATCTTCGTCCTTTAATGAATTTACTTTTGATTTGTTAGTAGAAAAGTTAAACCTTGTATCCCATCTAAACTTCCCTGCTATGGGAGTAGCATTTAAAGCTAATTCAAAACCTCTGTTTCCTATTTCGCCAACGTTTACAATTTGGGTTTGGGCACCGTTTGTAGAACTTACATCTAATGGTAAAATCTGGTTTTTAATTTTGTTATCGTAATAACTTACATCTAAACCTAATCTACCGTTAAGAAAACGTGTTTCCAAACCAAACTCAGCCTCATGTTTTTTCTCTGGCAACAGACCTAAGTTTCCGTAAGATCGTGCTGAAATAATTGAAGGAACGGATCCGTTTATCGTTTGCAAAGAAGTTTGAGTATAAGAGATATTTGATTCATATACTGGAGGCGCGTTACCTACAACACCGTAAGATGCTCTTAATTTACCATATGACCAGAATTTAGGTAATTGCCACAAATCGCTGAATACAAAACCACCATTAACCGAATAGTAAGAATATTGATTATTTGCAGGAGGTAGTGTAGATACATACTCCTGACGTGCTGTACCCTCTACAAATAAGAAATCTTTATAGCTTAGGTTTAATAAACCTAAGTAAGCGTATTTTAATTGCTCTTTACGAGATTCTGTAGTTTCAGCTACACCGAATGAGTTTGATAAAGCAAAGAAGTTTTCAGTTACCAAACCGTCTCTTGTATTTGATCTCAAGTCTTTATAGGTTTCTTTTCTACCTTGATAACCACCACTTAAGGAAACATTAAAATCTTCTCCAATTTTATTAGAATAAGTTACCAATGCATCTCCGTATAATATCGAATACTGACCTTGACTAGTTGTATAAGAACCAGTGCTTGTATTGCCATTTAATGCGCTTGGAATTTCAGTAAACTGACGATTTTCGGCTTTAACACCTGTATAGTCATTACCAATACGACCTCTGAATTTTAAATTTTTAGCAAAATCATAATTCAAAGTAAAACTAGATAATAATCTGTTTTCATTCTCGTCGTAAGTATTTTTTAACTGTTGCCAGTAAAAGTCTAATAAGTTTGTTGCTCTAATATTATAAACAAATGGCTCAGGGCGAGCTGTTTGATCGAAAGTTGAATATTTATAACCGTTACTGGTTTGGTATTTTTCTTTCATTAAACCCATATCTTCAGCACGGCTAAAGAAACCAGCAAATGAACCTAAAACTTGTCCCAATTGATATGGTCTGTTTCTGGTTTTAGTATTAACATAACTAACAATAACATCAGCAGATAATTTAGGTGCTAACTTAACTGTTGAGTTTAAGTTGAAAGAATTTTTAGAGCCTGTATTTCCTGGTTGAGTTCCTTTGTAATCGAGTCTTGAAGCCGAAAAACGATAGTTTAATGCTTCAGTTTGATTAGATATTGCAACATTTGCATTCGAAGTGTAACCTGTTTGATAAACATCTCGATAGTTGTTTGGCTGAGGAGAATAAGAACGAATAGAACCATCCCACCATCTTACCTGCTGGCCATCCATTTTAGGACCAAAGTTAGCGTAAGCTCTGAAATATGGTCTTAAACCTGTTGGAGAAAGTGGATCTGCAATCCATCCTTCTTCATTTGCACCGTTAGCAACGTTAGTTTCTCTATCGTAACCAGGACCGTAGGTGTTTTGAAAATTAGGTAGAAAAGCAACTTTGTCCATAGAACCTTGATAATTGAAATCAATACCAAGACCTCTGTTTTTTGAACCTTTCTTTGTGGTAATAACAACAACGCCACTTCCAGCATCGGAGCCGTATAGTGCAGATGCACTTGCGCCCTTTAATACCGTTAAGCTTTCGATATCTGCTGGGTTAATATCCAAAATACCATTACCACGAACACGTTGATCATCCCAATAGTTATTGTTATTTGCTCCAGCTGCACCATTCTGTCCATCATTTCTGATCATTACTCCATCAACAACATAAAGCGGCTGTTGATTATAGTTAATTGAGTTAATACCACGAATTTGAACATTTACAGCGCTACTTGCACCACCTGGTGCAGTTGTAATTTTAACACCAGCAGCTTTACCATATAATGCAGAGGCAAAATTGGTATTACCAGCTTCCGTTAATTGTTTCGCTGTAACCGTACTTACTGCGTAACCAAGAGATTTTTCTTGTCTCTTAATACCCAAAGCTGTAGTTACAATGTTTACATCGTCAAGTTGGTTAGCACTTTCCTTTAATACAATATTTAGTGTTGATTGATTGTTAAAGGGAATTTCTTGTTTAACATATCCAATTGCGGTAAAAACAACTATTTCGTTCGAGTTTACAGAAATGGTGAATTTACCCAAAGCATCCGTTTGCGTTGCTTTGGTTGTTCCTTTAATAGAAACACTAACACCAGGTAGTGATCCCGATGCATCTTTCACTGTTCCAGTGATATTCTTCTGTGCAAAAACTGTTATTGTTGATAAGACTAACAATAACATACTTAAGCATCTTAAGTACATTTTTTTCATATTTAATTAGGTTATTGTTTGATTAGTTTTGTTTAAGGGGGTATTCATTGCGGTTTTTTATTTCTCCATATTTTATTAATTAAATTATATTATCATTCAAATTGACTGTATTCTACTATTAAACTTGCTGCCGCTAATAATTCTGCTTCATCAGTAAGGGTTGATAATTTGATCGTTGTTAATTCTGATATCCGTGGCATGCAAAATTGGTTTATAGCTTGTTGAATTGATGGCAATAACATTTTTCCAACTTTAGCTCCTCTTCCACTTAAAACAATGCATTCGGGATTTAAAATATGCATCAAGGTTGCCAACCCTTTTCCAATTTGAAAGCCCGCTTGAGAAGCTATGCTTATAGCCAGCGGATCTTGCGCATTAACGGCATCTAAAAAGTGATCTCTGGGCTGCTTGCTTTTATCCTGAAAAAGAATCTTCATGCTTGATGCAGCACCTTCTGACAAGGCTTTCTCTGCCTTTTCTGCCATCACCAATAATGAAGTATCAACCTCTAAGCAGCCTCGTTTGCCACAAGAACATAAATTATTACTATCTGATAATGGAATATGACTGAATTCACCTGCATAACCGCTACTTCCTCGGTATAATTGCCCGTTCACAATAATTCCCAATCCAGTTCCCCAGCCAATGTTAACAACCATCACGTCTTTTAGATCAACAGCTTCACCAAAATTCAATTCTGCTAAAGCAATTAAACTCGAGTCATTATCAATATAAACTGGAAGTTTTATTTCTGCAGTAAGGTATTCGCGTAATGTAGAGCCATCCTTTACAGGGAGATAGGATGAATTAACGCCTAGCTCAGCATTTACGAAACCAGGCATTCCAACACCTACACCTATAATATCTTTTCGGCTGATATTTGATTCATTAATGCTTTTGTTTACGAAATCGATAAGTGTTTTTACATCACTATTATCTTTAGACATGTTAAAATCCAGATACTGCGTTGGAATTACCACATTACGAGATAAATCGTAAATGTTTAATCTGGTAATTAATTGATCCATCGCTACTGCAACGATAAATTTTTTATGATTCGGATTAAGCAGGTAAATTGACGCTCTTCGGCCACCTGTTGATGGCGCTAAGCCTTGCTCGATAATATAATTCTCTGCTATTAAACCATTTACAATAGAGGTAACCAATGGCAAGCTTTTTTTGGTAAGCTTACTCAAATCCGTTAACGATAACGTTCTTTTGTAATAAAGATGCTTGATAATATCTGCCCGAAGACGTTGATTTTTTTCAATTATTACAGACATTTTTATTTGGTTTATTGGCAAACTTAATAATTTTTAACAAAAGAATGGCATACTTAATAATTTTTTTTAAAAGTTTTTTTCCAAATAAAAAAGGCTTAAATCTCTTTAAGCCTTTTTGTTATGTTTTTTTTTGTGGTTAATTCTTAATGAATTCCTCTAAGCAATCTACTCCAGCGTATTTTGTGCAAGAAAGACCCTTCACTATCCCAACTCATCCAAATAAATAACGCTTTACCAACAATGTGGTCTTCTGGTACAAAACCCCAATAACGAGAATCTGCTGAATTATGGCGATTATCACCCATCATCCAATAATAATTCATTTTGAAAGTATAAGAAGTCGCTAGTTTATCATTGATATACCAATCTTTACCCTTCTGTTCTACCTTATTAGCTTCGTATGTTCTAATAGCCCTGTAGTATAAAGGCATTGTATTGCTATCAATATTTACGGTCCATCCTTTTGCAGGTATTTTTATTGGTCCAAAATTATCTCTGTTCCAAACACGATTTGGATCGTGAGGGAATGTACCTCCTGGTTCAATTTCAGTTGCTGTTGCAGCAGTCATTTTCACCGACTTAACAAAATCAAATGCCCTTATTTCATCAGCCATTTCTGGCGAAATTTCAACACTGTAAGTATTTGCAGCAATCGGCTGCGCATCACCCATTTTCAAATTCAAATCATCAAATACACTGTAATTGAAATCCATGGTTTTGAACTGAATAATATAAGGCATCATGCCTGTATTTTTTAACGGTTCATCCTTGCCATTAACATTGGCTATACCGTTTTTCATACTGATCACATCACCTCCAATACCAATACAGCGTTTAATAAAATTTTCTCTTTTATCAACTGGCCTGCTAATTATAGTAAACTGACTATGAATTGAAGCCCTTCCGTATTGCCTTACTAAATCGTAATAACTTGGAACCTGATTTTCAACCGCAACGGTATCTCCTTCTGGGAAATTGAATACCACAACATCATTTCTTTTAACTTCTGATAAACCTGGTAAACGACGATATTTCCACTGAACGCCATCCCAATAAGCTTTTGTAGAGGTTGTTAATGGCATCGTGTGATGAGCAAAAGGAAAAGCAACTGGAGTCATTGGCACACGAGCACCATAATTAACTTTACTTACGAAAAGAAAATCCCCAATTAACAAAGAACGTTCCATCGAACCAGAAGGAATTGTGTAAGCTTCAATAAAAAACACCCTGATAATTGTTGCAGCCACAACTGCAAATACAATTGCGTCTACCCACTCGCGGGTTTTGGTTTTTTTCTTTTTATCGGCATCCTTTTTCTTCTGCCAGAATTTGTAATTCATATATATTAATTTTAACGGTTTAAATTAATTAAACCGATTAACGTTTATCTGATTCCATTTTAGATTTCAGCATTTTTCTTTTCCGCCGCAATCTTTAACTTTCTATTCAAAAATATCAGTAATACTGAAAAATCCTTTTTTGTCCTTCAACCACTCGGCCGCCACAACTGCACCTAAAGCGAAACCAGCTCTGCTATGCGCTGTATGCTTAATTTCAATCTCATCAACTTCGCTACTGTAAATTACGGTATGTGTGCCTGGAATATTTTCTATTCTGTGCGATTCGATAAGTAATTGTTCTGCCTTAGGAAACAAATCTACATCTGTACCTACAACTTCATTTAGCCATTCCGATTTTCTATCCAGATGATCAACTATACCTTCTGCAATTGTAATAGCTGTACCGCTTGGTGCATCTAGTTTTTGGGTATGGTGAATTTCTTCTACCTGAACCTCATAAGCTGGATAATTATTCATCAGCTTTGCTAAAGTTTGGTTCAGTTTAAAGAACAAATTAACGCCAATACTAAAATTAGACCCATAAAGTAGCGTATTGTTACTACTATTACATTCATTTTTAACTTCCTGTAATTTACCATACCAACCAGTTGTACCTACCACTACTGGCACATTTGCATCAAAACAAATATTTATATTATTCAGTACAGAATCTGGTGTGCTAAAATCTATCGCAACATCGGCTGCTTTTAAATTTTGACGAGTGAGTTCTTCCTGATTATCGATTGAAATTTTTAAAACGATTTCGTGACCGCGTTCCAGAGCAAATTTCTCTATAATCTGGCCCATTTTACCATATCCTAAAAGCGCAATTTTCATTGAGTAATATTTTAGTTTTATTGTTATTGGTTTAAAATCTTAAAGATAGTTTTAATGCAGGAGATCCGTTAAAACCATACATCATATTTGGATTATTTATTAATGTCGGACTGATTTTAAATGAGATTGTATCGTCAATATTAAAATAATTCAACCTTGCAGCAACATAAGCATCAACAACATTTACCGCATAAACTGCAAAGTAAGAAAATATTACAATTTGGCTATTTCTTTTGTAAATCGATTGAGCATTTAACACATTCGTATCATCGTATCTTGCTATATCTGGATTTTCCTTTTGCCCAGGATTTTTGGCTCTAAACTGCGCTTCTTTTAAGAAAATATTATAATTTTTACGGCTTTCGATATAAGATAAGGTTAATGCCGTAAAACCACCATAAATTAACCCAACCTTACCTAAGGTATAAGTTCTCTGCCAAAAATGGCCTGTTTTTTCGCCTTTGGCATTCAACTTTTCATTTAAAAGCTGATTGTTATATAATTGTCCCCATCCTGGAATAATTAGAGATCTGAAAATCGCTTTCCTCCCTGCAACCTTACCTGGATTTACATATTTCTGCTTTATCGTATCGGCTTTTTTATTAGAAGAATCTATTCTAACTGCTCTTATCGGAGTAGTTTTTATTGTATCTGCAGGCCTTAATAATGTATCTTTAACCTGGCCCAAAGCCAGATTTGCCATACAGAAAGTAAGTATAGAAAAAATTATTAAACGCTTTAATTTCAGCATTACCAATCTAATAACTCTAAAATTCTATTTAAGTCATCATCGCTTACAAAAGGAATCTCAATAGCACCTTTACCATTTTGAGTAACCTTTAATTTTACACGAGTTGCAAATTTAGAAGCCAAATCATCTTGTAATTTTTGATATTGAAATGAAGCTGATTTTTCTTTAGGTTTTTCAGTTTTCAAAGGCAACTGATGCAAGTTACGAACCAACTCTTCGACTTTACGAACCGACAAACCTTTTTCTAAAATCTCTTGATGAATAAATAACTGTTTATCTACGCCATCTACATTAATTAATGCTCTTGCGTGCCCCATAGAAATTCTTTGATCGCGAATAGATGCCTGAATTACTGGTGGAAGCTTTAATAAACGAAGGTAGTTAGTTACCGTTGTACGGTTTTTACCAACTCTTTCGCCCAATTGCTCTTGTTTTAATCCAACCTCATCAATCATTCGCTGAAAACTTAAAGCAACTTCTATTGCATTTAAATTTTCACGCTGAATATTTTCGATCAGAGCCATTTCCAACATCTGCTGGTCGTTAGCACTTCGAATATAAGCTGGAATTTGAGTTAAACCGGCCAACTTTGAAGCTCTGAACCTACGTTCGCCAGAAATTAACTGGTATTTATTTGCACCAAGTTTTCTAACCGTAATTGGCTGAATTAAGCCCTGCACTTTAATCGAATCTGCAAGCTCGTTTAATGCAACCTGATCAAATTCGGTACGTGGCTGGTATGGATTGGTTTCAACTTCCGTTAAACTTACGTGACTGATATTACCAATCTGCTCGGTTTCGCTAACAGCATTTACCTGCTGTTTCGGCGGATGAGAAGATTCGCTATCATCTAAAAGCGCACTTAACCCTCTTCCTAAACCTGTTTTTCGCTGAAAAGATGTCATCTATAAATTTATAAAGTTGCTGTATCTATGTTTTCTTCTTCTTTTAACAAACCGTTTTTCTTAACGATCTCGCGGGCAAGATTAAGGTAATTAATGGCTCCTTTACAATTTGCATCATGCATAATTACCGATACACCATAACTAGGTGCCTCGCTTAAACGGGTATTACGTTGTATAATGGTATCAAAAACCAATTCATGGAAATGTGTTCGTACTTCTTCTACAACCTGGTTCGATAAACGTAAACGAACATCGTACATCGTTAACAAAATACCTTCTATCTCCAATTCAGGATTTAAACGGTTTTGTACAATTTTAATTGTATTCAGTAATTTACCCAAACCTTCCAATGCAAAATACTCGCACTGAACAGGAATAATTACAGAATCGGCTGCTGTTAGCGCATTTATGGTAATTAAACCTAAAGATGGAGAACAATCGATTATAATGAAATCATACTGATCTTTAATTTTCTCTAAAACCGCTTTCATTTTATACTCGCGATTATTGAGGTTAATCATCTCAATTTCTGCACCTACTAAATCGATGTGAGCAGGAAGTAAATCTAAATTCGGTGTATCAGTTTTCTGAATCGCCTGTAAAGGGTCGATATCATTGATGATACATTCGTAGATACTATCTTTTATATTTCGTGGATCAAAACCGATGCCTGAAGTTGAATTTGCCTGAGGATCAGCATCTACCAATAAAGTTTTGTATTCTAATACGGCTAAACTCGCAGCCAGGTTTATAGATGAAGTTGTTTTACCAACACCACCTTTTTGATTTGCTAATGCAATAATTTTGCTCATCTATATATCCGAAATTTACTCTACGTTTACGTTGGACGTTTTTATTTCATGCCTTTTAATCGGCAAAAAGTTCTATTTTTGCGTTGTTTACGCCCTTTTTCTCAATCAGCTAAGATACAAACTATATGGTAATTTTAGCAATAAGGGCATTCGGGTTTTGCACATCTTATTAACAATTTAAGCATGATTACTATAATTGCCGCCACCAACAGACCCAATAGCAATACGCTGAAAGTTGCTAAATATTACCAGCAGCAACTTAAACAAAAAGGTGTAGAATCTAACTTGTTCAGTTTGGAGCACTTACCTATTGATGTTTTAAATACAGATATGTTCGGTAAAAGGTCTACAGCTTTCCAAAAAATTCAGGATTTAATTTCGAATACGGATAAATTCCTTTTCGTAATGCCCGAATATAACGGCAGCTATCCTGGTGTTTTAAAAGTACTTATCGATGCCTGCAATTTCCCAGATAGCTTCTACGATAAAAAAACGGCCCTTGTTGGTTTATCATCTGGCAAATATGGCAATATCCGCGGCGTAGATCATTTTACAGGCGTTTGCCATTACATCCATCTTCACATTTTACCTTTACGTATTCACATTCCTAATATCAAAACCGAGTTAGATACAGATGGCAATTTAATTAAAGAAGATACCATTAAATTTACCAACGAACAGATCGAGAAGTTTATTAAATTCTAACCGCATTCAATCTTTCATTCAAGTCAATCGCTTCTTAATCATTTGAAAAGCACAGCCTGCATTTCATTTTATTGTTAGTCCCGTTTTTCGCTTGTACGCTTCGCTTCGTCGTGCCTCCTTGCTGCAGGGTACCGCTACAACCGTGTTTAAAAACTCAGTTTTCTGCATTAAATAAAAATTTTAAAGTTTTAGTATGTAAGGAAAAAGAAAGGTTTTTTATTTTGAAACACAGTCTTTTATAAAATAAACCTGGTAGCAGCGAACACAAAGCCCGATTTTTTCACGGGCGAGTAAAGCGAATAACAGGACTTTCGAAACCGATGAGCACCGAAGCTTGATTTTCAAAACAAAAAATATTTCGGTGTATGCGGTTACCGACCAAAAAATTAGAAATCTTTAAACAAACGCATTCCGAAAAGCTCAGAAAGACATGATTATTATTGGCTATTCAAGCGCATATACCGCAAAAGATGCTAACCAATGATCGCCACCATAATTACCCGCAAAAACCAGGGGTAAGGCGTTAGCTAAAAACTTGTCA
>Ga0247739_10000776_pt1 | contig 11481 bp, 10 predicted proteins | sample UWRJL058202B2_FD_180943 | JGI IMG/M metagenome (GOLD analysis project Ga0247739, IMG submission 180943) | Plant litter microbial communities from Arlington Agricultural Research Station in Wisconsin, United States - UWRJ-L058-202B-2 | ecosystem: Environmental > Terrestrial > Plant litter >... | reverse complement strand
CGGTTGGTGACGAAGTGAATGACCTGGGTTACAATCACATGTTTACCGATATGTTTAATTCAGCCGAAAAGGGAGTGGACCCGGCCGAAACATTTTATGACGGATATGTAGTTAACGCTGTGATTGATGCTGCATATAAATCTGCAAAAACCAAATTATGGGAAAAAGTGGAATTGCCAGTCTGGCGTGGACAGGAAGGGTTAACCAAGCCTTCAAACTATGTGGATTACAATGAAAAACATTATTTGATTAAACAGGAAATGACGCATGATGGTCGTAATAAATTGATATTGAAAAATAAAATAACAGGAAAAATTACGGAGCAGGATGTTTAAAACTGAGATAAAAAAGATGCTTTAATTCGTGTTTTGTTGGTCATTTTCTAAGGTAATTAATGTAAAATATGCTATATTTAAACCCACAAAATTAAAATTCATCTACACAATTAAGAATCATGGCAGGAAGTGTTAACAAAGTAATATTGATAGGAAACCTGGGAAGCGATCCGGAGGTAAGATATCTGGAAAGTGGTTCAGCCGTAGCGAAGTTCAGTATTGCTACCACAGAAAGTTACACAAATAAAAATGGTGAAAGAGTAGACAATACGGAATGGCATCGCATTGAACTTTGGGAAGGATTAGCAAAAGTCGCTGAAAAATACCTCAAGAAGGGAAGTCAGGTATATATTGAAGGCAGAATTCGTACGGATAATTGGACAGACAAAGAAGGGCAACAGAAGTCAGGTGTTACAATTCGTGCTAATAGCCTGACTATGTTAGGAGCAGCTCCGGGTTCAAATCCTGGTGGCGATAATAACGGTAACCAGGGTTACGCTCCATCAACAGCACCGCGTGCAAACCAGGCGCCAAGAGCCGCGGATCCCGTACCTCCGTCTATGGCCTCAGGTAATAATGACGACGATGATCTGCCATTTTGATCAGGGATCTTGATCTAATGATCAAAATATATTCTATAATTTTAAGGAATATAAAATCCCAAAGGGATTAAATTTGAATAGCCCCGGGTATAACCCGGGGTTTTTAATTTTCTAATCATTAACATTAACCACAACGTGGTTGAAAGTTCTACCGCTCAATAGGACAGATTTTTTATGTATTTAACAAAAAAATCATTGAGTTTTTAAACCACAAATCGCTACATTTATACTATCAAGGTTTATTATGAACGTTTTCTGACTTAGGTGAAAGAAAAAAAAGATGGTGACGATCCTCTTCCCCGAACGGGCATGGGGACTTTACATCCCCACAGAATTAACATTTCATCGGACAATTATCTGTCTGATGGTGTTTGCAACATTCAATCTAAAAATTATCGGATAAGTGGATTCCCAATTATCGCAGGCTTACAAATTCTTATAGATCAGTTGCTGATTTATGATCTGATTATTGTTCTCTTTCTCTTTGCGCTATCACTTTTTCTTTCAGGAATCCGGGCAGCTTATTCAGCCGCAGGTGCTTTTGAAAATCCATGGGAACGCAAAACTGAATCTGATAATTTACTCCCCAACTATATTCAGCAATTAACGCTTTCGTTGGTGCAACGTGCAGTAACACTGCTTGCATTGTTGCTTGCTACCAGGTTAGTATGGATTTATTTACAGCATGATCAACATCAGATTGTTCAGTGGATTGCGATAGCATTTCTTTTATTGTGGATTTGGCTTGATGCGATCGTTCGTTACAATAGTGCACGGAAAGCACTTGAATTTATTCCGAAAATTGCCGGTATGACCCGTTTGTTGGTTACAGTATGTAAACCATTGGCTCAGCCTGTAATGAAACTTGGTTATGCTTTTGGAATACTTACACCAGAAGGCTCGGAAATATCAACAGAAAGACTGGAAGCAAAAGCAGAAAGTGAAGAGGAAACGGATCTTTTACGTGGCCTTGCGAATTTCAGACAAACCAACGCAAAAAAGGCTATGCAGGCCCGTTTGCACATTACGGCATTTGATATTGAACTGGATTTCCATGAGTTAATGGATAAGATCAATAAGTCGGGTTATTCCCGCGTGCCTGTTTTTAGAGATGATCTTGATCATATTGAAGGGATTTTAAATGTGAAAGATTTGCTTCAGCATATACATCTGAACGAACATTTCAACTGGCAAAAATTACTTCGTCCTGTTTATTTTATTCCGGAAAGTAAACGGCTGGATGATCTTATGAAGGATTTTCAGAGCCGCCGCGTACACATGGCTGTGGTGGTAGATGAATACGGCGGAACCAGCGGACTCATTACGCTGGAAGATATTATTGAAGAAATTTTTGGAGATATTAATGATGAGTACGATGAAGACGAAGAAGTAAATTATACGCAGGTTGATGATAATACGTATGTATTTGAAGGAAAAGTATTGATCAATGATTTGTGCAGGTTGCTAAATTTAGATACCGATTATTTCGATGATGTTCGTGGAAACAGTGAGTCATTGGCCGGACTTCTACTCGAACTTTTTTCAAGACTACCCCGAACTGGTGAAATAGCAACACATCGCAGTATTACCTTTAAAGTACAGTCTGCTGATAAAAAAAGGATTAAAAAAGTAAGAGTTTTAGTAGGTTAAATTACTTTTGATGGTTTAAAGTTATAAATCTTAAAAATTTAATATTTGTCTTAACATCAAATATTTGGTTGACAGCAAACTTATTACTAATTTTGCCCGGCAAATAACAAGAGTTTATTTGCTATGAGCACAGACCCATCCAAAGTCCTCCTTGAGGCATTTACTTACGACGACGTTCTTCTAATACCTGGTTATTCAGAAATTCTGCCTCGCGATACAAACACAAAAACCAAGCTTACCCGTAACATTGAGCTGAATATTCCAATTATCTCAGCAGCAATGGATACCGTAACCGAATTTGACCTGGCAATAGCTATGGCTCAGGAAGGCGGAATTGGAATTATTCACAAAAATATGAGCCTGGAAGCCCAGGCAGAGCAAGTACGAAAGGTAAAACGTTCGGAAAGCGGCATGATCCTGGATCCAATTACACTTTCTGATAAAGCTACTTTAGGTGATGCGCACCAGATTATGCGTGAATTTAAAATCGGCGGTATACCGGTAATTGATAAAGACCATAAACTGATTGGGATTCTTACAAATCGTGACTTACGTTTTGAACGTGAAATGTCAAAGCCTGTTACGGAGATCATGACTAAGAATAATCTCATTACTGCATCCGAAGGTTTGTCTCTGGACGATGCTGAGAAAATTCTTCAGGAATACAAAATTGAAAAATTACCAATTGTAGATTCAGAATATCGTCTTACAGGATTGATTACGTATAAGGATATGCTGAAACGCAAATCCCATCCTAATGCATGTAAAGATGAATATGGCCGGTTACGTGTTGGTGCAGCAGTTGGTGTTACTGCCGATCTGTTGAAAAGAGTAGAAGCACTGGTAAAAGCCGGTGTAGATGTAATCAGCCTTGATACTGCGCATGGACATTCCTTCGGAGTAATTGAAGCATTGAAATCTGTTAAAGCACATTATCCTAAACTGGATGTAATTGCAGGAAATGTAGCAACTGGCGAAGGTGCACTTGCACTTGCCAATGCAGGAGCTGATGCTGTGAAAGTAGGAGTAGGGCCGGGCAGTATCTGTACGACACGTATCATTGCTGGTATTGGTGTTCCTCAGCTTACTGCTGTAATGTGGGCAGCTGATGCATTGAAAGGTACCGGTGTTCCTGTTATTGCTGATGGCGGTATTCGTTATTCAGGTGATATGACAAAGGCATTGGCTGGCGGCGCAAGTACGATCATGATTGGTTCCATGCTTGCAGGAAGTGACGAAGCTCCGGGTGAAATTGTAATTTATGAAGGACGTAAATTCAAAGCATACCGTGGAATGGGATCAGTGGAAGCAATGGAAGATGGTTCAAAAGACCGTTATTTCCAGGATGCAGAAGACGATGTAAAAAAACTGGTTCCTGAGGGAATTGTTGGTCGTGTACCATTTAAAGGCAAAGTTTCTGAAATCGTTTACCAAATGGTAGGCGGATTGAAAGCAGGAATGGGCTATTGCGGAGCAGGTGATATTGCATCTTTACAAAAAGCACAATTTGTAAAAATAACATCAGCCGGTGTTCGCGAAAGTCATCCACACGATATTATGATACAGAAAGAAGCACCTAATTATTCAGCGAAATCCTGATTGGTTTTAGCTGATAGCTATTGGCTTTTAGCTAAAAAAATGCCTTGCAATTACGCGAGGCATTTTTTGTATGCTATAAACTTTGAAGTATCTATAAGCCAATCGCTAAAAGGTAATAGCCAGCAGCTATCAAGCTGCTGATGGTTTTGAAAATTTACTTTTGAAGAATTGGTAAATCATTGGCAAAACAGAGAATCCGATAATTGCAAAAACTACCAGTTCAAAGTTATTTTTAACAATATCAAATCCTCCGAAAAAGTATCCCAGAAGCGTTAGCGTAGGAACCCATAAAAAAGCTCCAATCACGCAGAAACCAATATATTTTGAATAATTCATACTGCCTGCACCTGCAACAAAAGGTGCTATTGTACGAATGATCGGAATAAAACGCGCCATAATTACCGTACTTCCACCATGTTTCTCATAAAAAGCCTCTGTTTTTTCCAGATATTCTCTTTTAAGAAAAAGTATGCGTTCCCGCTTTTTGATCTCACCTCCAAATTTTTTACCTACAAAGTAATTAACATTATCTCCCAGTAAAGCGGCAACAATAAGAATAATGATGATAAGCCAGACATTAAGACCTGTATTCGGATTAGCAGCAAGAGCTCCTGCTGCAAACAAAAGTGAATCGCCAGGCAATAATGGCATAATTACCAGTCCTGTTTCTGTAAAGACAATTGCAAACAAAATCAGATACGTAAGTGTACCATATTCCTGTACAATGTCAAACAGATGTTTATCTAAATGAAGAAAAATATCAATAAACTGCTTAATGAATTCCATAGTTATTTTTAGATGAGAGAATATTTATTTAGAATCAATTTTCCATTTTTGTTTGGTTTTCGCATTAAGGAAATGATTAAAAGTATCACCTCTAAGTCCTAAACGAATGGTTTCAAGTGGTATAAGCTCAGAAGGTGCTATATTTCCTAAATTTACATTTGCTCCTAAAAGTTTAACAAACCAAACCTGCTGGGATTTTTGCGGAGCTTCCCAAAGCATATCTTCAAATGCGATTTCTGTTAAAATTTCTTCAACCAATCCCTGACGAACTTCACCGCTTGCTCTGAAAAGGCCTACATTACCGGACTCTCTTGCCTCACCAATTACTTTCCATGCTCCGGCCTGTAATTCAGATTTAATCAGCTGAATCCATTTATAAGGAGGTATTATTTTATTCTCGTCTTTTGATCCAACTTCTGAAAGGACAGTCACCTGTTGAGCCAGCGTCCTGATATATTCACATTTTACATCCTGATTCATTTCAATAGATCCGTCGGATACCTCCGCATATTTCAGATCATATTTATCCAATAATTTTCGGTAGTCTTCAAACTGATTTCTTACTACAAATGCCTCGAATAATGTTCCTCCAAAATAAACAGGAATGTTAGCATTTTTATATACAGCAAGCTTTGCATCAAGATGAGGGCTGACAAAGGATGTTGCCCATCCTAGTTTTACGATATCAATGTAAGGAGATGCTGTCTCAATCATATCTTCGGCTTCCCTGATGCTTAGTCCCTTATCCATTACCATTGTGATACCTTTTTCACGGGGTTTTTCGGAGCGGGCAGGAACTTGTGATAGCGTAAAATTCATATATTCGTATTCGTTTATCTCTGGCAAAAACTCCGGCAAAGGTAGCAATTACCTTTAATACGTAGCAATAAAATCCATATACTTGACGACAATACCTTGATATATCTACGATAATTGCTATTTTTCAAATATTTCATCTCTAATTTTGAGATGGCTTAATCCCTTTAAAATGAGTGATCAAATTAATACATCAGAACAAACAGAAAATAAGAGACTCATTTTTTTGCAAAAATACATTGGGAAAAATATGGATCAGAGTCCTTCGCCTGTTGGTAAGTGGCTGAATGGAAAACTGATTGATATTCAGGAAGGAAGTATGGAGGTAGAATTTGTAGTACGGGAAGATATGACCAATCCAATGGGCGTATTGCATGGTGGAATTGCCTCCACCATTTTGGATGAGGTAGTGGGAACGATGGTTTATGCATTAGGACGAGAATTCGCTTACGTATCGGTAAATCTTAATTGTGACTTTTTACACGCAGCACGAATAGGTGATGTAATTTTAACAAAAGCCAAAGTAATCCGGGCAGGAAAAAATATTGTTCATGTAGAAGGGGAAATTACAGATATTGAAAACCGGATTATTGCAAAATGTACAAGTAATATGATTCAAACCAGTTTGAAATTACCCTTTTAACATTATTGATAGCCTTGTGCCTGTAACTGGAATAACTCTGCATATTTACCATCAAAATTCAGCAACTCTGCATGAGAACCGTATTCAATTAAACGTCCTTTTTCCAAAAACAAAATTCTGTCAGCCATTCTTACTGTCGAAAAACGATGGGAGATTAGGACAGCCATTTTTCCTTCAATAAGACCAGTAAAACGTTTGAAAACTTCGTGCTCAGCTCTGGCATCTAATGCGGAAGTAGGTTCATCCAAAACAATCAATTGGGCATTCCGCATGTAGGCACGGGCTAATGCAATTTTTTGCCATTGTCCGCCGGAAAGTTCTGTACCGTCTTTAAATCTTTTACCTAAAACCTGTTGAAATTTATTGGGTAACTGAGCAACTACTTCATGGGCCATGCTCATATTTGCAGCATTTTCAATGGCTATTTCATCCTCAAAATGATTAATATCACCCACAGCAATATTGTCGGATACAGTCATTTCGTATCGGATATAATCCTGGAAAATAATTCCTATATTGGCACGAAGATCAGACAATTGGTAATCCAGTAAATCAATGCCGTCAATGAGAATCCGCCCTTCGCTGGGTTTGTAAAGACAAGCTAATAATTTTACCAAAGTCGTTTTTCCAGCTCCATTTTCACCAACAAGCGCCAGTTTTTCACCAGGTTTTATTGAAAATGAAAGATTACGCAATGCCCATAATTCGGTGTCCGGATATTTAAAACCTACATTTTCAAAAGTTATTCCTTCTAAAATGGGTACAGGAATCGTTTTACCATTTTCATTGGCAAGAATTGTTGGCTGAATTTCAAAAAAATCAAACAAGTCCTGTAAGTACAACGCATTTTCTGCTATTCCGGAAAACCGGCTCATAATACTCTGCAACATTCCATGCATTCTTTGAAATGATCCGGAAAGGAAAGTCATGGTACCAATCGTAATAATTCCGCTTAAAGTCTGCATCAATACAAATACATAAGCGAAATAATAAGCAAGTGTACCAAGTGCAGAAAGCAAATATCCCCATCCTGCCCGGCTGATTGCAATTTTCCGGTTTGCCAGAAAATATTCGTCTGAAAGTGATTTAAAACGGTTAGCAAGATAATTTTCCAGACCAAAAACTTTTACTTCTTTGGCAGTTTCTGCGCTTGATCCCAGATAACGCAGATAATCCAGTTCGCGGCGTTCCGGCGTCCAGCTCCGTGTTAAGGAATAAGTTCTTTCGTTAAAATGCGTTTCTCCTAAAAATGATGGAATTACGGCAACAATCAATATTAAAATGAGCCATGGATTAAAAACAACCAGGCCAATTCCTAGCGATAACAATGTTATAACATCCTGTATTTGAGCAAGTGTTTGAGATAATAAAACAGTACGACCAGCTGTTTGCCGGCGGGCACGTTCCAGTTTGTCGTAGAAAACCGGATTTTCGAATTGATATAAATCAAGTTTTGCTGCGTGATGAACAAGGTCAACGGAAGTTTTATTGGCTACCAGATCTCCAAGCAGGCTGTCAAACAAACTAATGCAGCGGTTTAGCAAATCGGATAAGATAGTTAAAGCTAATTCAGCCCCAACCAGAATCCATAAATATTGATGTGAATCGCTTTTGTGATCCATTAACCGGATTACTTCGTCGATAATTTCTTTGCCAATGTAAAGCATCAGTAAAGGCAAACCGGATTTTAGTAATCTGAAAAAGATATTTCCTGTTGTTAGCAGTTTGTTGGTTTGCCAAACCAGAAGAAAAAAACGGGGAAGATTTTGTAAAGCAGAAAATCGCTTTTTTAATGATTGAGAGCTTTCAGATTTAGTTTTAACAGATTCTTTAACAGGAGGTTTCCTCAATGATGATATATAATTAGTGACTTTTCATAAATCATTTTGCAAGAAAAAAAGTTCGTTATTATTGTACAAGATAAATTTCTTGTTTCTGCTTCGTCTTTTCACTTCTCTATATTTGTATTATGGAAAAAAACTTTGATTCACTGCCGGAAAGCCGGCAACAGCAATTAATGGCATTCGACCGGTTGCTAACCATTATGGACGAACTTCGGGAGCAATGTCCATGGGACCGTAAGCAAACATTGGAAAGTTTGCGTCACCTGACAATTGAAGAAACGTACGAATTATCGGATGCTATTCTGGAAAACGATTTGCCCGAAATAAAAAAAGAACTCGGTGATGTGCTTTTACATATTGTTTTTTATGCTAAAATCGCTTCTGAAAATAAATCTGAAAACACATTCCAATTTGATATTAAAGATGTTTTAAATGGAATTTGCGACAAGTTAATTTCCCGTCATCCGCATATTTACGGCGATGCAGTAGCAGATACAGAAGAAGATGTAAAGCGGAATTGGGAACAATTAAAATTGAAAGAGGGAAATAAATCAGTATTGTCTGGTGTGCCTGCATCTTTGCCAGCATTGGTAAAAGCCATGCGGATTCAGGAGAAAGCACGTGGAGCAGGGTTTGACTGGGATGAAAAACAGCAGGTTTGGGAAAAAGTAGAAGAAGAATTGCAGGAATTTAAAGATAATTTTAATATTGAAACAGGCGAAGCAATTGATCAGAAAGAAGCAGAAGGAGAGTTTGGCGATCTGTTATTTTCATTGGTAAATTATTCAAGATTTGTTGACATTAATCCTGAAACTGCTTTGGAAAGAACTAATAAAAAATTCATTAAACGTTTTCAATATCTGGAAGAAGCTTCAAAAATTGATGGGAAATCATTGGATGATATGACTTTAAGTGAAATGGATGTGTATTGGAATAGAGCAAAAGAATTGAAGATCTAATGTGTTTGAATGATTCTTTGGGTTAGATAAATTCTAATATTTGTAACACCGGAATTTCTTTTCGATATTGAAGTGGATTTGGGAAACCTGATCTAATTAGGAAAATTCATCAACATAAAAATAAATTACACACATGTACCTGGAAGAAAAAGTTGAACAATTAGAAAATCTATCAGTGGATCAGGGAAAGCAAATTGAGATAATTGCGAAGGGATTGGCAACAATTACCACTGATATGCAGCGGGGCTTTGCTGAAGTAAATAGACAATTTACTGATGCTAAGCAGCAACAAGCTAAAACGAATAAAGAATTAAGCCTGGTAAAGCATCAGGTAGAAGGAGTAACGACTGATTTGGCGGAATTTAGAAAAGAGGTAAATCATAAGTTTGATAGAATAGAAACGAAGTTTGATAAGATAGACGAAAAGTTTGATAAGATAGACGAAAAGTTTGATAAGATAGATGAAAAGTTTAATAAGATAGATGAGAAATTTGATAAGGTAGATGAAAGATTTGACAAAATGGATCAGCGTTTTGATAAAATGGATCAGCGTTTTGACGAACTAATTACTCTTATTAAAAGTAAATAAGAGTTCATGTCATCTCATCACATTGTTAAAGATAAACAGGAACCTGCACTCATTATTGCTAATGGAGAAGCTTGCAGCGCAGAACTTTTAGGGCAACTTCTGGAATGGAGCCCTTTTATTGTTGTTCTGGATCATGCTATTTACAGAGTGTTAGAGCTGGGAATTAAAATAGATGTCTGGATGGGAGATTTTGACCAACATCATGATTTTGAGTCAATTCGCGCTCAACAGGATCCTTTGGAGATTATCACTACGCCGGATCAGGAAAAGACAGACCTGGAAAAAGCTATTGACTTTTTAATTGAGCGTGGTTTCCCGGCTGCTAATATTGTTTGGGCAACGGGCCGCCGGGCTGATCACTTTATTACAAATATTACCAATCTGGTTAGGTATAAAGAAAAAATACGTCTTGTTTTATTTGACGATTACTCCAAAATTTTTCCCTTAAACGGCACTTTTGAAAAATGGTATGTTGCCGGAACGCCCGTTTCATTAATTCCGGTTGGTGTGGTAGAAGGAATTCAAACCAGCGGATTAAAATATAACCTTCATAACGAAGCCTTAATTTTAGGCCATCGCTCAGGAAATAGCAATGAGGCGGAAACCGATGGGATTGTTCGTATTTCCGCCCGTAATGGTGATTTGCTGATTATGGAATGTTGGGATTAATTTGTGACGTTTTTAGATTCAACGTAAAAATTACGATCAACTATTAATGTTTTTGCTACTTTGATTTTTAGTGTTTTCCACTCACTTGTAGGATTGATAAACTGTTCTTTACCATTATCAATTTTTACTTTTACCGGCATATCAAATCCAGCTACGACATTGGACCAACGATACTGAACTTCTTTTTCTTTCAAAGAATATTCAAGTACCGGAATTCGGGTATCTCTTAAATATTGATCGAAAAACTTGCTTAAATTTCTTCCGGCATGTTCAGATACGTAGTTTTCTATTTGTGATCCTTCTACGGTTTGATGATAGAAGTTCTTGTTCAGGCCCCGTAATATTTGCCTCCATTTTTCATCATCGTTTACAATCTGACGAATTGTATGTAATATATTTCCTCCTTTATAATACATATCCTTGGAACCTGATCTGTTTACACCATGAATTCCAACAATGGGAACATCATTAGCAATTAGTTTTCTAGTTCCAATCACATAATCTGAACCTGCTTCTTTCCCAAAATAATATTCAGTAAAAAGATTTTCTGAGTAGTTTGTAAAACTTTCGTGAACCCACATATCAGCTGCATCCTTGTAAGTAATATTATTCGCAAACCATTCGTGTCCACTTTCATGAATAATAATAAAATCCCATTTTAACCCCCAACCCGTTTCTGACAGATCACGTCCCAGATAGCCATTCTGATATTTATTGCCATAAGTTACTGAGCTTTGATGCTCCATACCTAAGTAAGGAACTTCTACTAATTTGTACCCGTCTTCATAAAAAGGATAAGGGCCAAACCAATGTTCAAATGCTTTCAGCATCATAGGAACTTGCTTGAATTGCTCTTTTGCCTTTTCAAGGTTTTGCGGTAATACATAATAACTCACATTTAAATCCCCTTTTTCACCCTTATATATTTCTTTCCAACTTTCATAATTGGCTACGTTCATGTTGACCCCATAATTATTAATAGGATTACC
>Ga0247739_10000775_pt1 | contig 11497 bp, 15 predicted proteins | sample UWRJL058202B2_FD_180943 | JGI IMG/M metagenome (GOLD analysis project Ga0247739, IMG submission 180943) | Plant litter microbial communities from Arlington Agricultural Research Station in Wisconsin, United States - UWRJ-L058-202B-2 | ecosystem: Environmental > Terrestrial > Plant litter >... | reverse complement strand
CCGGAACGTCTCCGAGGTAGGTGCCCCGGATTCCGTCGCCCGGCACGAAGAACGTGCTCCAGTTCACTTCAGACGGTGCGACGTCCGTCGGGTTCGACGTGTCCTTCTTGTCGACCCGGTCCACGATGAACTTGTAGTAATACGAACCCGCGTCCAACGGCCCGAGGGTCAACCGCCAGCGGTCGCCCTCCTTGGTCATCGGAATGCGCAGCCAGTTGCCGGCCGGAGCCCAGTTGGCCCACACCGTCACGTTCTTGGCCGACGCGTACTCGGTGCCGGTCTCGAAGGTGACGATGCCGTTCTCGTCGACCCACGGCGTGGGCGACGTTCCGGCCGGGGGCAGCGAGTGCGCGCCATCGAGCTCGAGGTGGCCCGCGCTCGGACCGGTGTCGGCGACAGTGCGGAACAGTCGCGACGCGAAGTCACGCAGGTTCTCCTGCCAGGTCGGCCAGACTCCCCCGGTCTCGGGGTGAACGCCATCGAACTGGAACTCGACGCCGGCCTGGGTGAGCTTGTCAACCAGCGCAACCGTCTTGTTGTAGGCCGGGTCGGTGGTGTTGCCCACGTACAGGCGGATCAGGTCAGTCGCCGCATTGATCTGCGTCGCCCTCGCCCCGCTCACGCTGCTGGTCAGGCTGCCCGAGAACGAGCCGACCTTCGAGAACTCCCCGCTGTCGGTGAGAAGCAGGTTGAGGGCCTGCGAGGCGCCTCGACCGATTCCCGCGATCGCGTTGTCTGCGGCTTCATCCGACACGTTGTACGCGTTGCGGGCGGCCGGAAGGATGCTGTCGAGAAGCTCAGCACGGATGTCGCTTGACTCACCATCCCCCATCACGACCACCATCGGCTCGACGTTCTGGTCGAGCGCGAGGTTGTCGAGAATCTGGCCGATGCGACCGAGCTCCGCCCACTCCCGGTAGCTCTGGCCACTGTCGGCGAGCAGGGTGAGCACCGGATACGGCTCCGCCCGGTTCGCGTCGTAGCCGGCCGGAGTCCACACCAGTGCCGACTTCTCGGAGTCGGTCACCGTGCTGGTGTACGCCAGAGTTGCGAGGGCACCGCCTGATGCGACGTCCGTGATCCACTCGGCCTCGTCGCCCGGGACGAACAAGGTGTTCAGGGCGGGCTTCGAGGTCACCTCCTGCGGGCTCGCAGGATTGCGGAAGGTCACGAGCTGTTCACTTCCGCCGATGGTGGCCTTGTACTGGTACGAGTACAGGCCGGGCGTGAGCGGGCCGATCAGGCCGGTCCAGTTGCCGCCGCTCGACGACAGGCCGAGCTGGCCCATGGTGCGGGCGGGGCCCCAGTTGCCCTCGACCGCGAAGTGCGCCGGCGTGGCCCCGACCGCGGAGTTCACAGCAGCGGTGGGAACCGTGAACCGGTAGTAGCCCTCCTGCGGGATGCTGACCCAGGAGTCGTTACCGACAGCCGATGCTGGCGCCGCGGCGACCAGGCTCGCGCCGGTAACGGCGAGCAGTGCGACGACGGTAGCTATCCCCCGTCGCCCCCATAAGCGGCCGGTCGGCCGCTTGGGAGTCGAAATCATCGTTGATCCTCTCGTGAACGTTGGTGTTCTGAGAGCAAGCAGCAGCCGCGATCGACCCGTGATCGAGGCTGCTCGGCGTTGCGGTTTACAACGTCGTAAACTCACTCACGCACATAGTGTCCCTACAACGTGGGCGAGGTCAAGAGAAACTTTACGACGTTGTAAATGACCTCACTTTGTTCGATGACAGCCGCCTGTTCTAGCTTCACCGCCATGAAGCAGCGCGCTCAATGTCGGCAGTCCAAGGACCGGACAGAATTCAATCGGTCCGCGAAGAATAGGGACGGACTGCACTCATACTGCCGAGACTGCCAGAAGGCCCATTACCGGATGAACGCCGCGCGTCACGGAGCTAACGTCCGGCGTACAACCACCGCGCGCCTCTCCCGCATGCGGGAGATCTTGGTGATGACGATGGTGACCGGGTGCGTCGATTGTGGCAACACTAACATCCGGGTGCTGGAATTCGACCACGTTCGCGGAGACAAGATCGAGAGCATCGGCCAGATGGTTCGTCGAGGGCGAGCCATATCCCTCATTAAGTCCGAAATATCCAAGTGTGAGGTTCGATGCCGGAACTGTCATGCGATCGCGACGATGACACGTCTCGGACGTTCTTGGCACGACGAGTTCTTGCCGGACAACGGTCCCCCCGGAGGGATTTGAACCCCCGGCCAAGCGGGTAGAAACCGCTCGCTCTGTCCACTGAGCTACGGGGGGCGGGACTGCGTAACCGCCCCAGAGTACCGCAGATGCCGATCAGACCGCTTTTGCCAGCGCCACTAGAACCTGGTTCACGGTGGGCACTCCCTCGGCGCGGAAGACCTCGGTTCCGTCATCCTTCACCACCACGACCGTCGGTGTGGAGCGGATGCCCGCCCGCTCGGCTTCGTCGGCGTCGCGCACGACATCGAGCTCGGCGATCTTCGCGCTGGGCACGAGTTTCGCGACGTCGCCCAGCACGGTACGAGTCACCATGCACGGCTCGCAGAAGTTTGAGGAGAAGAACAGCAGGTTCACTGTGAGCCCAACCTCAACAGTCGCGTTTTTATTCGTAGTGGTCGTTGCGCTCGTCGAGAGCTTCGATCGGGTCGCCGTCCTTCGGGTCCCAGGTGTAGGTGACCTGTACCTGCTCGCCAACCTGCACGGCCACCGGCGAGGTGTAATCGACCTGCGTCTCCTGCCCGTCGAACGCGGCGATGACCGTGATCTCGGTCTCCCAGGTGCCGTCGGTGCTGATGCGAGTGTCTGACTGGCCGTCGTACGGGCCACCGGTGTAGAACACGATGTACTCGTCGCCGCGGGAGATCTCAGGAGCTGTCATGACCTCAGTCCTACCAGATTCCGATGAGAGACAGCGCACCCACGACGATCGACACCGCCGCCAGCACAAGCGCGATCGACACGATCACGGCATGGACGATCAGGAAGCTGCTGGGTTTTCCGTCGATGCGCGCGCGCGGGTCACGAGCAACCCGGCGGAAGAACGTGGGCCAGACCGCCACGTTGAAGACCCCATTGAGGATCAGGATGATGGCAAGCGGTGTAATCACGATCCACAAGCCTATGCAGCTTCGTTACATGCCCAAGTTATATAACTCGGTTATATACTTGAGGCATGTCTCACACCCAAACTCTTGAGGACCTGCTTGTCGCGGGCCACCGTCTCACCCGGGTCGCCGCGCAATCCACCGGCTCCCCCGTCTCCTCCGCCGTCTGGAGCACCCTCTCCGTGCTCACCTCCGACGGCCCGCACCGCATCGGCGACCTCGCCAAGGCCGCCCGCATCAGCCAGCCCGGCATGAGCAAGATCCTCGCCGGACTCGTCGAAGACGAGTGGGTGCGTCGCATTGCCGACGTGGATGACTCGCGCGCCTGGCTCATCGCGATCGCCCCTAAGGGCTCGGCCGCGCTCGCCGCCTGGCGAGAGGAGCTGGCCGCCGCCATGGAGCCGATCGTCGGTGACGTGAGCGACGAGGAGTGGCAGGTGCTGGCGCGCGCAGCCCAGATACTCTGCGCCCGGGTTGCGGCGGTGGCGGTGGCGGCATGAGCGCCGGCACAAGCATCCTGAAGCAGCCGAAGAGAGTCTGGGCCGTCGCCTTCGCCTCGGTGATCGCATTCATGGGCATCGGCCTGGTCGACCCGATCCTGCCGGTCATCGCAGCCGACCTGCACGCAACCCCCACCGAAGCCGAGCTGCTGTTCACCAGCTACCTGCTGATCACCGGGCTGGCGATGCTCGTGACCAGCTTCGTCTCCAGCCGCATCGGGCCCAAGCGCACGCTGATGATCGGGCTGGCCCTGGTCGTGGTGTTCGCCCTCCTTGCCGCGCTCGGCAACAGCGTGGAGGCCGTGATCGCGTTCCGCGCGGGCTGGGGCCTCGGCAACGCCCTGTTCATCTCGACGGCGCTGGCCACAATCGTCGGCGCCGCGAGCGGCGGCACGTCATCCGCGATCATCCTGTACGAGGCGGCGCTCGGGGTCGGCATCGCCGTGGGGCCACTCCTCGGCGGGCTTCTCGGCTCGGTGAGCTGGCGCGGCCCGTTCTTCGGCACCGCCACGCTGATGGCGATCGGATTCATCGCCATTACCGCGCTGCTCACGAAGGATGACCGTTCGACGCTCACCCCCACCCGGCTATCGGCTCCCCTGCGAGCCCTGCGGACCCCCGCGCTCGCCGTTCTGGCAGCGACGGCGCTGTTCTACAACATCGGGTTCTTCGTGCTCCTGGCTTACACGCCGTTCCCGCTCGGATTCGATGCCATGGGCATCGGCTTCACCTTCTTCGGCTGGGGTATCGCGCTCGCCGTCACCTCAATATGGGTGGCCCCGCTGCTCACCGCGCGCCTCCCCCGCACCCGCATTCTCGCGATAGTGCTGCCGCTTCTCGCGCTCGACCTGGTCGGCGCGGGACTGTTCATCGGGTCGCCGGCGGCTCTTGTCACGTGCGTCGTGGTCGGCGGTCTGCTGCTCGGGATCCTCAACACCGTCCTCACCGAGAGCGTCATGGAGGCGACCGACCTGCCGCGGTCGGTGGCCTCATCGTCATACTCGGCGGTGCGGTTCATCGGCGGCGCGGTGGCCCCGCCACTGGCGACCGTGCTCGCCGACGCATTCTCGTCGTCGACCCCGTATTTCGTCGCGGCTCTCTCGGTCGCAATCGCCGCCGGCATCGTGATAGTCGGTCGCAAGACCCTCGCGCGCATCGACGCAGCTCCGGCCGAGAGCGCGCGCCACGAGGCGACCGTGATCGCCGTCGGTGATGCCGCCTGAGCGGCGTCGCCGCCCGACGATAGACTTCGGCAATGGCTTCAAGTGCTGACCTGCTCGTCTGGATCGACTGCGAGATGACGGGGCTGGATATCTCGGTCGACGAACTCGTCGAAGTGGCCGTCGTCATCACCGACTACGACCTCCGACCGGTGGATCCAGGGTTCTCGATCGTCATCAAGCCCGACCAGTCGGCCCTGGACAACATGGGCGACTTCGTGCGCACCATGCACGAGACCAGCGGCCTCCTCGAGGAGATTCCGAACGGGGTCGCGCTGGCCGACGCCGAGTACGCGGTCAACGAGTACATCCTTCGTTTCGTGCCCACCGCGCAGACCGCGCCACTTGCCGGCAACACCATCGGCACCGACCGCACCTTCCTCGCCAAGTACATGCCGCGAGTCGACAGCCACCTGCACTACCGCAACATCGACGTCTCCTCCATCAAAGAGCTGGCCCGCCGCTGGTTCCCGCGGGTGTACTTCAACGCACCCGCCAAGGACGGCGGTCACCGGGCGCTCGCCGACATCCGCGAGTCGATCCGCGAGCTCGAGTACTACCGTCGTGCCGTGTTCACGGCTGAGCCCGGCCCCACCTCCGAGGAGGTGCTCGCCATCTCAAGCGAGGTCGTCGAAAAATATCGCGACCGGGTGTAATACACTTGACCGGTTGCTTCGGTGCCCACCCCGGTGGTCATGAGAAGCAACAGCCATGGTGGTCGTAGCTCAGTTGGCAGAGCGCTGGCTTGTGGAGCCGGATGTCGCGGGTTCGAGCCCCGTCGATCACCCCACGTGAGAACGGCCAGACCAAGCGTCTGGCCGTTTTCTCGTTAGACGAAAGGAGTCGGGATGTCGCAGACTCTTGACTCCCCGGTGGCGGACTTCGAGCTCGACGAGGCAACCAGCCCCGACACCCCGTGGATCACCATCGTCTGGAACGACCCGGTCAATCTCCAGACCTACGTGTCGTGGGTGTTCCGCAGCTACTTCGGGTTCAGCCGCGAGAAGGCAGACCGACTGATGCTGCTCGTGCACAACGAGGGCCGCGCGACCGTCGCATCGGGCGGTCGCGAGGAGATGGAGCGGCACGTCGAGTCGATGCACGATTTCGGGTTGTGGGCGACGCTGGCCAAGGACGACTCGTGACCCCCTTCCGCCGCAGCCCCGAGGGCGTCACGACGCAGCTCGCCGCCCACGAATCGGCGATCCTGGCCGACCTCGCGCGCCAGCTGATCGAGCTTCTCGAGAACCGCGCCGCCGAATCGCCGGCCGATCTCCTCTACGCCCAGCTCGGCATTGGCGGGCCTGCCGACCCCCCGCTCGACCCGGCCCTCGCGCGGCTGCTGCCCGACGCCTACCGCGGTAACCAGGAGGCGGCGTCCGAGCACAGACAGCTGACCGAGTTGAGCCTCCTGGAGCGCAAGGTGGGAAATGCCCGAGCCGTCATCGAGTCGCTCAGCGACCCTGGCGCGCTCACGGAGGGGCAGCTGCAGTCGTGGCTGCGTACCCTCACCGACCTCAGGCTGACCCTCGCCGCGCGACTCCAGATCGAGACGGATGACGACGAGGGAATCGGCGATGACGCCATGCTCGGGGTGTACGACTGGCTCGGCTACCTGCAGGGCTCCCTTATCGAGGTGATCGAATGACGGACGATGCGCTCACCAGCATCGACGCCGACCAGTTCGAGCGTCTCGTCGTGGACGAACTCGACCTGCTGCCCGACGACATGGTCGACGGCCTGGAGAATGTGGTCTTCGTCACCGAGGACCGCCCGGAGGACGGGTCGCTCGACCTGCTCGGGTTGTACGACGGCGTCGCACTCACGGAACGCGACACCTACGGTTTCGGAGAACTGCCGGACCGGATCATCCTGTATCGCGAACCACTTCTCGCGTTCGCCCACGACATGGACGACCTGAAGTACCAGATCCACGTCACGTTGGTGCACGAGATCGCCCACTTCTACGGCCTGGACGACGCGCAGCTGCACGAACTCGGGTGGGAGTAGCGGGGTCTGCTGCGCCTCCCGGGGTTCCCGGGAACAGCACGTAGGATTCGAAGCTGAGTGTGCGGCTACAGGAGGCAACGGTGTTACAGCGGATACGAATGGTGGCTCTGGGGGCTGCAGTAATCGTTGGGCTCGGCGGCTGCTCGTTGTTGCAGCCGGCGACGACGGATGACCCGCTGACCGCGATTGAGTCATGCGCTCTCGGTAAGACCTGGAACCTCGACACGGCCAACATGGCCGAGCAGGTGAAGGCGCAGCAGGGCGCCCAGGGCCGGGCGACCGAGGTCGTCATCAACGGCTCGCAGACGCTCGACTGGAGCCTCAAGGGTGCGGTCGCCCTCAACTCCGACTACTCGGTGGTCGTCAGCTGGGCCGCCGCCGCCGACCAGCTCAATGTCGTCACCGAGACCCACGCGGGCACCGCGACCGGCGTGGCCTACATCAGCGGTGAGGTCGCCATCCCGCGCGACTGGGATGCCACCGGGCTGTCGACCACGACCACGGCAACTCTCAACGACGCCCCGCTCGACCCGCCGCCCTTCGGTGTGGGCCTCACCGACATCGACGATGCCGTCGGGCTCGAACTGACCTGCGACGGCGCGACGATGACCACCCATCCCCGGGGCGGCGTCTACACGCAGAGCTGGACGACCGGCTAAGCCGGTTCGCCGAGCTCGAGCGGCAGGGAGGGGTCAGCCGACCACTCCTCGAGTGAGCCATCGTAGATCCGCACAGCAGACGTGCCGATGGCCGCGAGGGTGAGTGCATTGGCCGATGCCGAGATGCCGCCGCCGCAGTAGAGCAGCACCTCCTGGCCCGAGCCCTCGGCGACATCGATGCCCGCAGCGTCGTAGGCGAGGATCAGTTCGACCCGTGACTTGACGTGACCGTCTTTGGTGAACAGGTCGCGGCTCGACACGTTGACGCTCCCGGGGATGCGGCCGCGACGCGCGTAGCGGGTCGGCTCGGAGCCGGTGAAGTTCCCGGCGGGAAGCCCGCAGACCAGGGGGGTGTCATCCGCTCGCTCGAGCAGCTCCCGCTTGCTCACCCAGGCGCGTCGCACGGCGCCGGCCTGCCACGGCGCGACCGCTTCGGGCCTGGCGCCCTCGCCCGACTCCACACGCTCCCCGGCTGCCACCCACGCCGCGAACCCGCCGTCGAGCACCTTCGCGGGCACGCCGATCCAGCGCAGCAGGTACCAGAGCCTCGCGGCGAACATGGTGCCGGTCGTGTCGTAGACGACCACCAGCTGGCCCTCCGCTATGCCCAGGCGGGCGAGTTCGTCGGCGATGTCCTGCGGTTCGGGATGTGTGTAGTGCAGGGTCGCCGCGGTATTGCTGAACTGGGTAGACACATCGACGTGCTGCGATCCGGGGATGTGTCCCGCGAGCCAGCGAGGGCGACCTGACTCGCGGCGGTAGTCGCCATCGAAGGCCGGGGGGTGAAGAACGAGGCTGGCGTCCAGCACAGCGGGCGGGGTGGGGCCGGCGAGCGCGTCCGAGAGTTCGCCGACGGAGATGAACGGTCCAGTCATGGGGTCAAGGCTACGGCGCCGGAGGGTCTCGCTCGTCGATGACGACGTCGGCAAGCACGCGGGGGTGCTCGCGCGCGATGAACGCGTCCTCCTGCGCCGCCCACCGGTCCCAGTGCGGGGCATACGTCTCTCCGTCGCGGTCCAACGCCCGACGCTTGCGGGTGGAGGCGTCGAGCTCCACCCACACCCCGAACGTCGCGAGGGCCCGGTTGCGGCGGCTCAGCGAGCCGGCCCCTTCGACCACGACCGGCCGGTGGGGATCGATGGGATGCCACGAACCGGGCCCTCCGGATGCCCAGTCCCAGGCTCGCCACCCCGGGTCGACCGGAGCGAGGATCGAGTCGGCGACCTGCGCGCTGCCCGCGTCGAGTCCATCCCATCCCGGATAGAGGTCGTCGAGGCGCACCAATTGGGCATCCGGCCACTGCGCGACCAGCGCCGTGGCGAGAGTGGTCTTGCCCGATCCCGAGCGCCCGTCGATCAGAACGACGGGTCGGGGCTGCGTCCGCACCGCGGAGACGAGCGCCGCGACGCCCGCGTCACTGGCCGGCAATGAAGTTCCAGTTGCCGGTGGCGACCGACGCGGTGACGGCGCTTGCCGCCACGAAGGCGCCCAGGCCGATCAGGGCGAAATCCGGTGCGCGCAGGCGTGACGGGCGAGCCCAGCTGCGCGGGGTGCTCGCCCCGAAACCGCGCGCCTCCATGGCGGTGGCCAGCTTGCTGCCGCGCCTGATCGAGAGCACGAGGAGGGCGAACGCCTGGCCGGCGAACCGGCGAAGCCGGCCGCGGTCGGCGATGCCTCGCGCGCGACGGGCGAGCTCGAGTGATCTCCAGTCGTCGAGGAACAGGCCGATCAGCCGCAGACCGGCGAGCGCGCCGATCACGAACCGGGCCGGCAGTTTGAGCACTTGGGCGAGCCCGTCGGCGAGGTCGGTGGGGTCGATGGTGGCGAACAGCACGATCGCGGGCAGGGCGATCGCGAGCACTCGCAGCAGGGTGGCGACGGCGAGTTCGATCGAGCCGTCGCTGACGTGGATGAGCAGGAACTGGAAGTAGGTGTCCCCCGAGGGCCGCCCGTAGAGCAGGATCGTGACCGCACCGAGCGGCGCGGCGATCCAGGCGGGCAGGGTGCGCAGGAAGAACCGGCGGGGCCCGAGCCCCGCCCACGGGAACAGCAGCGCCTCGATCGCCAGGGCGACCGAGGCCGACACCCAGTCGATGCTGAGAACCAGGGCAACGCTGATGATCGCCGATGCGACGAGCTTCGACACGGGGTTCAGCCGATAGACGGCCTGATGCCCCCGGGTCGGCGTGAGCACGCTCATCGGATGAACTCCAGCGCGCCCGGCTGTTCGTTCCGCCGAGACATCCGCAGTTCGGAGTCGGCGATCGCGTCGACGAAGTCGAGGTCGTGGGTGATCGCCACCACCGCACTGCCGTCGTCGAGGAGCTCCGCGAGCAATGCCACCAGTTCGCTCCAGGTTCGCGAGTCCTGGCCGAAGGTCGGCTCGTCGAGCACCAGCACGGGCGGTCGAGTGGCCAGCGCGGTCGCCACTGAGAGGCGGCGCTTCTCCCCTCCCGACAGCGTGAACGGATTGGCGCCGAGTAGTGCGGCCAGGCGCAGTCGCTCGGCCAGCTCCGCGATGCGAGCGTCGATCACGTCGTCGGCGAGCATCACTGCGCGTGGGCCGACGGCGAGTTCATCCCGAACCGTCGCCGCCACGAACTGGTGCTCTGGGTCCTGGAAGACGGTGCCGATGCGGGAGACCAGCTCGCGGGACTTCCAGCGGATCGGCTGCGGGTCGAGATCCCCCGCAAGACCGGCGGCGAGCACCCGGCCCGATGCCGGAGCGAGCAGCCCGCCCAGCGTCAGCCCGAGGGTCGACTTGCCGGCCCCGTTCGGCCCGGTGATGGCGATCGCGCGACCCGCACGAACCTCGAGGTCGATGCCGGTGCCGAGCACCGATCCGTCCGGACGAGCGATGGCGAGCTGCTCCGCGCGCAGCACCGCCGCCGAATCGTGTGTCGGTGTGCGAGCGGGGCGCGCCGGGAGGTGGCCGGGGACCCAGACCCCGGATGCCGCGAGCTCCTGCCCGCGGCGGTCGAGCACCTCGTCCACGGGTCCGTCGGCAAGGACTCCCCCGCCTGGCGCGAGGATGATCACCCGATCCACGACGTGCTGCCATACCTCGACCCGGTGCTCGATCACCACGAATGTCGACCCGGTGGCCTCCAGCACCCGTGCAACCGCGTCGCGAACTTCGAGCACCCCCTCGGGGTCGAGGTTCGCGGTCGGCTCGTCGAGCAGCAGCAGGCCGGGTCGCATGGCGAGCACCCCGGCGAGAGCGAGTCGCTGCTTCTGCCCTCCGGAGAGCGAGCTGGTCGGGTGGTCGAGCGGCAGGTCGAGGCCGACAGCCTCGAGCGCGCCGCCGACCCGACGCCAGATCTCGTCGCGGGGCACGCCGAGGTTCTCGCAGCCGAAGGCGACGTCGTCTCCGACCCGCGCGAGGATCACCTGCGAGTCGGGATCCTGAAGCACCAGCCCGACACGACCCCGGGCGGCCTCGGGTCGATGGCCGTCGACCCTCAACTCGCCCCGGCTCTCGCCCTCCTCATCGCCGCCGAGGACCCCCGCGAGTGCCTGGACAAGGGTCGACTTGCCGGCTCCGGAGGCGCCGAGCAGCAGCACCCGCTCCCCGGGCTCGATGGTCAGGTCGAGGTCGGCGACGGCCCAGGCGATGCGGCCGGCGTGCCGCCAGCCCCAGCCGTGGGCTGCGACCCCGGCTGGTTGCAGGCGAGAACCGGACGGCTGGCTCAGACCGGCACCGCCGTGTCACGGCCCGACGCGAACCTGCTGAGCGCACCGGTGCGCGCCAGCCCGCGGGCGATCAGCCACGAACCGAGGCCGGCGAGCACGGCACCGGAGACGACGGCCCCGATCGTGTAGATGGTGGCGAAGGCCGCCGCCGACCCGGGGTACCAGAGGATCAGGTCGTTGATGCCGAGCGCCAACCCGGAGACGGCGCCGGCAAGAACCGCGACGTAGGCGCGCCAGTTGGAGTACAGGAAGAGCAGGAAGACGAGCTCCGCACCGAGCCCCTGGACGAGCCCGGACTCGAGGGTGAGAAAAGCCCATT
>Ga0247739_10000773_pt1 | contig 11505 bp, 12 predicted proteins | sample UWRJL058202B2_FD_180943 | JGI IMG/M metagenome (GOLD analysis project Ga0247739, IMG submission 180943) | Plant litter microbial communities from Arlington Agricultural Research Station in Wisconsin, United States - UWRJ-L058-202B-2 | ecosystem: Environmental > Terrestrial > Plant litter >... | reverse complement strand
TCTTTTGGGGGTGAAGGGGGGTATGAATACTCTTAGAGGACCCACAATCTTATCGTTCACTCTTACCTTTACTCCACCTAAAATATTTCGACGCTGAAATGATCGATCGACTCTACCTTGAACAGTATTCCCTTTTTCATGTTGCGTCTACCGGAGATCTGTCGCTTCCAACCTTTTCCATCCCCGGAGTTCTCTCACCGCGCGCATATCTCCTCTCTTACAAGCCATGATGTAATCTGAACCTGACAGCGGTAGATCTTTTCCCTAGTGATATTTTCGCCTTGTTAGTGCGCACGGCGACAGATCTCTCTATAGATCTTTAATGGAAAGTCGTTTGCGAGTGCAGTTCGGAGAAGGGGAAATTCCGGGTAAAAAGCTGTGATCAAGTAGGCAATGGTATCAGTATATGCGAGAAATCTTGCTTGAGAAAGAAACGTCTAAGTGTGGACGAAACTACTCTTCGAAAGGAATAGAACAGCACCAGAAGAAAAGATTACCAATGATTGAGGTCTTGTACTATTTGCTATTCATCTTAGTCAACTGTTCCTGCCTCTTTTGAAGAATCGTTGAGAAGTGCCTTCGCCCCTCAATAGTCTCTTCTCATCAGCTTATCAAGCCTGCCGCGGAGTCGCCCAACGTATCTGCTACTTCTCCTCATCTTTTGTTTTATCTGCTGCAAGTCCAAACTCGGTGTCAAGACCTTTCCGCAACGCAATATGTTTCTCTCCGAAAACAGCGAACAAGCCCACGACCGAGAATGCCGCTGCAGCGTACCAGAGAACTTTCAGCGTTTCGACATAGACCGTGATTATGTCATACTGGACTACTTCTGGTAGCGCTGAGCGATAAATCCCACTTGCGAAGTGATACGCTTTTCCGTTTTGCATTGCTCTTCGAACCTCAGGAAATCCAGCAAGTCGGTAGTCCTCCTTGTCCCACTGGGCGTTGAAGATAATGCCAGGAATTATAGTACCCCATACGAAACCGAAGCTTCTAAGGAAGGAATACATGCCCACGGAAGTCGCAACCTCCTTTTCGGGAAGGCTAGCTTGGATTGCTGGTAGAATCGTCGGAATGACCAGTGCCTGGCCGATTGCTTCAATGGCTTCGAAGACTACCCATACCACTGTTGGAGTATCTCGATCAAGAAGAGCAAACAGGCCGACGCCGATGGTCATCAGCACAAATCCGATGAGGTGGAATGGCCGATAGACCCCCGTCTTACTCAGTAATGCCCCGGAAACAGCCGCGATGGGAATGAGGAATGCTTCGAAAGGCAAGAAGTTGATGCCGGATTTTATCGGTGATGCGTTCCGAACGCCTTGAAAGTAGATGGGTATGAAGAACGCGACCCATTGCAATAGAAGGGATGAGTTGAAAACCAAGAAGAACCCAATAATGGACGTACGATTGCTGAAGAGACTGGCCGGCACACTGGGCTCTTTGCACCAGGTTGATTCGAAGATGTGGAAGGTGACCCAACCGAACCCTCCAAGGACTAGTGGGAGTATTACCCTCCATGAGCCCCATGGATACACTGCACCGCCCATGATGAGACCAAGTAGCAGCGAGCACATCGAAGAGATGAACAGCGAACTGCCAAACCAATCGACTCGCGCAAGAGCTCGTTTCCAGGTTGGCTCCTTTTGGTACCGAAGCTTCAAGCAAAATATCATGGTAAGGAGCACCACGCCAGCGATTGGGAGGTTGAGATAGAATATCCAACGCCATGCTCCTTCTGCTAGCGCCCCACCGACGACGGGTCCGATGATGGCACCGATGGCAGAGCTCGACAGGACGATCCCGAGATATTTTCCCCTCTCTCGCATAGGCGCGATGTCGCAAACAATGAGCTCAACCAAGAGCATGATACCTCCAGAGCCGACCCCTTGAACGGTTCGTCCCGCGATGAGCATAGATCCGGAAGTCGCGCCTCCTGCTATGCCACTACCAAGGGCAAAAATCGCGATTGAAAGCAGCATCGGAGAGCGTCGGCCGAATATATTGCACAGTTGGGCGCATGGCGGTTGGACGACGGTCTGTGCTAACAGGAAACAGCTCGCGATCCAAATGTACTGCTCCGCGGCATCTGGTATCTCGTTGGTGATTTGTGGAAGGGCGATAGCGATGATGGAGCCATCGAGTGCAGAAGTAAGGACGATTAAGCAGAGGGAAACGATGATGACCCAAAATTGCCACGACTTCTCTGACGTAGATTCGTCGTTTGCTGGGGCGACTTGGGCTAAAGTGCTGCTCTCGACATACTTGTTCTCTGGAGAGCTGTATTCGGCCATTATTGCAAAGAAGAACTGGTAGGAAACCGTCAAGAAGATTAAATGCGAAACGGAATATCTTGAAGGGTTGCAAAAATCACCTGAAATGAGTCCTCAGGGCCGTGGTTATTGAGTGCGTGTGAAAGAAATGACAACCTGCCGCACCGCTTACGCCGCATTCAATTTCCAAAACTTGTTTACATCCCAGCCACTAGTACCCAGTACGCTGGTACGGTGCGCTTCATGCATGACACCATTCTCAGACGCCGTGTAACATTGGATGATCGCCAGTTTTTGTGCCGTGTGGTGCGTTTCCGGGGCCTTTTGCCATCCACTTCACGCTGCGAAGTACCCGAGCAAGGTTTAGCTGCGGGATTTCCCTTGACAAAATACCGACGGAGGCTATAGTATATTGCGCCACGGTCCGCAACGCGTTTTGCGCGCTATGCCCTATGCACCTTCCATCTACACAGTATCATGCAGTCAAGCGACGGATCGAAAGGTTTTTTTTGTTTTTAATGGACGTGTACACGCTGCAGGAGAAATTACAGGTTGCCTGCTTCCGTACCATGCCCAAACGAAGATTGGCCACGCAGCCCCCTTAATAAATTAAACATGCTATCAGCTACGGCACATCATCACAGCCTCGTGTACCACACATATAATCGAGCCTGGGCTCTTCAGTCACTCGGTTTTGCCCTCTTCGAGGTCCTCGGCTGCCATAGAAAGAACAACCCTCGATTCCGACAGATGGAATCCCCACTCGTATTTTCCGGCGAGACCCTTTCTCGCCGTGACATCCACTTCAAATTCGAGATCAGCCTGCACAACCTGAGCCCATAGTGGAGCACTATTCGGAATGGGCGACGGCCACGAGCCCACAGCTTTGATGTCGAACCGGGCAATGAACATTGTTGCGACAGCCAAGATCTCTGTGGTAGCAAAGTGACGACCGGGACACAGAGTGCTGCCTCCTCCAAAGGCGCGAAAAGCCTTTGGGTTCGGACTTTTCTTCTCTTGGGTCTTCAGAAATCGTCGATGATCGAACCCTTTCGTGCTTTCTCCCCATGTGTTGGGGTCAGTGTGCACTATGTTGGAGGGCATAATGAAGGTGTTTCCTTTCTTTAGCCTGTAACCATCGACAATGGTATCCTCAGTTACTTCCCTGAAACTTGATCCGACAGCAGTGTGTCTCAAAACCTCCTGCAGGGTCGCCGTTATGACCGGGCAGCTCGATTTGATAGACGTCATGTCGATACTACAAACTGTGATTCCATTTTCTGCAATTTTCGTGGTCGTGATCGTGGAGAGTTCAGCCCTGCAGTCCTTTAGGACTTCTTCGTGGGAGTAAACGTATGCCAACATCCAGTAGGCAGTTGGAAAAGTATTGGTCAGTGTGGCAATGCAGCCACCGGCTTCAAAGGCTGCTATATCCGGTATAGAGACTTTATATTCGCGACTGTGATTGTACCGGGCTTGAACAAGAGCAGAGCCATTGAGATGTTCCTTTCGTTCGAAGTAGTTCTGGAACGCTTTTCCAAGGGCAGCTCTTGCTTTGACACCTTTCCGTGCAGTGACTGATGGTAGCACGTTCATAATGAGACCAAGTAAATGTTCATCGAATGCCCTATACCCTGATCAGCTAGGAGATACAAGCAGGGATTCGCTATACTGACCAGAATGCATTCTCGACCTCACGATTCAGAAGGGGATTCGCGGGCCCGTACACCGAATTGGTTGTTGCCAAAGTAATCTCGTGTCGTAGCCATTGGCCAAGCCTGATTCGCCGTGGCGATGCTGCTGCAAGCGCATCTGCCGACTTTGCGATGTTGTGTATCATGATCCGGTTCATCTCATCCAGTGACTCTCCTGGAGCTAGAGAGGGATGTATGGACTTGAAGAATGTTATAACGTATCCTCGATCTCCTTGACTACCATCGATGTTGAACTGAATGATATCATTGCCTTCTTCGCTACACCCCGACACCCGCTGTGTAGTGCTTGCAACAAGCGGCTCGAAAGCCAGCACCTTATTGTTGCGTTGCGCAGTGGCGATAACATTCAGTGAGGTTGCGACATATATATTCTTGCCAAACACCGGCACTGAAAATATCGAAGCAGTTGTACGCTCACTACTCTCGCGTTAGCTGTAGCTGCTGAAGCTGGATCATATCTACCTCAGGATCTTGTAGTAGTAGTTTTTGTAACGTATCAATCCCAGTATGTGGCCAACCAAAGGAATTGTACTCCGGACGGCAGGTGGTTCTCTAATGTCATCTTGACTACGTCGGAGGAAGCTGCGCAGTGCTATGATGAACAATGCGACGCTGCCAATAGCAACAGCGGAAAATTGCGTCATCTTGCTTGGACGAGTGCTTTGGTAGACACAGGCTTGAAAATGTGGAAAGAGCTCAAAGATTTTGATAGAGAAACACAGTGCGAGAGGTGTTCCACTTAAGTGAGCGTGCATTACTTACGCCAACATTTGTGGATGTGGCCAGTCTGACCCATCATGGAAAATTACGATCTGCAGGTATCTGCGTCGCTTACCCATGAGCATCCAGTTGCATGAGCAGTCTGACTGGCGCTTTGAACGCACTCTTATTGGGTGCCACCTGGCTGGAGACATTGCCGATGGTAAGCTACGCCCGTTTGCGGGTCTAAGTGCCCGACCGGCGGCAACTCAATCTAAACAAGCTGCAGGCTCCTATGTCGATCCAGGCTATGCAGTCAATGGCGGTCGACCGGGGACCGAAACGCGCTGAGGCGGCGCAGCAGAGTGTGTTAACCATTCAGAATCATCTGCATCTGGTCAGACACCGCCCCACTTTATGATACGAAGACCAGTCTATTCCGGCGCGAATGCGTCTGCGCTTTAGGTTGTTCTTTTCGCGCAGCTGGAAATGCTAGTACCTGTGCGTCTAAATAGAACCCGCATTTACAGGCCATTCGACATGCGCGATGACCTCAACCAAACCGCTATGATTAATTATGACCACAGTGCAAATTGACTAGAGGTATACAGCCTTATAGATTTTACGACTGCTTCACTGGCCCCGAAGTTCTGGCACATGCGCAGTCATATTCTCGGGTGGCCTCAGAAGTGTGTCTTTTCAAATAAAAGGCATGTATGTACATATCCAATAAAATGGTACAGGACTTTCATCATTATGCCTTCGATGTGTAGTACTACCAGCACAAACGAACTAATCCTCAAGATGAGAAACGAAACGCATTATCAAGCGTGTCCCTGGTCGTCAACTCGACGCCAAAATCTTCCTGATAGAAAACACCGAATGAGGTTCTCTTCCATGGCTTGGTCGGATTGACGATGCTGACGTCGAAGTTACGCAGTATCTATCGACAAAGTTAGTATGGCCAGTCTTAGCTGCAGTCTACGCACACTAGACGGACCTCAAAAACAATCTTGTTCATCTCCATGTAGGCCATCTGAGAACCAAGACATCTAGTCTTCCCGCCCCCGAATACTAAGTCCAAAGTTAACAACATCCTTCTCTTCCGTGGCCCATCTTCAAGCAGCCATCTCTCCGGTCGAAATATCTCTGTGTCATCCCCATAAATGCCGTCTAGTTGGGTGGCTGAAGCGTTGATACCCACGAATGTTCCTTCTGGTACTCGATAACCCTGGATGTAGTCACCTCCGGGCGGCACAACCCTTTCTCTGAGCTGAAACAAAGGCTGGTATAAACGTAATCCTTCGCGAATGCACGCCTGTAAGTACTCTAGACCCTTTGTTTGGTGGTCTTGAACGGGAAATGGCAACTGGTGACGGGACACAGCAAGATCGATCTCATCTTGAAGTCTTGTGTAGACCCGGGGATTGGTGATGATAGCGAGCAGAATGCCTTGAACAGTAGTTGATACAGTGTCCGAGGCTGCTGATCTTGTACAAATTAGTACTAGATCATCACTGGGCTTGTGTTCTTACAAGAAGACCAGGGCGTGTCGGTCTGCCTTCTCAATAGGAAGTCCACGAGAGATGCAGCGGTCAAGCAAGCTTGCTTTAGGGGTGCATACCTTTGAAAAGGTAGAATTGGTTGATCTTCCAAGGACCTTGTATAGAGTTAGAGCTCTTCGTTCCGAGCAGGATGAATAACAGTGGTTGGCTTACTCCAAGTACAGTGCCTATATCGGTTCCATCATCAGCGGAAGGCTGGATGAATTTACTCAAGACCGGGACTTTTGCAAGCGCTTGCAAGCCATGAAACAACTCGACAAACACAGAGAAAAACTGCTGAGTAGCCATATTGGTCCGAATCATGGTGAGAAATCCGTGGCGATCCGTTCCAGTTTGTGTGCAGCCAAATGACTCTCCCAAACAGATATGTGTAGCGATATCGACCGCCAAAAAAGACAATCCTCGAGAGAGGTCAACGAGAGTAGATTGGTTGGTAACACTGCGATCGCATCCTTGCTTTCGAATCCAAAGCATAAGATGATGGTCTATGACACTCTCCATTTGGTCACTGCCGTAATTGAGGAGCTGTAGCTACGTCAGTCAAGGCTGAAAAGGGGAGTGAGTAAATCGTACCGCTGATTTGAAAGTTCTTCGTAGATGCTGATGTTTCTTGGGATCCCGTTCAGATACCAGATTGCCTTCCTTGAGATCGGTCGCCAGAGTATCAAACCAGGGACCACGAGAATACGCTGACTCGGGAGCCAATATTCTGCGAATGGTTTCAGGGTCACTACTGAGAAGATGTTTTGGGCCAATCCGAGCGAGTGTACCTGTCAAGATCTCAATGATGCTTCACACAAGGTTACTCTTTCAACTTCACATACCATGCTTTTTATTCACCTCAACAAGCTTCTGATCAGCCTTCCCGGAAGCCAGTGTGCTCCAAAGCCATACTCTATTCCACGAAGAACCACGCGGTCCTGGTATCTGGGAAAGGGGGAATGCCAATCGAAGTAATAATGGTAAACATGATAAGAGCTTGGCAACGGAGACAAGAAGTGCGAAGAGAGGCATACACACTACTTCAGGACTACAAAGAATTGAAGTGAACATAGTGGTCTAATCAACCAGGAATCTTAATCCTCAAGGCCCCAAAACAGTGGAGTGAAGCCGCATTCTATGGTTTCGAACGCCCACTATTTGTAAACCTCTAAGTACTGAGCCTTTCTGTCTGGCCCCCATTCTTCAGTGACAACACGAGACGTTTGCCGGACTTGAAAACTACCATGGGTAGATCCCCCGGGCAATTACGTCGTTAGTGAAGTTCGGATTATACCGCGGGCTTAGCTGGCTACGTCATGCATTCATCGGCAGCTCTTTACTTTGATGTGCCTGTTCATTTTTTCTAAGACACACTTGCAGATCAATAAAAGTCAGACTTCTGTGGTGCAAAGTCAAGCAATCACATCGCGAGGCTCCCGTGTCAACTCTGGAGGCGATTCTGAGTTCTAGGTAAACGCAGAGGTCTCGCTACGTTGATCCAGGTTTGTCAGACCCCATCCTATTAGACATCGAAGCGAAAGCCTATGTCTTACTTGCAGCATGCACATGTAAGACGGCAGTCTTAGCATCTGGCTCTCCATTCCCACAATTCCGCCACCTTTTACATGATACCCAAATTACACATCTCCGGAGGCTGCATTGGAGCTCAACTATTGGACATCACTGCATAACGCCCCACCATCTCGGGGATTATCTCTTTTGCTTTTTTTTTTCGATATTGTGGCGAAGTACGGCACCGATCAAATATCACGCGAGCCACAATGCGGCACAGTTGTGAAGGGCGGTTACGGGCCGAAAGCGTCCTCCCGCCCGCCCGCCCGCTTGAGTATCCTCTCGGGGTGACAATGTCCAAGCCCGAAACTTTGCCACTTTACTGGGTATAGCATGCACGTTTAACTAGAACTCCGTAGTAGTGTCGATCTATGGTGTCCGGCCATATATTGAGTTGGGTGGCGTAGAAGATGCGATGACTGCAGCGTTTGAACCCCGAACCTAGCAAGTTACACAATCTTCCTTTCGAAACAAAGCCCAGTTATCTTGAAGAGATAAGAACTCAAAATTAGATGGAACACTTCTCGTGGCTACACTGTCCTCATTGCTTACCGATTTCGTACGTTTGTTATCTATAGTCTTCAAGGCAATACGAATGCGATGTCGAAATCTATCGTGGGAGTCATTGACCCTGTGTCGTGGAAGAACTTGCAGGAAATGCCTATGGCCAGTCCTCCTCCTGTGCGCCCCCGCTTCTCGTTCAACCGTTAAGTACTAACCTTTTAGGGGGTAATACCTAATTTTACGAATCGCGAGTACAACGGCCGGCCAGTCCTCATTACAGGTGTTATTGGACTTGTGCTCGTTTCTCTCGCACTTGGTGTACGAATCTATGCGAAGGCACTCCTATTCAGAAAGATCAAGCTCGATGATTGTGAGTTTTCCGGTGGGTTCGGTCATCTAGAACTCGTTAACTTATTTAAAGACATCTACATGATCGGTTGGGTACGTCTCCAAGATCGAGAATGAACCTATCCTTCGCTCAAGTTCTGACAATATTCACACAGCCATTCGGAGTCGGCGCCATTTGTCTTTTCATCGCGAGTACGTATCTTCCGTCTGAGATATAATCGTACTGATGTCGATAGTGGTCAATGGAGGAGTCTATGGCCATCACGCATGGGACGTTCAAATCAAAGAACTGACCAAGCCTGTTCTCGTGGTATGTGTGATCATAAAATTTAATTTTCGTCTCTGACAGATATCCAGAGATCATATTTTACCACCTTTTTTATGGGACCGTTCCAATGGTTATCGCGCCTCGTCCTATTCTCACTCATTCTAACTGCCTTCGCCCCACTTCGATATACCAAGACCTTGGTCTGGATTGGCGTGATCGTCTCAGGCGCTATAATATGGGGTGCTTCGCTCTATGTTATGGTCGAATGTAGACCCGTGGGAGGCGTCTCTCGAGAAGCTTGGCTGATGGGCATGGCAGGTCCAGGATGCGCGTCAACTTCAGGCGCCGTACCGAAGATAAATCTCATAATCGGCAGTACCACAGTAGTTACTGACTTCTACATCTTCATTCTTCCTCTACCAGCCGTGTTCCAGCTCCGTTTGCCATGGAAGAAAAAGCTGGGAGTGCTTTTGGTATTCTCAGCTGCCTTTGGGTAAGTCGAAACATAGAGTACTATTGTTATATGCTTACGAAAACGCCAGTGCTTGCATCAGCTCAGTGGTTAGTCTGTATTACCGTACGAAGCACATCAAAAGTCAGGATGTGACCTACATCACACCCCCGATCTTCGTGACCTGGTAAGGGACGCGGATTAAAAGCTCCTGCTCAGAACACTGACATTTTTCGAAAGCATCATTGAGATTACAGTGAGCTTGTTACTTCCCTGCGTCTCCTCGATGACGAAGATCTATCACACATATAAAACGAAAGTTGTCTCCAACATCTCAGCAACCTTTACTTCTTCGACGCGGAAGACTGAGAGAGTATCGAAAAAGGGGATCAATGGTCGAGGTGAACTTGATCTTCTCGACACCGGCAAATCCACATGGCACAGTCTTGACTCTTTGAAGTCAACTGATGCAATCGTCCTGTTCCCGGTCCAACCCGAAGCGTCATATCAGATGACGAAGATGGAGGAGTGCTCAGTAGGGCATGAGCACAAACATGAAGATAACAAAGATATGGAACTTTTCACACTTGGATGATCAATCACGGTAGTGGAGGTTTTCGTTCGTTTGGGACATCTCTTGCCATCAACTTCCTACACATTCATTTAATCCCACTCCATGATTCCCAACTCATAGTTTTCTTTAGTCCTGATGCTCATATTGCGGTTGGTTCAAGCTTATTCATGTATATCCGTGCATCGAGCTTGTTGCTCAATTTGCACTCGGAAGGTATTTTATAGCCGTTCTCTACACTGCTAGGTATTTCCGGTCAAGTAGATATATACCAGGAGTAAAACACGTCACGTAGTTCCCCAGTTGGACTCAACTGATAGAGAAGCTTGGCCAAAATTCCTTCTTCTACTACTAGGATATCTACTAAGACTAGCTATGCCAGCCCATGACTCTCCCTGCATCCTAATATCATGACCTATGTATGTCTCATCTTCCACCCTCCAGATCAACGTCACCGGCCACGCTTCACGCGAGTTTAAACCCGTCATAGGCTTTGCTAGCCTCCCGTATTTTTCTATGCATCTTTTCGCTGTATTGAGCGATAAGATGCTAGAAGCTGAAAGCATAATTTATTTACTTGTAGAGAATAGCGGTACCGCGCTTAATAGTATCTTTGTTAATCTTGTTAAGAAAGCTCTTTAAAGTAGCAAGAAGAAGCTTATTATTATATTTGTTCATCAACTATTTTAGAAGCAAGGTAGACATGATAAGACTGTTCAACTTGTTGAGTCCCAGGCTGTTGTCGCACTTCTTCAGTAAAGACACGGGGTAGCCTTGAAGCGGCTTAATTCAAAAGCTTATGCCCACTGTTTCTTGCACTGCTATTTTATATTTGAGATCTACTACAGAAGCATGTGCAAACTTCAGTATCTACAAAGCTCCAAGTGTGAGTGAATCAAGATGGGTGCAATGTAGGCAAAATCCCCCCTGTTATTACCTCACGGCAGTAACGCAGAAACACATGCTCCAGTTCCAGGTGACGGCGATCGTAGAGTCACATGATACTTTCATCTCCGTACCATCTTTCCATGAACTTTTGCAGAGTGTTCTCAGACATTAGCTAGCGTCCGGCTTCGTTGCTGGCATTTTGTACTGTTGCCTTTTCTGCGACGGAGCTGCGAGTAGAGGTAGCGGCGACCTCGTTGGGTGCGTAATCACGAGGCAGGGAGGCATTCTGATAAGCGCGGCAATATTCTCACCGAGTAATTGTGGGGGCCAGAAACGTCGCATGACATGGCCCTTCAAAGTCACATGTGCCGTCACCTGCACCACCTTCGGTAATAGCAAGCCTACAGGCCGCCATCTCTAGGCTAAAGAAACCTAGCCATTTCGCTACAGCATACAGCCTTGCCAACATCACTATAGTGCTAGACTGTGACGAACCGAGCGAAGACGTCTAGCTCTAGGTCTTCCGGTTACGACATCAACGAAAAGGAAATAGACTACTAGGATATCCCGACCTGGGACTCCCAAGCCGCATCGTAGATCAAGTTCAAGAAATACAAAAGTTTCAACCTAATATCCAAACCCCTATTACGTGAGTGGAGGACTGGAGAG
>Ga0247739_10000771_pt1 | contig 11517 bp, 6 predicted proteins | sample UWRJL058202B2_FD_180943 | JGI IMG/M metagenome (GOLD analysis project Ga0247739, IMG submission 180943) | Plant litter microbial communities from Arlington Agricultural Research Station in Wisconsin, United States - UWRJ-L058-202B-2 | ecosystem: Environmental > Terrestrial > Plant litter >... | reverse complement strand
TTGAATGCGGCTTTTAGAGGATTATCGGTACGAAAAGGTACTGCTGGCAAACCATTTTTGTTATACAGGTTTGGATGGTCAGCTTCATTCCATCCCAGCCGAACAGTAGTTGGACTCGAAACTTCCGGCGAGGACACTATTACTTTGTCGCCTTTTATAATTGCGCTTGCAGCGAAAAAATTACCGTCTTTGCCTGCAATGGTAAAGCATGTCAGGTTATCACCTTTCACCTCCAGGCCACTTCCTATATTCGTAAATTCAATGATTGCTTTATCATTTACAACCTTCATATCTTTGTAAATAGGGCCAGATGGTTGTATACTTTTTATTTGGTAATCTTTCGCCAAGGCCCACAATGCTAGCCTCCTTCCAATCTCCCATTTAAAATGCGGATGTAGGTTATTGATGCTATCATTCAAATCCGTTGTGACCACCATTCCTGTATGCGGTATCTGCATGGCCAATGCCTGCGCTTCCCTGAACTCAGGCAAACTCTGCTCATTATAAGTGATTTTACCTTTTGAAGAAGTATATGCAAAAGGCGCAATCTCCACGTAGTAAAAAGGCATGTCTTTATTATTCCATATGGTCCGCCAATTATTTATCAGCGCTTCCATTTTATAGGTGTATTCTATTCGATCATTTAAAAAGCAATTGGATTCTCCTTGGTACCAGAGAAAACCTTTCAAGGCAAACGGAGCCAACGGCTCAATCATGGTGGTATAAAACTTACCGGGCTCGCCATCTATTTTGTTGGAATCTTTAAAAAAAGGTATTTGCCTAAAAGCGCTTTCCGGTGCCCATGGCTCAATCCTACTACCAGGAATGGACGAGCCGATTACGCCAATTGGAATATGCAATTCTTCATATAATTTCTTAGCAAAGAAGTAGCCAACTGCAGAAAATGAACGCAAGGCAGAATCTTCCGCAACACTCCATCCTTGGTGCGTAGGATCCGGCTTCATTTTTTTTCGATCTACCAAAAAGATCCGGATGGCAGGATTGTGTGCATGATCCAATTCATCCACCGGCCAATTTTTCCCAGGCGGCACGGTTACTTTGCTGTTTTTCCGCATGGTATATTCCATGTTCGATTGACCAGAACAAAGCCAAACTTCACCCACCAATACATCATTCAACACGATTGTATTTTTCCCTGTTATGGTCAACGAACGAGATTTGCTTGATGCATCCATGGCATCCAACATCAATTTCCAATTGCCAGTAGCATCCGCAATGGTTTGCTTTTTTTGACTGGCAAATGCTACCGTTATCTGTTCCCCAGCACTTGCGTAACCCCAAATAGGCACTGGCTGATTGCGTTGCAAAACCATATCATGTCCCAATATCTTGGGCAACGATATTTGTGCCAATGCATTCGCAACAAAAGCATTCACAGCCATCATCAAAATAAATATTTTTAGTTTTTTATACATCATAATTACTTAATCATCAATTTTTGCAAAGTGAGAGCCGAAGCCATTTTCTTATCATCCACCCACACACTGAATCCTTTTCCTTTTTTATATTTCGCACCGTCCTTGTCCCAAATAATCGTCAATATCTTTCCGTGATACAGTACATTGTCCAAACAAAACCAATCCCATTTATTCGCAGGTAACATCGGGTTTATTTCAATGGTTTCATCTGCCCTTGGGCGCAAACCTACAAGGCCGGTAATGATCAAATCATTGAAAGTGGAGTGGTTATAATAGCGGCTACGCTCTTCATCGCCCTTCAACCAATAGCCAGTTTTCTCGTCAAGGTACTCGCCAACATATGGCCTGCCACGATAATATTGCGATTCGACATATGTTTCCAACAAATCGAAATAAGACGAATCGACAATGACTGACTGTTTGTAATTATTATGCAAATTGGCCATAGCCGTTAAGGTTTGCGAGGTTGCGAAAGGCCATACGGCGCCGTCCCACTCGCACTTGCAACAACCATGCGTACGAAACTGTGGATGGCTGCGGTCGGCTGTCGTGATGCCGAATGGCGCACAGAAAACTTTATTGTCGTTCAAGGTAGCCCAAGCCGCCTCGTAACCTGCATCTGGAAGGTTGAAATACCATGGAGTAAAACCAATCTCTTCTTTTACGCTTGCTGATGTGTCGGCTTGCTTAAGGGTTTCAAAAAATTGTTGGTTTTTGTTCCAAAGCTTTTGTTGCACCAATTGCTTGATGGTATCGGCCTTCGATTGATACACAGACGAGGTTTTATTGTCATTGGCCAATATTGCAATCTTAGAAATGGCATCTGCATTTCCGTACATATAACTATTGATGGTAGGTCTTGCATTTTTTTCACGACGGCCACCGCTGATGGTTTCTTCCATCCCATCCTTTACATCGGTTTGCCAAAACAAGCCACTGGGCAACTTTTTTTCGGTTTCCCAAACCTTGTAATCACTCACTAAATCTGGCAGCAATCCCACAACATATGATTTATCCTTATTAACCAAATAACGATTATAAATAGCATCGGCCGCCCAGCTACTGAAGCCATGCCACTTTTTCATGGGCTTGCCACTATCGCCCCGAAACCAAACTTTTGTATATTCATCTAACAATGTTTGATCATGCAGCCACCGGCCCTCGTATACGTGATGTCCATACGCACAAGCTATCAAATTGTATTTATCGGCGTAGGAACGTTGTACCAAAAACTCTGTCAAAGCTAGGCCCACTGGCGTTTTCAAAATATGCTTCCGATATGTCCACCACCGATAATAATATATTTCCTCAAAGTTTTGTTGCGGACATTCGAACAAGGGAATATTGCCGTTCATCCAATCCCAAGCCTTGGCATTCGGTATTGCTAACACAATGTTCTCATCTTCCATGTTGTTGAAATAGTCAACATAGTGTTTGAAGTCTGCGGCTTTTAAAACAGTTGCAACTTGCTTCGGCTGTGCCGAAATAAACAATGGAAATGCAGAGAATATGATATGGATGATATGCTTTTTCATTTGCTTTGTTTCTCTTTCATAGGGTTTGAGATTAGCCTCCACCCGTAAAGGGGTGTTTGGGTTTGAACCCTAATTTTTAATATTCGTTTATTTTTGTTGATTTACTATTCTATTTTTTTCGTTTTAAAAGATTTGATATAATAAACAGCCTCTTTATCTACGGCTCCAGTGTTGGGTAAATCATAGTCTTGGTCGGTTGGCGTGTCGGCATCTGGAAAGCGGCGAACATTGCCGGTACGGAACACGATGCGTTGCACATCCGCCAACGGCGCAAAAAATATTTGTGCCCCACCAAGTGGTTTTCCATCAGCCGTTACTTTGTACGAACGGGTATGTGTGTTCACTTCTACTTTGATAGCCATGGCCTTACCAGCTTGGTATTTTGTTAGGCCCCGATTGCGATAACCGGCCTTGGTTATGAATGCCATGCTGGTATCAAAAACCAACCGGATTCCTGCACTGCCCTTGCCATCTTGAAACTCTATTTGCAGGTTGCCATTGTTATCTTGCTTCGGAATAATCGTAAATTCCGCCTCCATAATAGCAGCAGCTGGCACCATTCTTTCCGCTTTTGCAAAGTCGAATGGGTCGCTGTCGTGCAAGGCCAAGGCACTGGTACCGTCAGGCGATTTTTCTATTTGAACCCTCGCCATAACCGGACTAAATATGTTCCAGTTTTTCAATGCAAGGGTATCGGGCAGAATTGCGAAATCTTCATTTGCATCAGCCGTTGCTTTATCTATAACAGGAACAGGAATCTTAGAAATCCATATATCTTCTTTGTTCATGCTATAGGTCACCCACATATTTTTGTCTGGCGGCGTGCCGTCCATTTCTTGAATACCTCGCACGTATTGCGGGCCGTAAGACTTGTAGGCTCCGCCATATCGCAAAGAACTTATTTCTCCATTTACCAATAATAGATTTTTATAATTTAACCCATCATTACTTACAGAGACGGCTAGTGGCCAGCGAAACTCCGAAGGATTGTACACGGTTGCATACTTGCCGTCGGTTGTCTTTTGCCCCCAAATTTTGGCATTGGCATTTACAAAACCGGGTGCCCGAAGCGGATTATACAACCATGATTTCCCTTCGTTTTTACTGATGCTAGTCAATGCATATTTCCAGAGGCCTACTACATTGCCATTCGGCAAATGATAATAACTAAAAGCTTTGTAATCTTTTTTCAGTGGTATCAATGCATCGTTACGGTCGGCTTCTTCTACCCACTGCTGCATTAATAGCGGCGTGGCAAGCAACTCATCACAAGCCTCTACAAAGCCTTTGTCTGCCGATGTTTTATAAAAAGGATAATTGGTATTTTTTTCATTGAAAGCATGGTTGTAACGGATGAAATAAATAGGGCCGAAATTGCCGTCCGCTTTGATTTCCCGCACTACCCTACCGATTCCATTGCCATCATTTGGGTCGTCGTGTGGCCCCATTACCAAACCGTAGAAACCTAAGCCTAGCAAACGTTTCTTCTTACTGGTATAAAATCCTATGCGTTGGTGCATCACGGCCATCAAGTCTTTAGCCACCTCTGTTCGGCCTTCTTTGGTGGTGCCGTCGGGTACTTTGTATTGCGGAAAAAAGATAACGGGCTTATCCCATTTGTAGCCGTCTTTTGAAGTAGCCAACAAGGTTTGCCCGGCGCCTACATGCTCACCTACCGGATTGCTCAAATATTCAAGATAAAATTGATTGTTCCAATAGGCCAACATCGGCGCATGGTTATATGTCCACCCCGTTCCTTCGGCCAATTCTGGATGTTCCCTATTGGCCCGCAACACCTGGATATTGTGTACGCCCATGGCCGGACTCAATTGACCATGGTGATAGTCTACGTTAGACAAAGTTGTGCCGGTGTAACGAACGGTATCATTTTGAGCAAAGCTCATTGCGGCAAACCCGTTTGCCAAAAGCAATAAAATATATTTCTTATATTTAACCATTATATTTCTTTTTGTTAACCAGCTATTTGTTCTTTGTGGGTCGACATTGGCGACAGTCTATCCCGACTCTCGGGACTCCGTTGTTTTGTATGTTTTCATGGCATCATCCTATATTCGAATACACTGTGTTTTTTGCGACGTGCGTTACCCTCGTTTCGAATACGCTAATAATTTTCGCAGTACTTTTTTATCTACCATAAATACGGTTCCATGCTTATGGTCTTTCGGCACCGATACTGCTGCGCTGGCATCGGCGAATGTTATAAAATCCTGTGTCTTCATGGCATCATAGCTTTTCTTCTTATAAGCGTCAAAATAAATAAGATATCCATCTTTTACTTTTGCCACCGACGGGCCTTCGGTATAGTTGTCGGTAAACGGTTTCGATGGCACAGAATACGGGCCCAGAGGCTGCGAGGCAAAAGCCACTTTGATATCTCGTTCTGGCCGGGTGTTATCTTTTAATACCATCACATAATCGCTTTTCCCTCGCTTGATTATTTCCGCATCTATCACGCTGAACTTTGGATCCAAAAAAAGCTGCGTTTTTGTAAAAGAGCCGAAGTCTTTGGTGGTGGTGAAATACAGCCGATGATTGTTGTTTTCATCCTCTATACCTTTTTCGAAACGACCCGGTATACAAGAAGCCCACACGATTATATATTCTTTCTTTTCATCATCATAAAATATTTCTGGCGCCCATACATTTACAACGGTCGGCTCGTCTTTCATTACCGGAATATATTGCTGTTCGCTCCAGTGTATAAGGTCTTTCGATGAAGCATGACCGAACCCATTTCCACCTTTCCATTCGGTTGTCCATACCAAGTGGAATACGCCATCCGGCCCTTGCGTGATTGATGGATCCCGCATAATCTTTTGTTGGCCAATCAAGGGTTTCAAAAATACCGTATCGAAATCTGTCCATTTGTATCCATCGTGGCTGTACAACATTCGGAGACCTCCATCTGCCGGCTCGTGGAAAGAGGTAAATAAATAAATATCCTTTTTAGCCGCACAAGAGGCCAAAAGAAGTACCGACCAAAATATATACAACCATTTTTTCATTAATTTCTGTGTGTTTGGTTCTTTCATTTATTCCCGAGTTGGCGAGTTGCGTCGACTAGCTTGCTTCTAATACCAACACCCAATCATTGCCCTCTTTTTGCTCTTCTGGTGGGTCAAACGTATGGGAGCCTTTATTAGGAAAAGTTCCAATTACTTCATTGTTTCCATTCCGTGGATTGAACCAAGATGCTTTTACATTACCGCCTTTTATTTTCCCCAGCGCTACCTTGAAGCTCCGTCCATTATAGGTATAAAAAAAAGCATAATTTGAACCTCTTGTAGCAAGTACCCGATTGTATTTTTCTCCGTTATCTATCACCATCGATTGGTCTGGAACCCTTGTGAAATAAGGCCTTGACAGCATCAATTTTTTTATGTATTGCATTTGTGATGCTCCCGGAGCGTTCATGCCGTCCTGCCATTTTTCTTTTGGGGAGTAAGAGGTGCCTGGGTCTTTCGGCGTATAGAATTGCATTACGGCATTGTGGCCGTAGGTAAAGCCGCAGCCCCCTGCAAACACGCTCCAGTACGCGTAGCGCCTTATTTCGTAGTCTTGCCAATAGGGTTCTTTCTCATCGTGCAAACCGTACGGAATGGCTTCGTACGATGGTTCGCCATCAAAAGTTGGTTTGATAGGTTTCAGTTTGTAGTCGTCGTTTACATAGCGCCAATTGTCCTCGCCGTAATGCAAGGTTTCATTGGCCGAAGTATCCTGCGCATAACTTCTATGGCCACTTTGAAACATATTAAAATCCAACCAACTCTCGTTATGGAACCAAGTACTCGAAGAATTGCGACCTCTTGGATGAAATCCTATCAAATGGCTCTTATCGATTGTTCGTAAGGTTTTCCCGATGGCCTCCCAAACGGCCAGGCCATCCGTGCCTTTTATGTCGCCACCATTGAGCCAAATAATATTCGACTGGTTTTTATACCGATTCGCCAAAAAAGTAGCTAGCGTAGTGCCTTGTTTTATATTTACCAACTTCCCGTCTTTCACATTGCTGCCCCACACTGGAACCAATGCCATGTAGATGCCTCTTCTTTCGGCCTCCTTGATTATAAAATCAACATGATCCCAAAAGTCGTATTGCGTTGAATCAGTAAAAGAATTACCGGGCGTAATTTTCGGTTTGGATGCGTCGTGGTTCACCAAGGCGGAATCACCATACACATTGACGCCAAGTTTCACATCGTGCAACACCATTACCTGTATCACATTGAAACCTTTCGCCTTGCGGTCGTCCAAATACTGGATTGCTTGGTCTCTATTTGTTTTCACGAACAGCAACCAACCCGTATCACCCAGCCAAAAAAATGGATTGCCTTTTTCATCCATCAGATACCTATGATTGGCAGACACCTTCAAAGCAGGCAGCGGCTGCGCATTGGCCGCATGCAAACATGCAACCATTAAAAATCCGAATACAATATGTTTTATTTTTTTCATTTTAATTATATCAACAGTTTTACGTTCAAATCTTTGTCACCCAAAGAACCACATTTCCCTGCTTGGGCGCATCAACTTTAACAATGCCGCCGCCTTTGATAATGGTTGCTTCACCAACCATTTTACCTGAACGGGTTTCAATCCATTTTACAGAAAAATTACTGATGTATTTTGTCAAATCAATATCAACAGATGACGAGTTATCATTATAAATTAAATATGCGGAACCTTCATTTGCCAAAGCAAAAATCCTCTTTTGAGTATTGGGTGATTCAACCGGTTTCATCGTTGCAATCGCCTGCAGAAAGCCATCCGGCAACATGGGCACAACAGGCAACGAGCCCCCAGCCATCAACACCGCCCAACCGAATTGGTCGAAACTATCCGACGAATACAACACCGCTTTCGCGGGATATTTTCGACGATATTCTTTTACGGCACGGTAACCTGTTCGAAAGATGTTTTTTGCGGTTTGAGCAAACGGGCATGTTGACGGGGTGCTAAATTTTGTCCACCCATGGGTGCATAAGCGGTGCCATCGGCCTGATAATGCCAGTAGCGGATATCTATCAAATCAACCACCGAAGCATATGTAGGATTTGCTAATATAGAATCTTGCACATCTTTGGTGACGGCTAATCCGATGGTTTCTTTTTTGCCGGTTTCTTTTTCCCAATCTTTGATCACATCCAACCAAAATTTTACAAAATGGAGCGGGCCGGTGAACTCTTCTCCTATCAATTGTATCACACCGTTATTGTCCTTAAAATTATCTAAGCACTGACGGATATATTTTTTATGCAATGCAACACGTACAGGGTCGGTGACATCGTAAAACTGTTCGGCCAAGAAAATGCGTTTGTCCCCGGCGTAAGGTGGCGGCTCAGGAAAACCCGTGCTGTTGATATTGTTGGCTGTGCGCCATGGAAAATCCGCGTAGTGTGCGCCAGCTTCGATGATGTTATGCTGAAAGTAATTTTGATGGATCAACAAGAGGCCTTTTTGATCGGCGAGGTCGGCGTATTGTTTGGTGCGTTGCCAGTACCAAGTATTATATTTAGTTAAATCATATTTACTCAAACCATCCCAAGCCAATTCTTTGCCACTTCGTGCAAAAGGCAATTCGTAAAACGGCACCCACACTTCACCATCCATGCGGCGGATGCGTTCATGATCGTCGCGGCGGCGCTCGTACCAAAGTGCATAGTGTTGCTCCAAACCTATGATGCGCTTGGTTTTTAGTGAGTCGGTCATTTCATCCAAATCATCTGTTAATCCTAAACCCGTTCTTCCAGGAACGAATCGTGTAATGGCAGGTTGCGCCATTTGCAGGTCTCTTCCTTGTACGCCACCATTCCACCAAGGTACTTCTCGGCGCATGCCAGTAATCACCTGATTGCCACGAACCAACCATCCGTTGGCAATCCGCATAGTGGGAGCCTTTTCTATTATACTTTCTTTTTTATATCCAACTTTGTCGATTGTTTGGATGCCTGTGGCATTGGTTGAAATCGGGTTACGGCTCGGGGCTAGGTCTATCCATTCGCCCATCTGCATGCGAGGCTTGGTTGAAAGAGAGGTCAATTGTGCAGCAACGGCCACCGATGGACTGCTCGACGCCTCGGTACCTACATCCAGTATTTGCGATTGTGCATTTACGTTTCTACCCAATCGATTGGCCAGTTGTGTGTAGTAAAAACTGCGAGGACTCACGGCATCGTTGGAAGCTGTCCAATAACCGTCGCCGGAGAATTGCGCCCACGAACCAAAGGCCCAGTTTTGAGCCGTTGGTGGTTTATAATTATCGATAATGGAAGCCGAGCAATTCCATAACAAACTGTTAGCGGCCGTCCATCCTGCGCCTTGTCCATCTTGCCCACGGTTGCTAAAACGGATGGCATTTCCATCCACATACACCACATCAAACAAAACACCAGATGCCCAACTATCGATGGTGCCGCTGAAGCTGTAGGGTTGATAGGATTCGCATTGCACAAAGGCATTGGGCCCAGGAGCACAGTAGCCGGTAGCAAAATCATGATAGCCGTTTTCGGCCGTGCACCGTTGAATCAAAGTCTGTTGGCCGGTGGTAAAAAATGTGTAACGACGCTGTCCACCGATCTCGGAAATAGGTGCCAATGATTTGCAATCTTCAACGGTAATGCGCTTGGTAGATTCCAATAAATTAACAGCCGATCCTGCGAAACGCTCGAACACGATTTGGCGAACCCAAACATCTTCTGCGTTCTCGATGTTGATGGCCATCCAACGGTGAGCTTCGTCTTTCAAGTTGTTCACGTCATATGATGAAACGCATCTAACATTTTCAATTCCTATATTATTGATTCTGCCAGACCATTCATAATTTGCAACCGTTCCGCCGCCATACTTTTCATCCAATGCTGTGGTCAATGGTGCATCAATTGTAATTTGGTTACCATCAACGGCAGTCACAGTTCGGTCGAAAAACAAATCCCGCTCCCCGGGTTTCCAACCAAGGGTGGAGATGCCGCCACCGAAAATATCGGTGCCCAATGTTTTTATCCAATCCAACGTTGAAGGCCGGTGAATAATGATTGTTGACCCAACTTTAAAACTGGTGAGATCCGCTACTTTGAATTGCATGGCATTCACGGGAACATAACTGTCAGCAATCTTAATTTCACCACCTAAAACCTTATTATTTCTACCATATATACGAACCAGATGCTGCCGATCATTGCCAGCGCCAAACAGAACGGTGCCATCTTGCTGCGTTCCGCTACCCCGAAGAACAACGCCAGAAGCTGTCATTTTTAATTGGCCAGCAATTTCATATCTGCCTTTTTGCAATAGAACCGCTCCTCGAAAACCGTTGGCATCTAGTGGCAATGCAGCCACATGATCCAATGCCGCTTGAATCCTTGCGGTAGCGTCGCCCTTGCTAACCGGAACTGTAACTTTTGCAGCAACATCAGGAATTATCTGATCGGATGCCTTGTAACCACAATATGAAAAATCGGGGATGCGATTGCCTAAAGAATCCGGAGCGTATACCAATTTATCCCTACCAGCCGTTGCAACAGGTGGCATCGGCTTCACCGGCTTGGCGTTTTGCGCATGGGCGTTTATCCCTATCGACAAAAGCGTGAAGCAGACCACAGCACAAGCGCCTTTTATGTTATCAAAAAACATCAATTATGCTATTTTTTACTATTGAAGAATCGGTTAAAAAAATAAATGGCTCTTGAAATTTTAGTTTCCAAAAGCCATCTGTCAAATATCATTTCGTGATTAAAAAAGGCAGCCTATTTCTTGGGTGTCACCAGTTTTATATCCACTACGCTGCTCAAATATATTTCTATATTGCTATAACCACTTTTGGTAATAGCGGTTGCGTCGTTAGCCTTCTTTGGGTCAAGACCGTGGCTAGTTTCGTAGGCATCAGGCATTCCATCGTCGTCGCTATCTTTGTAAGGCGTACCCTTATATTCAGGATACCCACCTACCTGACTTATATCTGAAATAATACCATTCTTGTAAGAGTCGGCAGGCAAGCGGCGCTTCACATATTTGGTGCCTGTGTAGGGTTGTGCGTTCTTGTCGTAAGTTATTTTTCCGGTGCGTACATCTTCCACAATGCGCTTATCCACTGCGTCTCTTACTGGCAATATGGCACCAGCATTATCCAATACATAACTATAAGATTCTTGAGCAGTCATAAGTGGAAAAGGAGCCATGGGAAATGGTTTATCTGAACGGATAGCAGCCAGATATTTTGGTGCATCTTTTACATCCTCCAATTGTACACCGCCTGCCCAGTTGTCTTTTGTAACCGCATCATAACCTTCTACAATATTTCCATTTACATAAGCTTTACCAAAATATAAACTATCCTTGTGGCCGCGACCGGATTCTGGTTTCAAGATGCGATAGGCAATTGGTCTATCTTTTGGTGTAATAGGGCCTGGTTTATAATAATTATTGATAAAATTATAAAATGATTTATCGTCGCCGCCATCGGCACTGCGGTTCCACCAATTGAAGATCACATTGTTGGCAAAGCCAAAATCTCCGTCCATGCCTAC
>Ga0247739_10000770_pt1 | contig 11520 bp, 8 predicted proteins | sample UWRJL058202B2_FD_180943 | JGI IMG/M metagenome (GOLD analysis project Ga0247739, IMG submission 180943) | Plant litter microbial communities from Arlington Agricultural Research Station in Wisconsin, United States - UWRJ-L058-202B-2 | ecosystem: Environmental > Terrestrial > Plant litter >... | reverse complement strand
GCTGACCTGGTAACGGCGATGAATATTAATGCTCCAAGCTTATACGATACTTATGGCGATAAACAACAATTATTTTTGTTGGCCCTACGGAATTATCAACACGCCCAACAGGACTGGATGACAGAATTGGCAGCACAGCCCCTCCCCGTTAAAGAGATTTTGAGCACTCTTCTTAAAGCACTGGTAGAAGAAACATTATCAGATCCTGATCGTAAAGGTTGTTTTATGGTAAATACAATTACAGAACTTGCAAACCGGGATGATCAGGTACTAAAAATAGCTGGTGAAAATGATAATCAGATTCGGGGTATTCTTGCTGGTTTGATAAAAAAAGGCCAGTCAAGTGGTGAAATATCTGAGCAAAAAAGTCCGGAAGTACTCGCATCCTACCTCTTTACATCAATTATGGGCATTCGTGTTGTCTCAGCTGCAAATTCAGACAAAGCGTTACTTAATGCTACCCTGGATTTTGTAATTTCTAATATTTAAAATAAATTTTATATTTTATAATGATCATTACAAAATTATAATTAGTTTTGTAATGATCATTATAAAACAAAAATATTATGAACCGTTTAGGAAATAAAGTCGCTGTTATAACAGGTGGAAACAGTGGTATCGGATTTGCCACAGCCAGGGAATTTATACAGGAAGGTGCAAAAGTTATTATAACCGGTCGTAACCAGGAAGCGATTTCAGAAGCAGTTACTAAGCTGGGTACCAACGCATCCGGAATTGTATCCGATGCCAGTATTTCGAATGATGTGAGTACTCTGGCCGGAAAAGTACAGGAACAATTTGAGCAGATTGATATATTATTTATTAATGCAGGAATTGCCAGGTTTGCACCTGTTGATCAAATTAGTGACAGCTTTTTTGATGAAACAATGAATGGAAATTTTAAAGGAGCATTTTTTACAATACAGGCACTTCTTCCTCTTATTAAAGATGGCGGAACTATCATTTTAAATACTTCCATCAATGCTCATATAGGAATGCCCGGAGCCAGTATTTATTCAGCTTCAAAGGCTGCATTACTTTCACTGGCTAAAAATCTTTCTGCTGAACTTCTGCCCCGTAAAATTCGTGTGAATGCAATTAGTCCTGGTCCGGTTGGCACCCCATTGCATACCAGTGCCAAGTTAGGTATAACGGATGATGAGCTGCGTCAAATGGGAGAAGGTATTATCGGACAAATTCCCATTGGCCGTTTTGGTGAAGCCTCTGAAGTTGCAAAAGCCGCAGTATTTTTTGCATCAGACGATTCTTCGTTTATCCTGGGATCCGAATTAATTATTGACGGCGGTATGTCTACTTTATAATTTAAGCCAACATTATGTTTTATGAATAATATAAGGATGTCTCAAAAAGGCATCCTTTTTCTATTATCAAATTTTGTTAAATTCTGATTTTAATAATTTGATAAACTTTTATGTATCTTTACATCGGCAAATATCGATATGACCTTTTGCCAATCTTCAACGCATTGAAATCCTTCGTTTTCCCACTACGGGAATTTTAATTATTAAAGTGATATTAATCTGCTGATTACCATTCATTCCTATATAGGATCTGATGCTTGTTTTCGCTGTTAATCTCTTTCGAAACGAAGTTTTTTTCATCAACAAATTACGTCTTATGAAGTTGTTTCTAATTAAGAGTGGCCAGGAATCACTTACTGCGCCTGTTTTATCCCAATTTTATATTCTCCCTTTTTTTCTTTGCTTACTTATTTTAGGTTCTTCGAATTTATCATCCTTACACGTCCAGGCTGTATTTCAAACATTCTCAGGCTTATTACCAATAAGATAAATTTTGATATGGACAGCTTTACAGTCAGAAATAATCTTATTTATGTATAGTCTACTAACCTAAGTTTGCTAATAAATTCTACAATAATTAGACTAATCTTGTAAAATATTGCTGTCTAGACAAAAATTTTTCTACAAAATATTAATTTCGCTAGTATTATATGTAAATTTCACTACATTTATCATAAATTTATTCTACTATTTCCGATAGAACAATTAGTACATTCATTCAAACTTAACAACTATCCATTATTCATGAAATTTCTACTAAAATTAGTTTTTGCAAGCGCTCTGTTTGGGTTAATAGCAGCTACTCCGGATGATAGCACTCAAAACAAACGGATGGAACCGCCAATTCAAGTGAGTTGCGGTGGCAGAACCTGGGAAGATGGACAAGAGCTTGGTACTTATAATGGTAAAAAAGTCTGGACGTACATTTTCCAAAATCGTATTTATCTTAAAAAGCAAAATGACAATAACGACATTGTTATAGCTGACAATAAATATATTCTGCTACACTTAAATACTAATAGATTTCCAAATAATCCGGAAAATAATCAGCTAATAGCCGGCTGTGTAAATGTTGAAGATCCCAGTACTTTTGCTGTTAGTTATTTAAAAAACCTGCCAGGTGGTGCTATATCCTGCAGCGATAATCCTAATGTAGAAAAACGTTTAACCGATCGTCTTTTTCTGGGCGCTTATATCGGCGGTGATGGTGTGAAAACATTACATTACGCTGTTATAACAAATGGTTTATTACGAATTGCACTTCAGCGTGAGCCAGCTTCCGGAAATTTTACCGGCTACAATATGTCTCTGATACAAGAATTGATACTAGGTTCTAATGGTAGTTATTTCGATCCAAATTTGGGCTTTAGGTTTAATATGGATGAAATAAAACATTGCTTCTGGCCAGAAGAACCTTTGCCTGCTACACTTATTGTACCAAATCCAAATACAAATTGTCCTGGCGGCCCTTCTTTGCAAAGCATTTCCAATATTTCTAAAACTTCACTAAGATTTGTTTTTACAGGATCAGGTGTTCCGAATGTTAAATGGAGAATTAAAAGCGGCAATTTAGAAGTAAGAAATGGTACAACAGGCCAATTATCGGGCAATACTACGGTTGATCTGTCTTTTTCATCACTGAATGCAGGTAATTATTCACTCGAAATTGAAGGTGGCGATTGTACATCCACTACCAGTTCTCAAGCATTTACGATCACAGAACCAGTTGTTGTTGTTCAGCCATGTAATGGCGGACCCAATATATCAAACATTAGAAATATAACTTCTACCAGCTTAACTGTCGATTTTAGTGGAAATAATATACCTAACCTTTCATGGAAAATAAAAAGTGGTGCGTCAACATTGGCGGCTGGAAAAACAGGCAACCTAAGTTCTAATTCTGCCGCAATAAATTTCAACAATCTGCTAAACGGCAATTATACTCTTGAAATTCAGGGAGGAGATTGTACTTCTAATGTAAGTTCATCAAACTTTAATGTCTCAGCAAATTGCGCCGCAGGACCTACTTTACAAGAAATTAGCTTAGTCACAGGTCAAGGCCTTAGTTTTCTGTTTGATGGAAATGGAGTGTATGGTATTGACTGGAAAATTTTACAAGGGTCTAATATAGTAAGGCAAAATAGTGTGAGCCCGCAAAGTAACCGTCCGTCTATTACTTATGAAACCTTATCAACCGGCATCTATACACTTGTAATTCAGGGAGGTACCTGTAATTCAGCAACAAGTTCTATGACCTTTAGTATAAATGCAGCTCTTCCAATTTACATAGCAAACTTCCAGGCAGAAGTTGTAAAAAAAGGTATATCACTTTCCTGGAAAGTTGTAAGCGAAAAAGATGGAGACGGATTTGAAATTATGCGCCTGAATAATGAATTAAAAACAGGTAAGGTAATTGGAAAAATGGCTCTTACAGAACAAAGAACAGGTGATTACCAGTTTCTGGATGAAAACCCGGTAACAGGAACCAATTATTACCAATTAAAACAAATTGATAAAGATGGTTCATATACAAATAGCAAAATAATTGCCGCCAGATTTGATCAGATATTTGAAGTAATGGTTTCACCAAATCCTGCAAATCAATTTGTAAATATCCAGTTTACTTCAAGAAGTTCAGGAACGACCGGAATAGAGGTTTACAATATGGCTGGAATTAAATTATCAACTTCACAAATCAATTTAAAAGAAGGTAATAATACTTATCAGATCAATGTTGGAAAACTAACAGACGGACATTATTTCGTCAAAGTATTAAACGGAGATCAGAGTTCTCATTTAAGATTTGTTAAAACGAATTAATAGTTTTTACCTGTAAATTGAAGACCGTATCCTGAGCTTGCCTTGGGATACGGTCTTTTTTTGGAATGACAAAACATTTTTAGTCTTCTCCATTCAAAAGAAATTTAAAATCCGGTATTTTTTCCTTTAAATCAATCCGTTGCAAACCGCAAACTGCACTAACCCACCCGTATTCTTCGTATTTGTTTTTTCAATTATTTTCTGTCTGTGCGTATTTACGGTGTGAAAGCTGATGAAAAGTTTGTCGGCTATATATTTACTACTATGGCCCTGTGATATAAGCTTCACTATTTCAAGCTCGCGTTTGCTTAAAATAGTTTTGGGGTTCGTGCTTTTTGTTTTGTCTGACGTGAAGAGAAAGTACTGTTTATCGGTAACCGAAGAGAGTGAGGCAAGCTGGGTTTCGTTTCTTTTCCATTGCGTAATATCATTACATACGCCTAATAAATGTGTTATATTTCCTTCGCTATCTTGTTGTAAAACGGAATTGTGCTCCAATATTCGTACTGCTTCACCATTAGGTTTTATAATTCGGTAGTCAAAGCTAAAACTGTAATTGGCCCTGTTTGCTGTGGGGATTACTGCAAGAACCTGCAAAATTTCACGAAGCAATTTTTTCGTATTCTGTAAATCATCCGGATGTTTTGTTTCTTCATGAAAACTTTGACCCTTCATAACGTAATTTACTGACTGATAGCCAAAATAATCAAATGTGTTGGTACTGATGAAATTGAATTTTTGTGTATGGACATCTAAAATCCAGGTTACACAAGGTGACTGATTGAATAGGTTTAAAAGAACCGGAACTGTAAAGACAGGAATTTCGGTAAGATCCGGCTCCTTTACAACTGTTCTCATTTGCCATAAGTCTGACACATTTTTAAATGCGTTATCCGGAAGTTTTTCAATTTGATACATTGCTGTTACAGTGAATATTTAGGGAGAGTTATTTTACAAGGAATTTAATAAAAGCACAATACAACGTAATGTTATATACGAAAACAGACCGTATATAACAGAAACGACCGGATTCCGAAGTGTTCAGAAATCCAATTTTCATCAAAACATTATGAATATTTTAAGCAGTATTAAATCGGGTCTTTTAAATCAGGAAGGAGAAGCAGAATATTTTTGAAATCCGGTATGATAGAAGGCTACTCGTTTTGCAGAAGTTTGTTGCACATTTTTCATAGTTTTGGGTGATTAAGTTTAAGAGGGAATATGGGTATGACCTAAATCTTACGGCAATCAATTACTTTGCAAGTGATTAAATTGTAATTAACACTTCAACAAATTTTTCATTTATAACTATACAAAGATAACTTTCTTATTAAATAAGTATCAATGCTAAAAACCTCCTTTCGTATACCGTAATTCTCCCCTTGGTATTGTAGCTATAATTAAGGTTGAAGATTTTTACTGTTTGTAATAATATAAAAACAAACTTTCATAGTTCCTGCCATTCCCCGGATCTTTAAAAAGGGCTGTTTTATTAGTTAAATATCCTTTTGCATCGTACGTGTAAGAATAATATGTTGTTCCTGCACGCAATATTCCTGGGTGAGAAACATTATATGCAGAAGCTCCATTACTATACAACAAACCAGTATCTTCATTGGAAATTGCAACTTTCCGTTCAATATCATCTTTGCTATTATATTCGTAACTTATCTCATTTGTATAGGCAAATTTTGGCTGGCTTTTAATGATAACTATTTCTTTGGGCGCAATGTCGTGTGTGATAAAAATGGAATCAGTTTGTGATGTAAGTTGATTCTTATCATTATACTTAAAATATCTTTTTGTAAGCCATAATGGATAATTGAATCCATAGCCACCATAATAATCTATCCGATAATTTCTAAGTTCCTGCCTTACAAGTTTGTCTCTCAAATAAATGGATGTATCTTTTTTGGATACGGCTTTTCCTCCACCTGTACTCAAAAAATATTCGGTAAAATTAGTTAGTTGGTTCTGTGAATTATAGCTGTAAAGACGGTACTTAACCCAGCCATTTGTGATTTGTGAAATATCTTTTTGGTCTCTCAATCCCTTTATAGAAAACCCTTTGGAATTTTCTTCCAGTACCAGCATACTATCCTGATCAAAATTATACCTGATAGTCATGCTGTCGTCTGGTGTAAAACGGTATTCTCTGATACTTTCCAGTTGCTGCTTAACTAGCATAACAGGCTCCTTTTCCTTTTTGCAATTCAGGAAAAAAGAAAATATTAAAACCAGTAAAAGACTCGAAATCAGATTCTTCATAAATAGGCAATATCTTGAGTAAATCCCAACTTTAAGTCAAAAATACATATTTAAATTTATACATATCAGACGTATAAATTTTAACAAAAATTGCTTTACTCATACTATCAAAATAACAATTACTTTTTTTCTAGAAATAAGAGTATCAACAAACTATTAATGCATCCTTATTCGGATGCTTTAAGTACAATGCTCAGAAATTAGGTAGCAAAGATTTTACAACATTTTGGCAACTATATTTCTATAAAATTCTGTATAATCATTAAATTTAAAATTATATTATGGTTTAAAATTATCTTTAGAGATTTAAATCATACTAACCAATCCTAAACAATACAATTTTAATCGACAAGATGAAAAGACGAGATGTACTCAAAGATTTGTCACTGCTTCCGCTTGCCGGCAGTATAGTGCTTCCGAAAGGTTCCAAAGAAGCGAATGACGTTGCAGAAGCGGCTGCAAATAAAGAAATTTATGAGTCTATCGGTGTTGAACCCATTATAAATTGCCGTGGTACATTTACGATTATCGGAGGATCTATTGAGAGACCGGAAGTACGTGCCGCAATGGATGCCGCTGCTCAATCTTTTGTGCAATACGACGAGCTTGCTTTTGGTGCAGGCAAGCGGCTGGCGGAATTGACCGGTGCAGAATGGGGCCTGGTTTCGTCTGGCTGTGCGGCAGGAATGAAACACATTACAGTGGCTTGTGTAACGGGTGGAAATCCGGAAAAATTGATCAGAATTCCTGATTTATCTGGTTTTGAGAAAACAGAAGTAATTATTCCCCGTTATTCCAGAAACGTTTATGATCATGCGATCAGGAATGTTGGAGTAAAAATCATCACTGTAGATACCATACAGGAACTGGAAAATTCCATAAGTTCCAGAACTGCTTTGATCTACATTATGGCAGGTGAACAATCAGAATCGGGCCCGCTTTCTACCGCTGCAATAGCAAAAGTTGCAAAGACAAAAAAGATTCCTGTGATGGTGGACGCAGCAGCGGAGGACCTCACAATTCCAAATATACATTTAAAGAATGGAGCCACGGTCGTCGTTTATAGCGGTGGTAAAGCATTATGCGGACCGCAATGTGCCGGGTTAGTTTTAGGTCAAAAAGATTTGCTCATGTCGGCCTGGCAGGCGAGCGCTCCGCATCATGGGCCTGGCAGGGACAACAAAGTTGGACGGGAAGAAACAATGGGAATGGTTGCTGCTGTGGAAACATGGATTAAGCGTGATCATAAAGAAGAATGGAAACGATGGTTGTCCTGGCTGGATAATATTTCAAAAAAATTAACGACCATTGAAGGTGTCAAAACAACTGTTATAGAACCAACAGATCTGTCGAATCATACGCCCTCTTTGCGGGTTACCTGGGATCCTGCAAAATTGCATATCAGTGGTGAAGAAATCGCTGAAACTTTTGGCCGTACCAAACCACGAATTGCTTTGGGTGGCGGAACACGCGAAGATGGTTCGACGTATGTATCAATCACTACCGGACAAATGCAGCCGGGCGACGACAAAGCTGTTACAGACAGATTGTACGAGGTTTTAACTCAAAAACGCGAACCGAAAAAAACGGTAATGACTGCTGCCGGTGTAGATATTAAAGGTCATTGGGATGTTGATGTAGAATTTTTCAGTAGCGTCAGCAAACAGTCATTTATCATTGAACAGGATGGCAACTGGCTACAAGGATCACACAAAGGCGAATATTCTGTAAGGGAATTGCAGGGAACTATTGAAGGAAATGAAATTAAAATCAGGGCGACAGATAGGCAAACTGCTGATAATATAACTTTTATGTTTTCGGGAACTGTAAAGGATGATACGATTTCGGGTTCCGTTTATATGGGAGAATATATGACGGCAAAGTTCACAGCTAAACGACATACTTTCCTTAGGAAACGTGAGAAATTCATGATTCCGGGCGGACCGCCATTAGCTACTTAGTATTTAAAAATTTAATTATAAATTAGTAAAAAGCTCCATTACTCTGAAAGTCAGAATAATGGAGCTTTTCATTTTAAGTTGTAAACCTTAAACAACTTTAAGTCCAAGATCTTATTTTAAGTCGTCAATGGAAAATTTAAAACTTCCCTTTGTTGATCTCTGAATTTTTTAATCATGTCATGAGACGATTTCAATGCTGTTTTTTGTGATAAAATCAGTTGTCTGATATCAGCAGGAAGATCTTCATTTTCTAACGCTTCGGCGTATGCTTTCTGTGCTGCATCTTCTCCCGATTCTGCATTTTCAAGGACTGCCCTTCTGTTATCTGTTGAGAATACTGCCCTTACATCCATCCAAACCCGATATAATTTTCCTGATAACATAGTACCATCCGCAGGTTCGCCGCCCAATTTTTGCACTTCGCCCGATAATTGCGTTACATATTCTCTGCTATCGCCCGCCAATTTTTGAAACAAAGCTTTCAGATCAGTTTCAATATCTTTGGTTTCATCATATGTCTTCTCATATCCTGCAATACGGTCATTATTAATCAGGATTAAATCATTTAGTACTTCTACAACTTCTGAATTATTTTCCATAACATAAATTGTTTAGTAATATTTACGCTTTGTAAAATTTCATACCAAAACTAAATTTCATTCAATTCAATCGCAGCCTTATCCGTAAGTGCATTAACAGAACCACCGGATGATTCGGACTCGCTTTCATAACCTTTTTTTGTTTCATTGCCATTAGATACATTTTTAGGAAGAAAACGATTAGCAAGTTGCATAACAGAATTAACGGCTTCCGGAACCAATCCCTGAAACGCTACTGCTATTTTAGCCGTCTGGGTCAGAATTACTTCATTGTTTCCATTTTCAAGTGCTGTAATAATCTGTCTCGCTGCATTTTCTGCTTTTTGAGAAAACAGAGGTGATGAAGCCCCGAATTTAAACCACGCATATTCAGCAGAATGATCGCCTTTTACAGTTATATTTCTTGGACTGCCTGTCCGCATTAAATTGGGAATAACGGTAGTAACATGAATGTTATCTTTTTTAAGTTCTGCTCCCAAACCCTCCGAAAGCCCAACCATGGCAAATTTACTCACACTGTAAGGCAACAAGTGAGGCACTGCTATTTTTCCTCCAATTGAGCAAATATTGACTATCCTACCTTCTCCCTGTTTTGTAAATTGTGGGATTGCTGCTTTAATAGTATAAAGAACAGCCCAGAAATTAGTCTCCATCACAGTTTCATATTCCTTAATATCCATGGTATCCTGAGGACCGACCGAAATAATACCGGCGTTATTAATCAACACATCCAAACGTCCAAAATGACTGATAGTGTGTTCTATTACATTTTGAACTTCTGCTTGTTTAGTAATGTCAGCCCGAACAGTAAGTACATCAGATCCTATTGATTCCAGATCTCTTTTTGCATTTTGAAGCTGCCGGTTGCTGCGGGCACAAATTACGATTTTAGCACCTTTTGAAGCTAGCTCACGCGCTATTGCCAAACCTAATCCACGTGAACCTCCGGTGATCAAAACTACTTTATTCCGGAGATCGTATTTAGTTATCTCCTTGTAAATACTTTTTACAATGGCAAATGCTCCAATACCGACCGCTGTCAATAAAGCAGTTTTGGCAGAAATTAGTGGCATTTGTCTATTTTCATCTTTCATATTTTTCCGATTGTTGAAATATCAAATAATAAACCAGGTCATCAATTAACCGGGAATTAAGTTATTTAACCCATTCTTAATCTATTTAAGTTTGGTTGTATCAACATCATGGCCCTTGGTTGAATCAGGATGTAGATTAGACTGATTCGATGGATATCCGGACACCTCATTTTGATTATCATCAGCCACACCCATTGGTTTGGTACTTTCTGCTCCGGAACTGTCATTAGGTGTTGATTGAGACTCGGATCCACTGGTATTAGTGCCATCACTTTTTTTACCACAGGAAGAGCAGGTCAATATTGCGATCAATGCCAATGCTCCCAGACTATTTTTTATCGTTTTCATTTTTCTAGTTTTTAGTGTTCTTTTTTGGCATAAAAAATTATACCTGTTAAGCATTTATTTAAATATTCGTTAATTCTCTGTTTTTATCTCCAGGTTGCAGATCGGGCAGAAAGATGATTTAAAAAAATATTTTAAAATTGGTATTTCCAAACAATATAGTGTTGGTATAATTATGGTAAAAACACAGAAAAACATTTTTATGAAATCATTCTTCTTCAATTTTCTCACCATTTTTTTAGTGGTAAATCATTCTTTTTCTCACTCTCAGACACCTACATCAACCTTGCTGAAAAATGTTAATCTGATCGATGGTACCGGATCTGCTGCTCAAAATGGTATAGATATTCTCATTCAGGGAGATAGTATTGTAAAAATTCAAAAAGGAATTACAGCAATCGGCGCAACACAAATTGACCTGTCAGGAAAGACGTTGATCCCGTCTTTGATTTCAGCCCATACCCATGTGGGAACTTTAAAAGGAAACACTTCCAATGCAGAAAATTATACGAGAGAAAATATCCTGAGACACTTAAAGAAATACCAGGATTATGGCATCAATAATATTCTGGTAATGGGTACTGATCGGCAATTAATTTTTAAAAATGGCCTTCGTGACTCAACAGTAGCCGGTTTATTACCAGGCGCCCGCTTATTTTCGGCTGGTTATGGTTTTAACACGCCTGATGATGCACCGGCATCATGGATGAATTTATTGCTCCGCCCCAAAACTGCTGAGGAAGTACCGGCCATGATTGAAAAACTTGCTCTTTTAAAACCAACCGTAGTTAAAATGTGGGTGGATGACCATGGTGGAAAAGCACAGAAAATGAAACCGGAAATATATACGGCAATTATTAATGAAGCACATAAAAAAGGAATTCGTGTTGCTGCGCATTTATTTTATGCAAATGACGCGAGTGCTTTAATTGATGCAGGTCTGGATATTATCGCCCACAGCATTCGCGACAAAGAAGTGGATGCCGTACTACTGAAAAAAATGAAGGATAAAAATGTCATTTACATTCCCACCTTGTCGCTGGACGAATACGCATATATTTATGGAGACAAGCCATATTGGATTCAGAATGGTTTTTTTAAATCTTCGCTT
>Ga0247739_10000769_pt1 | contig 11521 bp, 7 predicted proteins | sample UWRJL058202B2_FD_180943 | JGI IMG/M metagenome (GOLD analysis project Ga0247739, IMG submission 180943) | Plant litter microbial communities from Arlington Agricultural Research Station in Wisconsin, United States - UWRJ-L058-202B-2 | ecosystem: Environmental > Terrestrial > Plant litter >... | reverse complement strand
TGGCTTTAAAAGATATTTATCCGCACCTTCATTAAAATTAAACATAGAGCGGTTAAATTTTTCCCAAGGATCAACCGGTGACTTAACAGTAGTCGCTGGCGACTCAACAACGGGAACTGTAGGAACTTTGAGAGGTGTAGCCGAATCTTGCTCTTCAGCGGCAAACGCCGAATGAACAATCAATAAAGTGGATACTAGCGAAATTTTTAACAGGGAAGTTTTCATTGCGCTCATCGATGCACCAAAATGCAGAATTAGTTATAGGAGTGTTGAGTAGTAAACCCAACAAAATAAAGCTCCACTCTACTCCAGAGTTTAGAGCGGCAACAACACTTTTGGTTGAAATAAGCTATTCAAGAGAGGGCTACAAGTAACAAATGCCTGAGCATTATAAAAGCATCGAGCAATACCATAAGTGACAATTGTAACTGATGAAAGTTTGCGATTGTCACTCAAAAAAAATTATAAGCATTGATAAACAAGTTCAAGTTTCAAATTTTTGTTCACGGTGGGAAGGTAGCGTTCAGCATCCACTGAAAATCCCTTTGCGCAATTAACAGCAGCTTTTGCCAACAAATTAAATTTCAATAATTGTAATTCCTGCGCGTTACTGAATTCGTCTGATATCAATAGCTTTTTTTGATCTTTAGAGATTTCTCTTTTTTCATCACTAGCTTTCGTTAATAAAGGCTGGGGGTTTTCAGATTGCCTACTCTCGGATTGATTACCAGCACCTGAATCATCATTGGAATTTTTACTAGAACTTTTACTTGCAAATGCTCTGTGCAAAACACCATTCAAACCTGTTTTTGTATGATCGCAATCGCTATTTGGATCAGGAACTATCTTGTCAGCCTCATCAATAGCCAAACCACAGTCAGCTTTTTCCGCGGCAAATGAAAGCGGTGATAGTAATAAGACACCCAGTAAAACTAATTTTAATTTCATAATTTACTCCAATAAAAAAGGGTGCCAGAGCACCCTTTTAAAACATAAACTCAATATTACGATATGACTCGAATATTAAAAGTTCAGTTCAACACCAACAGCGAAATATTTGTCGTCGGTGCGCGCAGCGTCATCCACTAGTAAAGTGGTTGCATTCAAGCGCTTGTCTTCAACCACAGTGTAGTAACCATACAATTTAGCGGTTTTTGACATTTTGTAATCAACACCAACACTTGTTGATTGGCCATCCAATTGAATCATATCTGATTGAGCAGTTTGTAATTTCAATGCCCATGCATCAGTAATATTCCACTGAGCAGATACCAAATAACCATCTTCATCAATTACGCCATTGTCATAATTTTCCCACAATGCACCCAATACAACTGGGCCTATGTTGAAACGAGCTACTGCACGCAAAATATCAGTATCAACGGCAGATAAAGTTCCATCACTTGCTCTCTTGCTGTTGGTATCAGCAGCTACAGCGAGATAAAGCGCTTTGGTGCTATAAGCGATAGATGCTGAGTAACCGTCATCTGCATTAGGAACATCTTTCTCGGTGTTTACGTATGCAAGATTAACAGTAACGTCACCCCATGCAGGTGTTGAGTACTGAACGATATTTTTAGCGCGAATTTCGCCTTCCAATACGTTTTTCAAATCGCCTACATAGTCATTGAAAAGGTCAACTTTCTCTTGCGATACTTTCAATGGGGTATCAAACATACCGCCCATTACAGTACCGCCAGTACCTTGCAGACCAAGATATATATTACGTTGAGCAAAAGTTTGATTGTTTGAATTGTTACCATCATCTACTTTGGTTTCATATTCAAATTGATAAATAACTTTCAGGTCATCATTAATGACTTCACTGCCCTTTAACCCAATACGTGATGCGTTGCTAACAAGCTCAGAGTATTGCTGATCACCAACATTTTTGTCGGCATACTGCAGAGCAACGTTTGCTCTACCGTAAACAGTTACGTCTGCAAAAGCAGCTGCTGGTATAAGTGAAGCAATTAAGAGAGGTAATAAAGCTTTTTTCATGAGGTTGTCCCCTGGGGTTTTAATAGTATGGTCATACATAAAAACTACTGACGCGACGCATAAGCATTTGTAGCTTTCTGGCGCGCATTATGTTGTGACTATATTGCAGTTGTATTACAACGTTTGAGCGCGCGGATTCTCGCAATAAAATAGTCATATTACAAAGAGATATTTTGAAATAAGTGCATGTGTTATCAATAACCATTCAGAACGGATGAAAAAAAACCTCTGGATTGACTATTTTTTGTTCACCCCAGACTACCTACGATGTAATACTATTTATTGCCGTTACCGTGATCAGATAAATATACATTAGTAATTTGTTAAAAATTCTACTGAAAAATATTCAATTTGCTTGTAACAAAGTATGGGGTTGTACATCTAGTATAAGAGTTGAGGATAATCACAATGGCTCCCTCAACCTACTACAACTATTTACTATCAATTAATGGAGATTTACTGAAATGAAAAACATGACGACTTCCGCTTTGGTTTTGGCTGCAGCTTCTTTATTTGCGTCTGGCGCTGCACTTGCTGACGACAAACCAGCAACAAGTGAAGGCACAGTGAAATGTAGCGGTGCTAATGCATGCAAGGGCCACTCTGCATGCAAAACTGCGACTAACGCTTGTAAAGGTCAAAACAGCTGTAAAGGTAAAGGTTTCACTCAAACAAGTGCTAAAGAATGTGCCGAGAAAGGCGGTAAAGAAATAAAAGACGCAAAATAAATTGACTGATGTATTCGAAAGGCTGTGCAAGTTACTTAGCTTCACAGCTTTTTTATCAGCCCGATTTTGTATGATTCTGATTTTGTAGATCTTTGGATAATCACATGGCGATTAATTTACTCCAACCTAATCTCGGTTTTGGACTCGGCTTACGCAGTGAACATTACCTCGATCTCATAGAACATCAGCAACCTGTGGATTGGTTGGAAATCCTGAGTGAAAATTACATGATCGCGGGCGGTAAACCGCTTTATTATCTGGATAAAATTTGCGAGCGCTACCCGGTAGTTATGCACGGCGTATCGCTTTCGATTGGCAGTGCAGATCCACTTAACCAAACTTATTTACATGATTTAAAAAAACTTGCACAGCGGGTGAAACCACAATGGATTTCTGATCATTTGTGCTGGACAGGCACCAATGGAATTAATCTCCACGATTTAATGCCTTTGCCATATACAGATGAAGCTTTACAACATTTAGTTGAGCGCATCAACAAAGTTCAGGATTTTTTAGGACAACGTATTTTATTAGAAAATGTGTCCAGTTATTTAACCTATCAACATTCAACTATTTCAGAATGGGAATTTTTAAGTGCAATTGCCCAACAAGCTGATTGTTTGATTTTACTCGACATCAACAACATTCATGTCAGTGCACACAATCACGGGTTTAATTCACTCACTTATCTAGCTGCTTTACCTGCAGAACGTATTCAACAGATTCACCTTGCAGGACACTTAAATAAAGGTGACTACAGTATCGATACCCATGATCACGATATTATCGATTCTGTGTGGGAGCTTTACGCAGAAAGCCTCCGACGTTTTGGGCCGATCAGTACGATGATTGAGCGGGATGATGATATTCCACCGCTCAATATATTGTTGGATGAATTGCAAAAAGCTCGAACGATTTCAGCGCAAGCGCTGAAAGAATCTGAAAACAACCGAATTTTCGCATAATTTTATTTATGGATTATAAGGAAAATCATCATGCAAAGTTTATACATTAACTTTATAAATATTACCTTAAGATGGCCCGAGAAATTTGCGTTATACATTCAATGGCTGGGCCCACTATTCGCGCGCCTTGTTGTGGGTGAAATATTTTTCACATCCGGCAGGGGGAAATTACAAAACCTTGAACAGGTCACTGAAAATTTTGTTAGCTGGGGAATCCCTTTCCCGCATATTTTAACGCCCTTTACATCCGGCGCAGAATTTTTGTGTGGGCTTTTTCTAATATTAGGTTTATTCACCCGTATATCCAGCGGCGTACTCGGCGTGATAATGATAGTTGCTATTAAAAGTGCGCTGTGGGATCAAGTAGATTCGCTAGACACGTTACTAGGTTTTTCTGAAACAGCTTATCTCGCTATTTTTCTTTGGTTAGCAATAGCTGGGCCTGGCAAAATCTCGATCGATTACTGGCTAACACGCAAATGAATTTACGTAATACTAAAACACTCGCTGAATTACAAACTGAGCTACAAGATTTTTTATTGGATAAAAAAAACCAAACTGATGATTTGACCTTGGAAACTCCGGCGTTTTCTCGACAAGATCGTTTAGCGATTTACCACAATGCCTATCGTTTGCGATTAATTGATGCGTTGAGTACTGACTTTCCTGCATTAAAATATTATGTGGGTGAGGATTGGTTTGAAAAATTAACCACGCAATTTATTCAAGCTTGCCCGTCTAATCACCCTTCACTGCGTTGGCTCGGGGAGAAACTGCCGGGTTATTTACGTGAACGGAGTGAGTGGAGAGATAAAAATTCTCTTATCGAATTAGCCGAGTTTGAATGGGCGCAAATTACCGCTTTTGATGCGGCAGATACAACCCCAATCACGATTGACGATATACGTTCTTTGCCGCCAGAACGCTGGATGACATTGCAGCTAGAATTTCATCCATCATTGCAATTACTAAATTTCTTCAGCAATGCACCGGAAAAGTGGAGCTTTGCAATTAAAAATGAAATGCAGGCTAAAAATGACACGACTATTGAAACGAAAACCAATGCTGAAATTCAAGCTTGGATAATTTGGCGAGAGGATTTACAGGTTGTATACCGTCCGCTTGAAAAACCCGAAGCCTGGGCTTTAAACGCATTTTTAAATTCACGTAATTTTTCAGATGTTTGCGAAGGTTTGTGCGAATGGCTTGATGAAGAGAAAGTTCCATTGCAAACCGCTCAGTATTTACAGCAGTGGACTCAAGGTGGTTTGATCGTAAAAATTTGCTAAGTTTATTAAAAACAGACCCGTCGTCCTTGCGTAGTAGGAACGACGGCAAACTATAGTTAACGTTAATTAGCTAATACCAATTCCCACTGCTTATCCAAACGTTTTGGCGATACAGGTATTTGCGTTTTCAGCGTTTGTGCAAAAAGCGAAACGCGTAATTCTTCAATCCACCAGCGATATTCAACCAACGCAAGATTTTGCGACATTACAAACGCTCCCTCTTTCGCCAAGTATTCTTGTAAACGCTGCCAATAAGGCTGAATTTCCAACAGCGTTAATTTATCTTTTTGCGGATTAAGCACTGCTTTTTCCAAACGCAGTTGTATAGCACGCAAATAACGTGAGTATTGACGCAACCATTCTTCAGGCGTTTTGTAAACCAAACCGATATAAAATAATTCTTTAAGCTGTTCCTGAATATCACCTAATGCAAAAGCAAGAGGTAACGCATTTTTTTGCTGTTTAATGTTTTTTTTCACTTCCACTAACAGTTTTAAGCTTGCTAATAAATGCGTACAAAGCTCTTCGGCTTTAGCCACTAATTTATCTTTAATAAAAGCAATCGCCGCATCAAACGTTTCTTTAGAACGTGGTAACTCCGAGGTATCATTTAACGCGAGTTGTTTAATGGCGGCGAGAATAAGATCGTCTGCAACTTGGTCGCGTGAGCCAATACCCGCAAGAGATAAGGCTATCTCTTGCCCTTTTAATAATTCCTTTTGCAAATATTTTACGGTTTGATTGAGCTGTAAATACAGTAAACGTGCAAGGCCACGCTGGGTTAAATCCAACGCTTGTTGGGGGTTGTCCAAAACCTGCAAAGCCACTGACGTATTTTTATCGACAAGTGCGGGATAGGCACGAATACCAATTCCATTACGCTGCAATTGAATTGCTTGCGGCAAGGTTTCAAAATCCCATTGTGTAATATTATCGCGCTCAATATTGGTAGCAGCTGATTGAATATTTTGTTGTACTTGCGCACGATATTTTTCTCGCAAGGGTAAAAGATCGCGACCGCTGGCAATTACTTTACCTTTATCGTCCACCACTTTTATATTAAAACGGTAGTAATTATCTACTTGCGTTTCTAACCATGCATCAACACCCACATCAACACTTGTTTGTCTTTTTAACTGCAAACCAAGCGCATCTGTTAAAGGTTTATTATCGGGTGTCATTGCCGCCAGTGCCTTATCTACAACGTCAGGCACGGGAACAAAATGTTTGCGCAAAGACTTGGGTAAACTTTTAACAAGATTAATACATTTGTCGCGCAACATTCCTGGCACAAGCCATTCGAGACGCTGCTCCGGCAACTGATGTAACACACTCATAGGAACGTGGATACTCACACCATCGTCCGGATGGTTAGGCTCAAAATGATACGTCAGTGGAAACACCATGCCACGCCATTCCAGCTCATTGGGAAATTGCGCATTTGTAATATCCAAGGCGCCGTGCCGCATTAATGTCTCTCGGCTAATGTATAAAACCTTCGGGTTTTCCTGTTCCGCTTTTTGGCGCCAATTTTCGAAAGCCGCTAAATTAATAATCTGCTCAGAAATAACTTCATTGTAAAACTCAAAAATGACTTGCTCGTCAGCCAGGATATCGCGGCGGCGAGATTTTGCTTCAAGATCATCCAATTCTTTTAATAAATCTTGTTGGTGCGCGAAAAAATCATCCAGCTTGCCTTTGTGTTGTAAATTTTTTCGCTTGGGATGTTGCGCATACTGGCCCTCTACAAATGCAGATCGAATAAACACTTCGCGAGCAACAACAGGATCTACATGCGCATAAGGAACCGATTTTTTCTCAATGAGCGTCAATCCGTATAAAGTAACTTTTTCGTAGGCCATGACTTGGCCGCTGTTGCTGTTGTAATGCGGTTCAAAATACTGGCGCTTTACTAAATGTTCTGCCGCCGCGAGCGCCCATTCCGGTTCTATTTTTGCAACGGTATGCGCAAATAATTTTGAAGTTTCAATTAACTCCGCAGCCATAATCCATTTCGGCGTTTTTTTAATGAGCGATGAACCAGGAAAGATACCAAACTTGCGATTACGCGCGCCCAAATATTCACGCTCTTCGTGATTAAAACCCAAATTGCCAAGTAGACCGCTTAAAAGTGCTTTGTGTACCGCTTCATAATTCGCAGGCTCACTATTCGCTTTAAAACCTAAATCCTTAATCGCAACGCAGAGCTGATGATGAATATCTCGCCATTCACGCAAGCGCAGATAATTTAAAAATTCTTTTTTACACAGTTTACGCAACTGATTTTGTGAAAGCTCTTGCCGCTGGGTTTCAAAATAATCCCACACATTAACGTAGCCTAAAAAATCTGAATGCTCAGACCAAAATCTGCGATGCATTTGGTCTGCAGCCTGTTGTTTCTCGCTCGGTCGATCACGCGGATCTTGTACAGACAATGCGCTAGCAATAATTAACAACTCACGCACACAGGATTGCTCCTGCGCGGCTAACAACATGCGAGCAAGACGTGGGTCGAGAGGAAGCTTACTGAGTTGGGTACCTACCGGCGTAAGCTGGTTTTTACTATTAACCGCTTGCAGTTCTTCCAGTAATTTATAACCGTCACTAATTAAACGGTGATCGGGCGCGTCAATAAAAGGAAATTTATGAATGTCGCCCATGCGCAATTGCAGCATTTGTAAAATAACGGCGGCGAGATTAGTACGCAAAATTTCTGCGTCAGTAAACGCGGGGCGATTATTAAAATCTTCCTCGCTGTACAAACGAATACAAATACCTTCAGCAACACGACCGCAACGACCTTTCCGCTGATTGGCACTTGCCTGCGAAACGGGCTCAATCGGCAAGCGCTGCACTTTTGTGCGGTAGGAATAACGTGAAATACGCGCAAAACCAGGATCAATGACGTAGCGAATTCCGGGAACCGTAATAGATGTTTCCGCCACGTTGGTTGCCAATACAATGCGTCGCCCGGTATGTGGTGCAAACACTCGCTGTTGTTCTGCCAAACTTAAACGCGCATAAAAGGGTACCACTTCCATATGCGCGAACTGCGCTTTGCGTAAGGCTTCTGCCGCCTCGCGAATCTCGCGTTCGCCGCTGAGAAAAATCAAGATATCGCCACCGCGCGCGCCACTGCCAGTTTTTTCATGTAATTCAATTTCATGAACAGCTTCGACTATTGCACTGTAAATATCCTGCTCGGTATCTTCAGCGTCATCTTCTTTGGAAAGCGATTCAAATAAAGGGCGATACCATACATCTACCGGGTAAGTACGGCCAGACACTTCTATGATGGGCGCGTTGTCAAAATGCGCAGAGAATTTTTGCAGATCTATAGTAGCGGAAGTAATAATTAATTTTAAATCTGGGCGGCGTAGCAATAATTGCTTTAAATAACCTAGCAAAAAATCAATATTTAAACTGCGCTCATGCGCTTCATCAATAATAAGCGTGTCGTATTTATTTAAGTAGGGATCATTTTGGATTTCAGCTAATAAAATCCCGTCGGTCATCACTTTAATTAAGGTTTGTTCACTGGACTGATCGCTAAAACGAACCTGATAGCCAACCTTCTCACCCAACTTCGTTTTTAATTCTTCTGCAATGCGATTCGCAACTGTATTTGCCGCGATTCTGCGCGGCTGGGTGTGGCCAATTAGCCCTCTCGTACCACGCCCTATGGTTAAACAAATTTTAGGAATTTGTGTTGTTTTACCCGAACCAGTTTCACCCGCTAAAACCACAACTTGATTATTCGCAATAAGCTCAGCAATTTCTTCGCGTTTTTCACAGACGGGCAAATCAGGAAATTCAATATTTGTTGGTATAAGTTGTTGGCGAGCGGTTACCGCCGTTTGTGAACGCGTTACCTGATCGCGCCATTTTTCCAAGCCATCTTCAAAAGGTTTTTTTGCGCGAGCAAGTTTTTCCAACTCACTCAAACGACGTTGCAAACGATGATGATCTTTCGCCATCAAGTTTGTTAAGGATTGTTTATATTCTTGCCACTCGCTTGTCATGCCAACCGCCTTTTAAAATCAGGTGCGCATAGTAAGCTTCGAGATAGTGATTTTCAATTTTCTAACCCTACTGAACTGTATAAATCGCAAGCGATTGTTGGGTAATTTAAGCTACCGTGCCATTAGGTTCTTATGCAGGGTTATTTTGCTGACAACATCCCGCTAACTCACTATGATCCCTCGCACCAACGCAGCCAAGCGTTCAACGATTCGATAATTCTTAAGTGGGTTGGCGCACAGTCGCCTAAAGGCGCTCAATATAAGCTTCTGAGCTTTTGGTCGGCCATACGCCACTGCATAACTTATAATTTGATTGGGATACCGATGAAAAATCTGCTTGCTCTCAACGAAAAAGAATTCCGCAAAATCCTGTTAAAAAATATAGTTGCGCCGCTGGCGACTGGACTTATCAGCGCTGCGCTCTTTGTATTACTGATTTTTTACCTTCTCGGTGCTCTCAGGTTGGTAACCCATACTGAAACAGTGATTGGCAAAGCCAATGAAGTTGCTAAGCTAATTATCGATATGCAAACAGGTTTGCGCGGTTATCTCATTACCGGCGATGAATCGTTCCTTACGCCGTACCGTACTGCGAAGTCCGAATTTGAGGGGGATGTGGCCAGCCTGATTAAGCTGACTTCTGACAATCCTATTCAAACAGAGCGATTAAAACGACTTTCGATTATGCAAGAGGATTGGGACAACTATGCGCGCAGGGTCATTGAGATGCGTCGCAACAACCAAGATTACGTCGCCTTGGTGCGTAGTCGGGGTGCACTGGAATTTGAGGCAATTCGTAAAGAGCTTGATGATCTGCAAAACACAGAAAAAGAATTACTCGCCGCACGCAATGCCACTGCTGAAAACGTCACTATCACGAGTATTTCAGTGTATTTGCTCATCACATTTTTACTCACTGGAACGCTCAGCTATGTGGGACGGCGCGAACTGTTAAAACTCTCCAATAGTTACAGTGCTAACTTGCAGGAACGCCAGGAACACGCCGAGCTGTTAGAACAACAAGCCTGGCAACGGGCAGGACAACTGCAACTTGGCGAACAAACCATGGGCCAAACGTCGTTGCAATCTTTGGGTGAGAGCACGCTGGATTTTTTAGCGAGTTACCTGAATGTCGCAGTAGCAGCGCTTTATATTCGCAATGAATCAAATGGCAAGTTGCAGCGCGCAGCGAGTTTCGGTGCAAGTAAAGAGAATGCTGAAGCTGAACAAATTTATGCGGCCAATGAAAGCCTTGTAGGCCAAACCATGGCTTCCAATCGCCTGTTGCAACTTAAAGATGTACCCGACCATTACTTGAAAATTAATTCCGGTCTTGGCGAAACATCCCCACGCCATATTGTTTTAGCGCCCGTTCAAAATGAAGGGCAAACTAAGGGCGTTATAGAGCTGGGATTTTTGCACGCCCCCAGCGAGCGTGATCTGGAATTTATTAAACTCATTACTACTAATATCGGCAGCACTCTTGAGGCTGCGCTTTCGCGTGCTCGCCTACAAAATGCATTCGAAGAAACCCAGCAACTTAACGAAGAATTACAAGTACAGCAGGAGGAGTTGCGCACTTCCAATGAAGAGCTTGAGGAACAATCACGCGTGCTTGAAGAATCGCAAATTCTGCTAGAAGGCCAGAAGGCTGAGCTAGAACAAATTAACGAAAAACTGTTGGACCAAGCTGCCGCGCTGGATCAAAAAAATACCACGCTTAATGCAGTGCAAATCGAGTTGGAAGCACGCGCGCAAGAATTGCAGCGTGCCAGCAAATATAAATCGGAGTTTTTGGCCAATATGTCGCACGAGTTGCGCACACCGCTAAATAGCTCAATGATTCTCGCAAAACTTTTGGCTGAAAACTCCAAGGGGAATCTCAATGACGAACAAATTCAATTTGCAAAAAGCATTTACTCCGCCGGTAACGATCTGTTGAATTTAATTAACGACATTCTGGATATCTCCAAAGTTGAAGCAGGAAAACTTGAGCTTGTTCCCGAAGATGTTTCTCTACAACGTTTAGCCGATTCATTACACATGACATTCAAACCTTTGGCTGAACAAAAAAAGCTGGAGTTTGTTAGCCACGTGGATGCTCAAATTACACAAACAATGAACACTGACCAGCAACGGCTTGAGCAAATTTTAAAAAATCTGCTTTCGAATGCGCTCAAATTTACCGATAAAGGTCAGATTAAATTCAGTATTACGAAGGACGCTAATACCGCGGTTATTTTTTCAGTAACAGATTCAGGTATTGGTATAGCGCCCGACCAGCAAAGCATTATTTTTGAAGCCTTCCAACAAGCGGATGGCAGTATCAGCCGCCGTTACGGTGGCACAGGGTTGGGGCTTTCGATTTCGCGCGATTTAGCAAAACTTTTAGGTGGCTCTATTGATGTGGTAAGCGAACCAGGCAAAGGCAGCACCTTTAATTTACGTTTACCTTACAACCTGCCAGATGCAACAACCGCTCGCGAAGTACCTGCTGTTATCGCGCAACAACCTGC